>Ga0316201_10001953_pt1 | contig 14369 bp, 15 predicted proteins | sample CS6wburrow_MG_FD_204516 | JGI IMG/M metagenome (GOLD analysis project Ga0316201, IMG submission 204516) | Coastal sediment microbial communities from Delaware Bay, Delaware, United States - CS-6 worm burrow | ecosystem: Environmental > Aquatic > Marine > Coastal > Sediment | place: USA... | reverse complement strand
CATCCCGCAACGCCCCATCGGCGTGCTGCGGAAATCGCGCAGCCAGCCGCACCAGCAATTGGGCGCGAAACTGCGCAAACGGCTCCGGATCGCCGTTCAGGAGGGCGTCCGCAAGACGCGCATCGGGCAAAAAGGACGCGAGCCCGGGAAACCGCCCCAGGAGTTTCCGGGCGTCTTCGCCCAGACCGAGCCGTGGCGCAATGCGGGAGTACACGGCATTACTCAGTTCCGGCCAGGGCGGCAGCCCGCTGCGGCCCGAGGCGTACAAATCCGCCGATTCGCACAGCCATCCCAGGGCTCCACGGTCGGCGATGGGCGCGAGGTGGGGCAGCAGCGTCGGCTCCGGCGCCATGGGCCGCTCCGCCGCTCCGCGGCCCAGCAACAGGTCTGCTAATTCCGGGTAGGCGTCGATGCCCATTTCAAAACTCCAGGTTTGAAGGGCTGACTCAAATCAGGTAATCGGCTTCGGGGAGGCCCGCCGGATCGGCAATGGCCATGTCGAATCGCGACCGCAGCGCCGAATCGGCCAATGCGTAGCCCCAGTTGATCAGGTGCGCCTGTTCCTTCGGGTTGAACGCATTCAAGCGGGTCCGCATGCGCGAGATGGCGGTGGTGGTGTCGGAATCGTTCACGAGCGCCGGGCTCAGGTTGTTTTCCGCCAGCGGAAATTCACCGATCCGCGTGCCGATGCCCCAATACGCGCCGCGTTTCTCGCCCTTGACGAACTGCCGGATCAGCTGTCGCGTGCGCAAAGCCCGCACCTGCGCGGACATGATGTCCAGCGTTCGCTTGGTCCGCGCCACCTGGCTGAACCGCGTGGCCTTCATTTTGCGGTCGACGCTGAACGGCGCGCCGGCGTCGCTGACCAGTATCCGATCGCATCGCTGGGTCAGCCGCTCGACGCCGAGGTTGTCATAGATGCCGCCGTCGCCGAGCCACATGGTCTCTTTGAGATATGCGTCGTCGTGCAAATCGGAGATGTCGCTCGGCTCCCACGCGTTTGGATCCACCGACAGCTTCACCGGGCATAGCGGCGGCGGAAAAGCGCTGGAAGCCGCTACGGCCGTGGCCACGAGTATGGTTGGGTTGGGGATCTTGCCGAGGTGGTATTCGCCGAGATACAGGCGCGTGAAACGTACGCTGGCGCCGGTCTGCAGGCTGGTGGCGTAAATCGTGAATGCCGGGCCCTCGCCGGGTGCGGGCAAATCCTGCAGCGTCCTGTCGCCATAAAGATGCTTGCGGTAATTGGCGATCAGCTTTTCGCTGGGATGCCTGACCGGGTTGAGGATGCCGCCGAGGATCGTGCCGACGTCGATCGTGCGGGCGCAGAACTCCCTGATCGGACGGGCGACGACCTCGTCGAAATTGGCGGCGACTCCCTGGTCGCTGAACTGCAGGCGACTCCAGTTGAGAGCAAGGTGACCCGCAATGATGGATCCGCCGGACACGCTGGTCACCTCGTCGAGGTCCCTGAGCAGGCCGGCCTCGTTCAGCCGCAGCAGCGATCCCACGTGAAATAGAGTGGCGCGAAATCCGCCGCCGGAAAGTGCCAGTCCCATCATCGTTGTACGCTCCTTTCGCTGCCTGTGATATCCCTGTCCTCCATGCATGTATAAGTCAAGTGGCCGTGATTTGCCAGTCGGGGCGTGGGCGAGACCTTGAATTAATGCGCCTTGATCCGCATCAGGAGGACAGGGTCGAGCGCACCGCTGTCCGCGAATGCGGCAAAGCTCGGTAAAGCGCGTTCCGCCTCGTCCGACCCGACCCACAAGCAACCGGAGACAACCCCGATGAAGAAAACCATTCTGATACTGCTCGCAATCCCTGCCCTGCTGGGCGGCACGCTGGCCGCGGACGAATTCGAAGCCGTGGAGGCGAAGCTTAAAGCCGCCATGGCGTCCGATGTGCGCACGGAGGCCGAGGTGGACCGGGACCGCAATCGCAGGCCGCTCGAAACCCTGGAGTTTTTCGGCCTGCGGGACGACATGAAGGTGGTGGAGTTGCTGCCGGGCGGCGGCTGGTACACCAAGTTGCTCGCCCCTGTACTGGCCGAGAACGGTGACTTTTACGTTGCGCTCGGTACGGGTCGGGTGTCCGAGAACCTGCTGGGCCAGGAGGGCTTCGACCAGATCGGCGTGCTCGCGGAGGACGCGAAGATCTATCGGCCGGAGGGATCACGGACCTATGTGCTGGAATTCGACGGGCTTGGTGTCACGGATGCGGACATCGTGTTCACCTTCCGTAATTACCACAATTTCGGGCCGGAGGGTCGCGCGGCGATGAACGCGGCGGTACACGACGCGCTCAAACCGGGCGGAATCTACGCGGTGGTGGACCACAACCGGCGCCACATGGAGCCCGACAACACCGAGAACCGCCGCCGCATGGACCCGGTCCTGGCCATCAAGGAAATACAGGATGCGGGTTTCGAACTGGTGGAATTCTCCGACTTGCACTACCGCCCGGACGATGAACTTCGGTACGAGGTGGGGCGCCGCACGGTCACCGGCAACACCGACCGGTGGACGCTGAAATTCAGGAAGGTCGAACGCTAGACCGACCTCACCCGCATGTCTCAAAGCGCCCGGGCGGCCTCTGGTCCCCGGGCGTTTTCTCGCCCGGGCACTCAGTCCGGAAGCGGAATGGACTCGGTTTCCCCGGTCACCGGGTCGCTCCGGCCCTCACGCCAGTCGCGTTTGCCCCGCTCCGAATGAACGATCCCGCGGCCGGCCGTCGTGAGGTTGACGGCCCCCGCCATGATCGGCTGGACGAATCCCCGGCTGTCCCGGCGCAGAATCTCACCCTCGAACAGGCAGCTCACCGATGGCGAGCCTTGGAACTCAGAACGGACGGGCTGCAAAACGCATTTCGAGCAGCCCGTCGCGCAAAACCCTCGTTCGACCGCCAACGGCGCAACCAAAGCCGCGTCGATTCCGTCTCCTGCCACGAGGGTCGCACAACGGCCCGCTCGGCGATGGTCGCTGACGACACAACGAGGTACTTATCGTGAAACAGAGCAATTCGATCCGCAAAACCCGCACGTTTCTTCTGACATTCACCGCGGCAGCACTGGCGGTCATTCCCCCGTTCGCCTCGGCCGGCGCCGGCCAGGACACCGACCGCAGCGCCACGGTCCTGTTCGACAGTTCGGACCAGGTCGTGAGGACGTCCGAGTCTCTCTACGCCCGAATCAAGTCTGAATCCCGCAAGATCTGCGGCGACTCGAGCATTTACCTGACCGGCTCCCTCCGTCGCTCAGCGGGCATCGAGGAATGCTACGAGGGCACGCTCACGGCCGCTGTCGAACGCCTCGGCGACCCCCAGGTCAGCGCGCTTCACCAGAAGGAGTCGGGCGACCTTTGAGTCTCTGCGCGTTCACGGTACGGCCCCGCCCGGGGCCGTACTTACCCCTGCAGCAACCTCCGTTCTCGCATATAGTGAAGTAGGCCGTCGGGCCGATTCGTCCGCACACGGCGGACGGGTCAACGCGTTGGCCACTGGATGACCGTCGAGGGAGCAAGTCAATGAGGAGTCTGCGCGCGATTTCACTGCTGGGGTCACTGATGTTGTCGGCCTGCGTGTCCACCAGCCCACCGATCCCACCCAATTCGCTGGGCGATTTCCGGGACACACTGGTTCAGCTAAACCAAAAGTCCACCGAGGCTCTGACCGCCGAGTACGAATGGAACTATCGAAACTACAAGCGCGCCGTCAAAGAGGACGAAAGCCTCGATCCCAGGACGCTTGCGCTGGAATTCTGCCTCGGCTCCGCCTTTGACGCAGCCTGGGGCAGCTGCGATGTGGATGCGGATACTTCGCCGGTATTCATGGTCATCGCCGACTCACGGCGGGACTTGGGCAAACTCAACCAGATGATGGTTGACTACGCGAACTTCCTGATGTTGTTCAACAGCGCAAACAGCGACACGCGAGCGGCGCTGGAAGATGCCGCCGGACGCATCGGCAATTCCGCGCAATCGATAGCCGCCAATGCCGGCCTGAGCCTGAATGAGGCCAGATTCGGCGCCTTCGCCAAGATCGGCGTCGGCTTCGTCGAGCAGTTGCTGGCCCGGAAGCAGAAAAACGGGATGGCCGCGGTGCTGGCCGATTTCCAGCCCGGAGTCCAGGCATTTGCGGACATGGGCTCCACGGCGATGCAGATTTCCGCCGCCGGCGTACAGACGGAATACCAGACGGAAGTCCAGCCAATGAAAGTCGCCATCCTCCAGGAGCAGGACAGCACCCGGCGGCTGCAACTCGTGGAGGGGCTCATAGCCCTCAATGAGCAGACCGTTCGGCAGCTGGACGTGCTTGCGAGCCTGAGCGCCGCCTATCTCAGCCTGCCCGGAGCTCACGGCGAACTGATGTCGGCGCTTCAGTCCGGGTACCGGGCCAGCCTGCACGAACTGGTCGGCCATATCGAGGCGATCGGTTCCGCCTACCAGACCCTGCACGCGCCGGGCACCGACTAGCGGGAGAACGACATGACACAGGAAGAAAAGCTCGAACTCGTCAGGTTCCTGATTTTTCTGCGCGGCAAGCTGCAGAACCTGTCCATCGAACTGCTGATACTTGGCGAAGACCCCTCCAAGGTGGATGCGGCCGAGAAGAAACTGGCGCGGCAGATCAACAAGCTCCGCGTCAATTTGATGCGGAGCTGGCAGGGCAGCGCCGCCAACCTGATGGCGGATTTGCGGAAGCGCAACGAACGCGCCCAGAGACGCCTCAGGGAATTGAAGGACGCGCAGGACCGGGCCGGCAAGATTGCGGACATCCTCACGGACATCGACGACGGGCTGAGCGCGGTCCTCCAAATACTGCCCTGAACCCTCCGGCGGTCACTTGACCGTGTGGCATTGCTCGAACAGGCGATACGGGCAGGACTCGCGGCAGTAGTCCTGGTCGAGGTGTTCGAACAGGGCCGCGATCGCGCTGCCGCGATGTTCGTTGTCCCAGGTTTTTTCGAAATAGCAGGAATTCTCCAGGTCGTGGACGAATCCGCTGCTTTCGAAGGTGTCCATGACCGGCCGGTGGATCGCCATCAGCGCCAGGCGGATGTCCCTGGACTCCAGTTCCTCCTTGAGCGACCTGAGTTCCTCGATGCCGGTCATGTCGATAAATGAGATCGCCTGGAAATCGAGCAGTACGAATTGCAGCGGGGTTTCGACCTCGTTGACCCGCTTCATGATGTGGTTGATCGTGTATTCGGCGTTGGCGAAATAGATCACGTTATCGGACCGCAGATGGAGGATCTGCGGACAACTGGGCTTGCGGAACAGGTCGGCGTTGACGAACAGCTCGCGTTCGGGATCGCGGGTCTCTCGGACAATGCGGGGATGCATGGTCTTCCAGAGGAAAAGGATCAGCGAGATCATCACGCCGATCAGCAGCGCGTAGTCCGGCTTGGTCACCAGGGCCAGGACGAACACGGTTACCGCGACAACGCCATCGTTGCGGTTCTGCTTCCACAGCTCGAACACCTGCCTGGGATGGAACAGGATCAGCACCGCGCTGATCACCAGGGCGGCCAGCGCCGCCTTGGGTATGTATCGGAAGACGGGCGTCAGGAACAGCAGCGATACGATGACCAGCAGGCTGGCAACCACGCTCGAAATTCCGCTTTTGGCGCCCGCGCCGAAATTGATCGCGGTTCGCGAAAACGAACCGCTGACCGGATAGCACTGGAAAAAAGAACCCACCACGTTGGCCACACCCTGCCCGATGAACTCCTGGTTGACGTCGACCTTCTGCCGGGTCTCCTCCGACACCGCCTTGCCGACCGAGTAGGTTTCCGCGAAGCTGACCAGCGCCATGACCACGGCCGGACCGAGCAGGGAACTGACGATGGCAAAGTCGAGCACCGGCAACTGAGGTGCGGGGAGACCACCCGGAATCTCGCCGATGATCGCTATACCGGCTTCCTGCAATCCGAAGAACCAAACCACCACGGAAGTCAGCACCAGAGCCAGCAGGCTCGCGGGGACCCGGGGCTGGTAGTGCTTGAGACCGTAAATGACCGCGAACGAGAATATGCCGGTCAGCGCGGTCGGCCAGTGGAATGCCGGCAGCGAGCGCACGATTTCGACCAGCATCGGCAGGATGAACTCGTGCCGTGAAACCGTGATCCCAAGAAAATTGGGCAGCTGCGTGGATATGATGATCAGCGCCGCGGCGGCGGTGAACCCGCGTACCGCCGAATGCGAGATGAAAGTCATCACCTGCCCCATCCGGAATACGCCCACCAGCAGGTAGACCATCCCGACAAGTAATGACATCAGGACTGCGAGCCTCACGAATTCCGCGCTGCCGGGCTCGGCATACGGCGTCAGCGTGGTCAGCACCAGCAGGCTCATGATGGCGATAGGCCCGGTCGCCAGTTGCCGCAGGCTACCCCACAGTCCGGCGATCATCGGCGTGATCGCGCCGGCGTACAGGCCGTATACCGGTGGCAGTCCGGCCAGCATCGCATACGCCATGGCCTGGGGAATCAGTACGATGGCCACGGTCAGGCCGGCCACCATATCGCCGCGGAAATCCGCGGCCGAATAGGACTTGCGCCATGCGAGAAACGGCAGGACGCGGTACAGCAGTTTGTGCATGGACGGGCGTTTCAAATCTATGGGGGTCCGGTGTTTGGCGCTCTGCTGTACCCTGGGTGCGGACCGAGAGTATAAACCACTCGCCCCGTTATGCAGGCGGCCTCTCAGGGGTCGAATGCGACCTTCTGGTAAAGCCCCGGCGCGTTGCCGCCTGGGTCGTACTTCTCCTTCAGCCGCCGGTAGGCTTCCCCGTTGAAGCGGGCGTCGAATTCAGCCCGGTCCAGGAAGGTCGAGGAATACAGCATCTTGATTCCCCCCAGGTCGAAGCATTTCCGGTCCATGATCTTCGAGTAGTGGTATGGCTGGCGGTTCTCCGGCCGCCGCACCTGGCAGTAGCACCCCAGGTTGAAATACAGCTCACCGGGCGCGATTGGGTAAATCGTCGGGCTGCGAGGTGTCATGATCGGAACAGCGGCCCAGGGGCGCCCGTCGAGGTCGACCTCCCTGAGCGCGAAATCCACCAACTCGGCGCCGGCGTCCCACGGGACCTCCCAGTCCTGGATGAGCGGTTCCGTGGCGGCCGGTTTCGAGGCCGGCAGCCGCTGCCGCAGGCGGTTCTTCCAGGCGGCATACCGGGTATAGAAGCCGGTGTTGCGGAAGCGGCGGGGCGCGAAGCGGCGGAACAGGGAAAAAAACGGTGTGTCCGGGATGTTCCAGAACCACTCGGGGTCGTATCGAAAAATGTAGTCGGCAGTGGCCAGGTAAATGTCGTCGCGTTCCTGAACCAGGCGATAGAAGACATGCTCCCGCAGAATATCGTCCAGCCGCGGCACCTCCTCGGCGAAGCGGCCGGTCATCAGGTAGAAGCGCCGGTCTTCGAAGAATAGCCCTTCGACGAAGTCGACGTCGTCGCGGCGGGTCGCCTCGCGCATCTGTTCGAGCCAGTCCCCGTGTTCCGGGAAACATTCGATACCGAGGTGCACATAAGGGCGCGCGGGCATCAACTCGATCCGCGCCCGCAGCATGTAGCCGAGTGTTCCATAGGAGTTGGGGAGCGCGTTGAACAGATCGGCATGCTCATTGTCGCCGGTGCAGGTCACGATGTCCCCACCAGGCAGCAGCACATCAGCTTCGAGCAGCGCGTCATGGACGAAACCGTGCCGGAAACAGGTCGACTCGATGCCGATGCCGACGGTCGCCCCGCCGATGGTGATGTGCTTCAGCTCGGGCGTAACCGGGGGCAGCAGGCCCTGCGGCAGGCACTCGGCGACGATCGTCTCGAAGGTCGCCAAGCCCTCGACCTCGAGAATTCGGCTGGATGGGTCGACGCCAATGACTTCATTGAAGTGCCCGAGGGACACCGTGCGCACGGCAGCCTCGCGCGCCTCGTAGCGAAACAGGTTGGATACGGTGCTCTTGGCGAGCTGTATGTGCCCGTCGTTCGCGGACCACTGGCGTTGCAGCGCGGCCTTCTTCGCCGCGTAGTCAGCCACCGGCCGGATACATATGTTCCCGCGTTCTGGGGATCTCGTTCATGCCGGACCGCGCAAATACCACCTGGAACAACTGCAGGCTGCCGTGCTCGAACGCCTTGAGGGAGCCGGCGAGGTACAGCCGCCATGCGCGCACGAACGCCTCGTCGAACATGGACCGAACGGCCTCGAGGTTCTGCTCGTACCGCTCGAGCCAGTGTTCGAGGGTGCGGGCGTAGTGCAGCCGGAGGTTCTCGACGTCCAGTACGGACAGCTCGTTCGGCTCGAAGATTTCCATCATCTCCCGCAGCGTGGGCGGGTAGGCCCCCGGGAAGATACGGCGGGCGATCCATGGATTCAGCGGCTGGGACGAGTCACGCCCGATGGTATGCACCAGCCCGCGACCCTCGTGCGTCAGCACGCGGTCGATAAGCGCGCCGAGTTCACGGTAGTTGCCGACACCGACATGCTCCAGCATGCCGATCGAGACGAATACGTCGCAGCGGCCCGAGATATTGCGATAATCGTCCTCGACGAATTCGACCAGGTCGTCCAGGTTTTCGGCTTTCGCGCGATCTCGCGACCACGCGATCTGTTCTTTGGATATATTGAAGCTTCGTACGCGCGCACCGTAATTTCTGGCCATGAACATGGCGAAGCCGCCCCAGCCGCCGCCGGCCTCGACCACCTGTTCTCCCGGCTCGAGCCTCAGCTTGCGGCAGACATGGTGCATTTTCGCCTGCTGCGCCTGCTCCAGGGACATCGCTTCGTCGGCGTAATAGGCGCAGGTGTACTGCAGAGCTGCCCGATCCAGCCACAGGCGATAGAACTCGTTGCCGATGTCGTAGTGATGGTGGATGTTTTCGCGCGATTCCGAGAGGTTCGGTGTCTGCAGCCTGAAGCGCGACGGCGTCCGCGGCACCCGCGTATGTCGGTGTCTGTTTCGATAAGCCTCGTCGAGCACGGCGAGCAAGTCGCCGTGCACAGTGATCCGGCCCGTGCTGTACAAATCGCCGAAATTGGCCGCCGGGTTCGTCAGCAGCCCGAACAGGGCCCCACGGTCACCGAATCGAACGGTTGCCGGGCCGGATTCCGGGCCGGTTTCGGCAGGCGCGTCCCACAGGACAAAGCGGACCTGCGAGGAATCGAACCTTTCCGCAATTCGCTCCTGCAGCCAACGATCCAGCCGGGTCGGCGGGCCCGCGGATGACCGTCCCGATTGCAGACCGTCTCCTTCGAAATCCTTCGTCGAAACACCCAGGGGATTGACGTCGCCTTTGCTCATGCTGGCCCTCACACAGTTATCGAGTCTCGCTTCCCTTCCTTTGCCTGCGGCTCATCGGCGTGCATCCATACCCGGCCGAAATCGTCCCTGTCACTGATTATAGCCGACGTCGCCGAATGTCCGCATGCCACGCCGCGCCGACCGGGCCGCCGACTGGCCGGCGGAATCTCCTGCTGTGTCGACACTACCTGTCCAGACGCGGAAATCGGCAATCAGGGAACCCTGTCAGAACGCAATTTGGGACTCACAAACACTTTCCAGGCCCCGATGGTCAGTAGCGGGATCGCCAGCACGACGATAAACACCCAGGTCATCGCGCCGTAACCCACGGCGATGAGGTCGATTATGCCCCATCGAGACATCATCAGCGCGCTGACCAACAGACCAAGCGCAATGGCCGGGCGCGCCCAGGGCGGCAGGCTGCCGCCCAGCGATCGGAGACCGCTGGCAAGACGCTCGTTGAAGGCGTGGATCATGCCGGTGCCGGTTTCGATGAACGTGCCGATCAGGACGATTGGGAAACCCAGGCTCAGCAACCGCGAGCCCAGTTCGCCCAGCAGGTAATTCACCGGCACGGGGCGAGCCAGGATGTCCGGGAAATGCCCCAGCATGCCAAAGTAGAACAGCGCGGCCGGAATCATCAGGATCGGGCCGCTCAACGCTCCGGCGATCACTGCGTCGCGCCGGCAGGTCAGGTGGGTTGTTGCGAACAGCACGGCGGGCACCAATGCCAGTTGCAGCACACCGTAGCGGGTCCCGGAGAGCAGCCAGCCGGGCTCGACGGGGCCCGTGGCCAGGGCGTCCCGTATCATTGGTCCGAATGCGTGCAAGCTCAACACGAACACCGTGAAGTAGACCACATACAGCACGATGGACCAGACCGAAAGCACGCCTTCTATCAGGCGCGTGCCCTTGAAGGTCAGGAAAGCGATCACGCCGAGCAGCAGGCAAGTCCCCACGAGATCCGGGATCGCAAACGTTTCCATGATCAGCGCGCCGGTCGCCGACCCGATGACGGCCAGGATCAACAGGATCGAGAAAAGGTATGCGATCTCGTACAGCACCCAGCCGGGGCCGAGCAGGATGCGCAGGAAGCTGCGGTAATCGAACGCCTTCGCCATGCGCGCCAGTTCGAAGGCCACGATACACCCGGCACTGACGACCAGCGTTGCGGGAATCATGCCCTGGAGACCGCCCGCCGGCCCGAAGCGCAGAAAGAACTCCACCAGTTCCCGTCCGGTACCGTATCCCCCGGCGATGCACATCGACTGAAACACGAATCCGGGCAGCAAATAACGGCGAAAGCAAGCAATCATGACGGGCGCCGATACCTTGCATGCAGGTCTCGTATCAGGAACAGTCGCCAGATCCAGAGACCCGCGATCAAAAACGCCGCGACAGCCATCCCCGGCCGCGGCAATCCGATGACCGCGAAGTCGTAAACGCCGTGGATCAACGCGGAAAACGCCAGCGCGGCGACGGCCGTCAGGATTACCCGCCTTTGCCGCAGCCAGGCGCGTCCGATGTAATAGCCCCAGATCGACGCAAAAACGATGTGGACCACCGGTCCCGCGAAGCCCCGCGCGTAGGCCGCGCCGGTGGTCAGGAACTGCAGGTAGTGCAGGTTCTCCACCGCGGCGAATCCCAAGGCAATGAACGAGGCGTACACGATACCGTCGATCGGTTCGTCGAATTCGCGGAACCGCAGCACGACCGCCAGGAATGGGATGAGCTTTACCCCCTCCTCGATCAGCCCGATCCCCAGCACGGCGAACAGGAATAGTCCGGGCATATCGCCCTGTGCCAACTCGAACGGGTCGAATCGCAGGCCCAGAACCCCCAGCCCGCGATACAGGAGCATGCCGAGAAAAAATGAACCGACACCGAGGGCGAATGCCAGCAACAGGTGAGTCGGCGGCTCGGGCAGGTGCCGGTCGACGTGCATGTGGTACGCGACCCAGAACACCAGGGGCAGAAAAACCGGAAGCAGAAGAACGAAATAGTGCATCAGGTAATACCAATCCGCCGCGGCCGGCTAGCGGCGCTCGTGCGCCGGGAAAGGCACGATGATCGCAGGTCCACGGGCACATGGATACCCTGACCCTGCGCATCGGGTCCCGTTAAAGGGGTCTCCGCCAGCCGTGCGCACCGCAAACCGTTCATGCTCCGGGGCCCTCCGGCAAAAGTGCCGGTTACGGGCTACACTAAGAGAACGCAGACTCGCAGTGCGTACACGAGGCGCCTCCTCGCGACCCCCAACCCCCGTTCGGGCGGCCAAGTGCGCTTTCGAGTCCCCACCAACCCAACCGTATCGACGACAGGAGCATTCCGTGGCAAAGAAACCCAGCAAGCAATCCCGCACGGGCAAAGCGGCCAGAAAGAAGAGCACGAAAGCGGCCGCCAAGAAGCAGCCCTACCGCTTTTCGTATTGCAGCCAGCCAAAGGCGGCTGAACGGACCTTCGACCCCAATGTCCCCGATGGCCGGGTCGCCCTGATACGGAACCAGGACAAGAAATGGGTCAACGGCACCCATCTGCACTATTTCTTCTTCAAGACGCCCAGGTGGCGCGGAACCCCGGACGAACGCACCGTGGTCCGGAAAGCGTTCAAGGCCTGGAAGGACATTGGCATCGGCCTCGAGTTTTCCGAGGTCGACTCCGCGGACGACGCCGAAATCCGGATCGGTTTTCAGAGGCGCGACGGCGCCTGGTCCTATGTCGGCAGGGACGTGTTGAACCAGGGCGGGAGCGAGAGGACCATGAACTTCGGTTGGAACATCCGGAGTGACATCGACACGGCCATTCACGAGATCGGCCACACGCTGGGGTTTCCGCACGAGCACCAGAATCCGAATGCGGGCATCGTCTGGGACGAGGAAGCCGTGTACGCCGAACTGGCGGGGCCGCCCAACAACTGGAGCCGCGAAAAAACACACTGGAACATCATCCGGAAGCTGCCGCAGACTGAGGTAGAGGGCTCGGTCTGGGACAAGGACTCGGTCATGCACTACCCGTTCGACAAAGGCATGATCCTGAACCCGGAGGAGTTCAAGACCAAGGCCCTGCGGCCCGCGCCGGGCTTGTCGGCCAGGGACAAGGAGTGGGCGAAACACTTCTATCCGGAAATTTCGGCCAACGATTACAAAGAGCTCAAGCCCTTCCGGTCCGTGCAGGCCGCGATCGATCCGGGTGAGCAGCTCAACTTCTATGTGAAGCCGACCGCGACCCGCAAGTACGAGTTCGCGACCTTCGGCATCGCCGACACCGTGATGGTTCTGTTCGAGGAAATCGATGGGAACCCCCGCTACCTGTCGGGCGACGACGACAGCGGCGAGGCGCTGAATTCGCGCATCGAGTATCGGTTGATCGCGGGCCGAACCTACATCCTGCGCCTGCGGTTGTATTGGCAGCACAGGAAAGGCGACTTCGGCGTCATGATGTGGTGACGGCCGCGGCGCAAACGAACCGGGCCGGGCGCCGCCCCCGGCCCGGTGCTCGAGGCTGTAGCTGATGGAGTGCCGGTTGTTTTCGGTGAAGGGCCGCGTGCAGGGGGTCTGGTTTCGGGAATCCACGCGGCGCGAAGCCGCGGCGCTGGGGATCACCGGATACGCGAAGAACATGGCTGACAGGTCGGTGGAGGTGCTGGCCTGTGGCGATTCCGCTGCGCTGCAACGCCTGGCCGAATGGCTCGAGGTCGGGCCGCCCGCGGCGCGCGTCAGCCAGGTGGACTGGTCCCCGGTGGACTGCCCTCCGCCGGACTCGTTCTCAACACGATAGCCCGCGAGTCAGCACCGCGACGGGGTGGCCAGCCCCGCGGACGGGCGTGCTCTGGCGGGTGTACAGTAGGCCACTCGAATTTTTCTGGCGAATTCAGGAGCGTGCCATGCACAACGGGTCCTGCCTTTGCGGCGCTGTCACATTCGAAGTGAACGGCTCACTTCGCCCCCCCGACGCCTGCCACTGCACCCAGTGCCGCAAGCAATCGGGCCACTTCTGGGCGTCCACCGATGTCCCCCTGGCCGACCTGACAATCCAGGGCGCCGACCGGGTCACCTGGTTCCGTTCCTCGGACAAGGTGCGGAGGGGCTTCTGTTCGACCTGCGGTTCGGTGCTGTTCTGGGATCCGCTCGAGAGGGACTGGATCGGCATCGCGATGGGCGCCTTCGACCGGCCGACCGGAACCCGGCTGGCCATGCACATTTTCGCGGCCGAGAAAGGCGACTATTACGACATCGCGGACGGGCTGCCGCAAAACGCCCACTGATCGCGCAATCCCCGGCGCGCCGGCGATGCATCGACGTCCCTGAATCCTGCATTCCGCCCATCCCGCATGGCCGGGCCGAAGCCCGCTTTCAGTGCCGCGCACCCGGCCCGTGCAAACGAACTCTGGTAACATTTGGCTTTCGGAGAGATTGCAAGCCGCCCGGTTTTTCGCCGGCCAGCTTGCCCCAACAAGGGAGTGAATGCCGTGGACAGCCTCGACATTCAGGATGCCATCGCTGCCAGGGTGGTGGATCTCGCCAACGATCTGGCGGAGGAAAATCCCGACGCCGACCGCTGGGACATTGCTGACGGCATTCTGTCCGGAGCGGTGCACTGGTGGTTGTACGCAAACGCCCCATGCGGGGATCCCGCCTGCGAGAATTGTGCCGACGTGCAGACCGCCGAACTGCGCGTGAAGATTCTGCACAAACTCACCAGGGAACTGGCGGAATCCAGCGAGTACTATCACTCCCCCTACGATTCCAACGTTGCCCGCGACTGACCAGGCGGAAACCGCCGGGCAGGCACCGACGCGCGACGCAGCAGCAACCTCACCGCGCGGGCTGGTTCCGATCATCGCGATGATGTCGATGATCGGCCCATTCACGATCGACACCTACCTGCCTTCGTTTCCCGATATCGCGGCCGACTTCGAAATCGGCCTGGGCGCAATGGCCCAGACCCTCAGCGTCTATCTGCTGGCGTTCGCAGCCAGCACGCTGATCTGGGGTCCGTTATCGGACGCACTCGGCCGCCGGCGGGTGGCCGTCACGGCGATGGTGCTGTACGTGGCCGCGTCTCTGGGCTGCG
>Ga0316201_10001952_pt1 | contig 14369 bp, 11 predicted proteins | sample CS6wburrow_MG_FD_204516 | JGI IMG/M metagenome (GOLD analysis project Ga0316201, IMG submission 204516) | Coastal sediment microbial communities from Delaware Bay, Delaware, United States - CS-6 worm burrow | ecosystem: Environmental > Aquatic > Marine > Coastal > Sediment | place: USA... | reverse complement strand
TCAGCCACCAGACTCGGGCAAGGTAACAGCATTTCCCCTTGTGGGTGGGCTACATCATCGCTACGGGCGATTAGCGGCATAGACGCTTTGTTCGAAAATCGCCAAGAATGGGACACGATTCAATTTTTCAGGATGGACCACAACAAAGCAGCACTGAGTCCCGCAAAACTCACGCGCACCCCGGAGCACAAGTGTCGGTGCGGTTTGTTCGGCAACCCTGAACGTATCAGACCGGCCACCCAAGAAAAACTCGCATCAATTCGCAGCAGACTTCGATCCACAGAATCACCAGTCAGATAAAAATAGCGCGCACCAAGATTCGACATTGTGTTCATCGACTGCACTCCGCGCTGCCCGCCGTACCATGGCGTCACCGTTTCGAATTTTCGCGAGTGCTTCGGCATACCCTGGCTCGTCCCGGTTGTAGTTCAGAACGCTGTCCAGCTGTGAATCGGGAAAGTGCACCGTTGCCATCCGCAGCCGATTGTGCAGCACCTCGATGGCATCTACCGGGTACGGATGACGTGAGCGGAACAGGTGTCGGATGAGGCAGTCCGGCGCGACCCGCACCTCGCGTCCCGACGACCAGACGCGCAAGCTCAGTTCTTCCCCTTCCGAGCCCCACCGCCCCATTCCGGCATCATACCCGCCAAGCTCCACGAACAGTTCACGGCGGATCGCATCGCAGCCGCCGGGCATCAGCGGAACCGCATAGGATCGATCGGCCTGCCTTGTCAGCCACTGCATCCGAAGATCCGGTTTCGGCCAGTACACACCACATCCGATACCGGCATCGTCTTTCACCAGATCAGTGAATGCGGGGCCGGCCAGCCCCACACCGGGGTCGGCCAGTGGCTGAACCAGCCGTTCCATCCAGCCCGGGGGACACCAGCAGTGCCCGTCAAGAAAAACCAGCATCTCCCCGCGGGCGATTTCCGCACCGCGGTTACGGGCCGCGGCAACGCCGTTCCCGCTGGTTCGGAGTCTTCGGAAGTCCGGTCGACCGCCGAACCGCTGCACTGCCCGTTCGCCGCTGCCGTCGCTCGATCCATCGTCGACCAGCACAATCTCGAAAGGAATTGAGGACTCGGTTTCGAACAGGCAAAAGATCATGTCGGCGAGGTTGTCCCCCTCGTTCTTCGCCGCGATGACCACACTTACCTCGGGGGCCCTCATCGATGAGAGCGCGCCGGGCGCTCACCCTCCCTACGACGACACCGAGGTGGCGCTTCCGGCATATCGCCTGCCCGATCTGCCCGAGCCACAACTCCGCCGGATTACCCCCGCTCCAGCCGCCGGGCATCCTCGATGATCGCCCTCGTCCGGACCTCGGATATCCCGAGGATCGGCGCAACCGTCTCCACATCCGCGGCCGCCAGTGCGGCAGTGTCGTTGATACCGCTGGCACTCAGCCTGGAAGCGAAGACATCGCCCACACCGCGAACCTCGGTAACGGAACGCCCCGGACCAATGGGCTGCAGTGGCCCTACCGGCGCAAATGTCGGCCGTACCGTCGGTGCGAAGGTGGGCCGCAGCGTAGGCGGTACCAGCGTCGGAGATATCGTCGGCCCCACGGTCGGCCCAATGGTCGGCGGTATCAGGGTCGGGGATATCGTCGGACCGATCGTCGGGATCAGCGTCGGCGGTATGAGCGTCGGCGATATTGTCGGCCCGATGGTCGGTCGGTTGCCGACGACCACCTCGCCGGCGTCCGCGGCCGGCTGTGCCGCCCACCAGCGAACTCTCACCACCGAACCGACGTTCTCGCGGTTCTGAATCCGGATGCCGATTCGCAGATGACCGTCGGTCGGGCGCACCTCGGCAGCCGCGAACACGGCCGGGTATTCGAATGCGTCGAACACGTCCACCGCACCAATGAATATTGGTTCGTCCCGGCCCTGTTCCACACCGACAACCACCTGCAGGCGGCCCGGGCCCAGCCCGGTATCGATGAAGCGCGAAACCAGCTCATCATTGTCGCCATCGGCGATCTGGAACACCACCGCACCGGTGATGATCGGGCCGCCGCCGATCGGCCGCGAACACAGCGCATCCAGCGCATCCTGTACGGTCTCTGCCCCCGGCATCTGGCAGTGGTCATTATCGAAACAGACATCTTCGGCGCAGATGTCGGTCAACGGGGGAAACTCCTGGCGACAGTCGGTAACGCTGACTGCACCGCCCGTCACATCCAGCAGGGCGAGACGGCAGTAACGGTGCTCGATGCCCATCGGCGGCTGTGGCAGCGGATCGCTGTTGGGCACCTCGTAGGGCGGCCATTCGATCTCGCCGGTCGCAGTGCGTGCCGGGATCAGCCAATGGTCGCCGGCCCGGTAGCTGCCTTCGGAGAACAGTACCTCGACGCCCGACTCCAGCAGGGTCCAGCCACTGCCCATCGCCACACCGGTCGCCGAAGCATCCTCCCCGCCCTGGTCCCAGCGCCGCAGCTGCAGATTGCCCTCGCCCGCCAGCGAGGCCGCAGACGTGGTCAGTACGATCTCGCGACGCGCGGCATCAACCGACTCGATCAGGAAAAGGTCGTTTGGTTCACCGAGCAGGCGACTGCGGTCGCTGACAATCTCGACCCATTGATCTTCGGCAAAGCCCAGTATTGCGTCCCGACCGACATCGGCGACCGTCAGCACCCTGCCGTCGACCACCTCGATCCGCGTGGACACGATGCCATTGTCGCGTGACCATTTGAACCGCGCCTGCGCACGGCTGCCACCGCGCTGCACCTCGACCCGGTAGAGCTGGTTTTCGAGGCGCCGGTAGCCGGCCGTCGGCGGCAGCTGGCATACGCTGTCCTGCGTCTCGGGCGGGCGGGTGCGGACGTTCATTCGCCCGCTTGGCGTCGCTACTACGCTGTCGGGAAAGGCGTCATCGCAGTCTGTGCCATCGGCGACCGCGACGATGCCTACCTGCCACACACCCTGCAGCCGGGTGGTGGTGTCGGCACCGCCCAGCGCCGACTCCAGCAGGCGGGGGTCATCCAGGCCGGTCACCTCCCGGTCCCAGCTGTCTAGGTAGACCAGGTAACGACCGTCGTTCAGCTGCAGCTGCTGCCCCTCGGTGTTTCCTAGTTCCGGGTCCGGATCGTGCGGCTGCTGCAGGTAGGAGGCGACGCGGCGGAGGCCGAGTGAAGCAGGAAGATTCGATAGATTCTCATCCACGGTGAGGCTACCCGCCTCGGCATCCACAGCGGTGATCCGGGCAACGACGGACGTGTCCTGTCCGGAGAGCTCGACCCACTCCCCGACCGCAAACCGCGCGCCGTCGGGCGCCATCGACGCGGGAGCCAGCTCGCTCGGCTGCCCCTCGACGCGTTCCGCCGCTGTCGCACCGGCCTCGCTGATCGCGACATGGCCCTGCACGTAGCAGCGTCCGGGCAGTATCCCGATATCGCTGGCGGCCGCCGCGTTCGGCAGGGGGCGCACCAGAAAGGCATCCGAACCCTTCGGCACCCCACAGGGGCCCACCAGGTCTCGCAGTGCGGCCGCACGGGCATGTACCGTGATCGCCGTTTGCTCGTTCCAGTCGGCGTCCAGCTGTACCCGACCCTGTTGCATACGAACCTGGTTGTAGTGCTTGGACGGATCAAAGGTAAATCGGCTGTAATCACCCGGCATGACCTTCTCCTGAATCAACTTTCAAAAAACAGACCTGCCTCGAGGGACAGGCGCAGGTACTCCGGCAGGTTGCGCCGGAGCCGTGCTGACTTTTGTGTCTGTAGCAGATGCCTGAACGCGCCCATCTCGCCGCCATCCTCGGCACCCTCACGGATCTCCACCGGGCAGCGCGCACCCAGCTGCGCGTAACCGGCGTCACCCCAGGTGAGGCTGGTGAACACGGGCCGCGGCCCTGCCTGTTCGTCCGGCGGCTGACAGCGGTAACAGCGCGGCGTGATCGAACCGGGCGGCACCCAGGAAAAACGCAGGCATCCCTTCTGTACGCGCTCGATGCGAACCGGAGCCGCAGCTGCCGCCGCGTGGAACATGACGTTGTCCGCCTCCATGGAAAGCGCATGTATGCGCCCCACCAGCGTGCTGTCATGCAGCTTCAGCGTGCCCGCCGGCTCATCCGCATCCTCGGCGATCAGCAGCGCCTCCGGGTCACCGGCGTCGACGACAGAATCGAACAGCGTCAGGCCGGAGGTTTCGGAGAGCCGCAGGGCACCACTGATGCAGCGCTTCATCTGCACCTCGCAGCGTGTCGCCACGCGCAGTCGCGTGATTGGCGCGGGGCCGCTGTCGAAGGCATTGGCAACCGGTGCAAGCGTGCAGTGGGCGATCGTCAGGCGACCCAGCGCGTTACTACCGCCGTTCGCGGACTCAGGGACGGAAAGCGCGGCACCGACGATCAGCAGGCCGTCCAGGCGCACCTCGGCACCGCTGCCCCCGGTCAGCACCAGGTCGTCACCAAGCGCCAGAACGGGACGTCTCGTCTCCGCTGCGCGCAACTCGACCCACTTACCGGCGGCGACGTCGATACGCAGGGACTCGGCATACACTGAACTGTCGGTGATCTCGACCACGGCGCCCGTCACGGTTTCATCCTGCAGCAGCTGTTCGGCCGCATCGATCGCCGCCTGCAGCGTGGCGTGCTCGTCCGGCACCCGGACGACCGGGCCCGAGGAGAATCCCGCCTGACGCGGATAAGCGCCCCCGCCGAGCCTGGCGGAAAAACCGTAGTGGTAGCGCACGCGCACATCGGTCGGCGGCGGTACCGAGGAAGGGAAAGCGATGCGACCCAGTTCCGGGTCAATGGCGATACGGTCCTGCGGCAGATTCGCCCAGCTGCCGTCGAAATCCATCAGATTGCACACCGCGAACAGATCCAGCCACGACTGACCCGCGTCCGGCGCGACCGTCTGGCCGTCGACCTCCAACGACAGCGAACTGCCGAAGTATCGATCCGGATGATCCGCGAGCAGGGCGCGGGTCAACGGCATCGGTACGTTCCAGGGTTCGGCGCGGTAGCTGATCTCGACCTCGGATTCCGGTCGGTTGTACAGCGCCAGATCGCGACCGAGTGCATCGAAACGATAGCGTCGGCCGTCGAGCCGACCCGCCGGCGAGCGGCTGAGCTCGAACGCCTGTATGCGCCAGGAATGCACCCCAATGTTCGCAATGTTGTAGCGACCCCGCCGATTCTCTATCCGGCGCACCTCGACGGTTCGTGGCGATTCGTCGAACACGGTGCCCAGCAGGCGTGGCCGCCGCACGTCGAACAGCGTGCGGTGCGCCGGGCGCAGATGATTCAGGTACTGGGTGGTGGCCAGGCGCTGGAAATACTCGACGACCGAACTCGGCCAGCCGGTGATGTCGCGCGCCAGCTGCTCCAGGACGGTGGCGGTACCCTTGCCCTGCCGATAGGCCAGCGTATTGGCGACCTCGGCACGACTGGCTTGCGTGTCCGTGATCCCCACCAGGGCGCCCAGGTAGGGCACCACCCAGTCGGCACAGGTCTCGATGAACAGATCGTCGTACAGCTGATCGAGATCGTCCTCGAGCACCAGGACCTGCTCCGCCATCAGCGTGATCAGCGCGCGCAACGGGTAACCCTGCGCAGCATCGCGCTCGCGATAGACAGACGGCATCAATGCATAGAGTCGTTCCGCCGTCGCGCTCATGTCATCACCCTCAGGTCCAGCCCGCCCGGATCGAGCGTCAGCAGTTCGGCGGCCTGCAGCCCATTGCCGGTGCGCTGCGGCAATGCCGCGAACAACAGCGGATGCAGATCCTCGGGCTCGAGTGCCCGGTACAGTGCATCGACATCGACGGCGATCACGCCGTCGATCTCCTGGATCCAGGTTGTCACCTGGCTGGCGGCAAGCGGATCACCGAGAAAACGGCTGCCGAAGGAGAGACGCTCGCGCAGGCGGCTGTCTGCCGCAGCGATCACCGCATCGTCCTCGTAGTCCGGATGAATCTTCAGACGGGCGCTGATCCGAACCAACCCCTTGCGGTAACTGAGCAGTGCAACGGCGATCGATGAGTCGCCGCCGTTCTGCATCGCATCTAGCAGATTGTCGTGCAGCGGACTGCCGGCCTCGACGGCCCCGCCGTCCGTGCCGGCGACGCTCAAAACGACGACACGTCGATTGCCGTCCCAGATCCATGCCGCCTGCGCCTTGGCGATTCCGGCAAAGGCACGCGCATAGTCGGCGTAGTCCGCCAGTGACACGACACGCCCGAGCGTGCGCACCGACAGGGGGACATTCTGCCGCGCCTCGCTCAGCGTCTCCGCGTCCGCACCGCCGCTCGCGGCCAGCGGATTGCTGACCTCTTTCAACCCCAGCGGACGCGACAGCAGCAGCGAAATCTGCTCGGCCCGAACATTACCGCTGGCACCGATGCCCTTGCGGTAATCGGCCTCGATATTGCCCGTGCCGGCCGACGGCCGGGCGCCGCTTTTGCCATCCCCGAACTGCAGCGTCGTGCGCCCGTCGTCGTCCTTTCGCGTCACGAACACATGCGCGGTAGGGTCGGCCTGGTAGAAATCCGGCACCTCGCGCCAGCGAATACCGTCGATTCGCACCTCCAGCGTGGAGCGCGCGCCGGCGTCGTCGGGATCCGCGGACGATACGTAGGTCAACGGCGGCTGTTTGAGCTCGAACCGCTGCCATGAGCGGCGCGGGTCACCGTTACCCAGGGTCTCGGAGACCGACTCCCCGTGTGTCGCCAGGGCCACATTGGCGTGGATGAGCACGCTTTCGCGCCGGTAGGCATGCTGCAGCTCGGAGGTAAGCGTGAGCCGCGTGTAGCCCTCCTCCTCGGTGATGTATTCGACACGGTCGATCTGCGCCGGTTCGCACTTCTGTACACCCGCCAGGTCGGAGCGTTCACCGCACAGGATCAGCTTCTGCCCTGCATACAGACCCTCGATCCAGCCCTCCAGCTCGAGCTGCAGACCGCTGACGGCCGTCTCGATGGGAATGCGCGCCAGAGGCAGCTGCTCGCTCTGCCCGAGTACCGTGCTGCTGCGGATGTCGAAGTTCCCGAGGCCGGTGTTCTGCGGATCGTCGAAACGCAGGATCAGCCGGCTGACCTTCGCTGAAAGCGTAAAGTCCGACTTGGAAATCTCATCAACCTGATCGATCTGGTACACCAGCGCCCCCGCGTCGGACTTGATGGCGATGAAGCTGCCGGGCGTGAGCTGCGAGTACGCGGCGTCCAAATAGATCCGATCCGTCGGAAACGGGTCGTCGTTCTGCGGATCCGGGTAGCTGCCGAGGGTATTGTCTTCGACCCAGCTGGTGTCACGGCCACGGTAGGGTCCCGGTATGTATCCCCAGGCGGGATCGTCCGTGCCGCTGTGATCCGGGTCCGGACCGTATTCACCGGAGCGCTGGCTGACCGGGAGGGCGTCCCAGCGCGGCGCATTGTGGCCGAATATGCCGGCGCGCATACGCAGCGCGAGCACGCCCTGCGGCGGTGGCGCACTGGCCTTGAGGTGAGCGAAGAGATCGAAGACATCGAAGCCGTACAGCTGTGCGCCGGCATACAGGTCGATGCCGCTGACCACCGTGTCGAGCATGCCGCCGAACTGGTTTCCGACGGTCGCGGCGGGCGCCACGCTCCCCGCGGTGGCAGTCGTGGTGGTGGTCGTGTTGACGGCCGCCACCGGGCTCCGCGCGGCGGTCACCGGCAGGGCGCTGAGCGGTCGCAGACCGGGTGGGGCCACGGGCTGCAGACCCGGCGCCGGCCCGATACCGATATCGAGGTCAAAGGGCGTCGTAAAAACCTGCGGGCCCGGTTGCGCCACAGATTCGATCTCCACCAGTGTCTGCTGCCGTTTCGTATCCGCCTCCACCGCGGTGACCAGACTGAGACGCGAACCCCCCGTCGCGGTGGTGAGTATCAGGCCGTCTCCGCGCTTGAGATCGGTCACCAGCCCATCGAGCAGCAGCGAGGAGCTGTTGTGGTCGAACGTCTGGAAATGCGTCTGGCGGGGCCGTATCGCGTTCCATTCCGCGCGTGCCCGCACCGCCTCCACGGTCTCGAAGATCTGCGCCGTCTCTTCGGGCCCGGGTATGCTCTGTACCCGAACCCCTTCCGGCAGACTCGACTCGGGCGCCTCCCCGGGCGTACTGGCGCTTTCCATCGTGAACGCGAGCCACACGCTGGCGGCGACACCGGGTCTGAGCCGGTAGCCAACCAGGTCCGACATCTCGAGTACCGAGCGGCGTTCCGTGGCCGTGGGCAGGTAGTGTTCGTTGGCGATACGCTCCTGGTAGAAGGTCAGCACATCGCCCATCGCCGCACAGGCATCGAGCAGCGCCAGCGAGAAGTCCTGTTCGGCACCCGTGGTCAGATCGGCCAGTTCCGGATACGCCGACAGGCGTGCGCGCAGGCTGTGACGGAACCTGCCGTAGTCGCCGACTCGGTAGTTCAGAGCCGACAGGCCGGGGCGGTTCTGCACCTCGGCGGGCGAGGCCACCGCGACGCCGGCGCAGCAGCCGCACACGTCTTGCGTATCGTCGGTCATTGCATCCCCCGCAGAATCAGGTTGAAGACACCGCGCTCGGGAAAGTTTGGATCATTGTCGAGGCGCGCGATCTCCAGGCGCGACATCGGCAGGAGACCGTCGGCGCGGCCGTCGCTGTCCGGCTCCCCGGAACGCTGGAAGCGGTTGACCCGAATCGAGGCCACCCCGGGCGTGGCCTGTGCCGCGGCCACCAGCGGACTGAGGAAGACCGGATCACCGAAACTGAAGCGGTCGGGGTGGAACAGCCCCGGTCTTCCGTCATCATCCAGGCCGTTGTGAAACAGCGTCGACAGCGCCTGTCCGACCCGCTCCGGGAAGTAACCAGCCGCGACACAGACCTCCAGTTCGATGTCCAGCGGGACCTCGATCGGCGAGTCGACTTCGAGGTCCTGTCCGGCCATGCGATACGCCTGCAGGTGGCTATGCAGCTGCGAACGGAATCCCGCATCGACTGGCAACCCGCCTTCACGATCGACGCTGACGAACATGGTGTACCAGCTGCCGGTCCAGCGCGGTGTCGCCTGCACGCGCTGCACGCTGCCGAGCCGCCGCGCCAGCTCGCAATAGTCCTCCGCGATCACCGCGCGCTCCTGTGTGCGAAACGCGAACGGGGCCGACGCCCGCACCTCCTCGAGCGATTCCGGTGCCACGCCGCCCTGCGCGGGCAACCAGTTGGTGAGCGACTCGATCACGGGATTGCCCAGATCGCTGACCAGTACGGGATCGGCGCTTACCAGGTGGCGCAGGCTGTGCGCCCCCACCTGCCCGTCATTGCCATTCGCGATCCGGAAGAATGCGGTGAAATCGAGCCCCGGCGCAGGTCGCGCACCATAGCTTCCATCTCCGAATCGCAGCGCCGGCTGACCGTCGTTGTCCGTCTCGATCTTGAACACGCGGTCCAGGGGCCCGTTGGCCAACAGGTCACGGACGCCCTCCCAGTCCTCGCCATCGCTGTCGCTCAGCCACAGCTGCGCGATCGCCACCTCCGGTCGGGCGGCCAGGGTCGCGACTGCCGACGCATCGGGGTCGAACGGAGCGGCCCAGGTCAGGGGGCCTGCGTCCAGTGTCGGTCGATAGCGTGCAAAGCCGGCGACCTCGGACTGCGTTTCGCACGGACCGGCGGTAGGCCGCACCCGGGTCAGCAGCGGATCCGCCGCCGGCACCTCCGGCAACCGCTGCGGACCGACCGTCATGCCATGATCCACGGCCACCACGTTGCCCATCGCGACGGCCACCTCGACCGACAAGTCGGTCCCGACGCGTGCCGTCAGGCACAGCGGAAACGGCAGCGCGTCCTCCTCGTGCCAGGCGATCTCGGTAACCGCCACGGCGTCGTCCGTAAGCGTCTCGGCGAAACGGCCGCCCAGGGGGTCTTCACTGAGCGTCACGCTGACGAGACGTACCGCATGCCGGTGTGCCGGATCGGCATCGGCCTCCTGCCCGGGATTGGCGCCGACCAGTTCCGCGAGGATCAACACGTCGCCCGCGGCAAGGTTTCCGAAGTGGCCGGACAGGGTCGCACGCGTCGCCCCCTTGGGCAGGCAGCAGGCACCCTCTCCCCAGGTGTAGAAAGACATACGGTTGTGGGCACCGTACAGCTCGATCCCGTGCAGCAACTCGAAAACCTGTGGGCGTTGCGCAATCGCGTCACGCGTCTCACGCGTGTCGGCCTCAACCAGGTCCGCCACACCCGGCAGACGCGTCAACACCCGGGTAGGCTCGTCGCCGGCCTCGGCCAGTAGCGGTATTCCGTCTACGTCGGTGCGCACATCGAGCTGCAGCCAGACCCGCGAATTGCAGCCCTCATGCATGAAGTAATCGACCAGCCGCGCATGCCTTCGCACCGACTGGCGAAGACGTGCAGTACCCAGATAGGCCTCGGTACCGACTGCATCCTGTCGATAGGAAAGTGTATCGCCGACATAGGCCAGCATCTCGACCAGCGCGACACCCAGGTCGGCCGGCGTCTCGTTGCGCCATTCCGGGGATCGCACCGAGATATGGTTGAGCAACTGGCGGCGAAAGCTTTCGAAATCGCGGGCGAGATAGCCCTGCTCGATCCAGGGATAGGCCTGCGGCGGACAGTCGGAGCTCGCCTTGCAGTCCAGGTCCGACCGGCAGCCTGCCTTGAAGAAGAATTCGATCTGCGACAGCAGCGGATCGAAACCGGGCGGCGGACTGTCGCTGCCGGCCTCCACCACGGAAAGGGTGTAGCGAGAAAAGTCACCCGCGGCGTTGAGCGTCAACTGCAGGGCACGCTGTTCGCCATCCGAGTCCGGCGGATCGAGCTGGAAGCCGGTCACCTGCAGCTGTGGAATCCGCACCCCACCTGCGATGCGGAAGTTTTCGGCGTCCAGCAGGGTGAACGGATTGACCAGGCGTACCCGCAACGTGCGCTGTCGCTGGTCCACCGGCAGCGCCGGATCGTCCAGAACCTCGACATTGTCCAGACCATTGAGCGAGGGGTGGTCGACCAGGGCGTCACGCCTGCGACTGTCGCAGCAATGGTAGATCATGTCGGACCTCCGCGCGCGAAGGTTTCGCTGTGACGGCTGTCGTCACTGCGGATGAGATACTGCACGCTGACCCGCAGCGTCGATTCCTCGGCTTCGACCTCCACCGCCTCCACGGTAATCAGATCGGCAAGCCACTGCTGCAGCGCCCCCTGCAAGAGGTACTGGGTGGTTGCCGCCAGCTCCGGGCTGTTCGGTGCAAACACCAGCTGCTGCAAGCCGCTGCCGAAATCGGGGCGCATCACGCGTTCGCCCGGCGAGGTGAACAGTACCTGCTCGATCAGCCCGCGGATCCAGCCTGCATGATCGGCGGCCTGCGTACGGCCGGCGTTGTCGAAACGGTAGGGAAAGTGGACGCGTGCTGTCATATCAACTCCCGATCACCCGTGTCTGTGCGGCTACCGGCATCAGCGGCGTGCCGTTCGGGGCACACACCGCCTGGCTGTCCATCAGCACCAGCGGCTGGCCGTTCGACTGCACCCGCACCGCCGCCACCACCCATTGGCCGGTCACACAGGGTGACGGTGCACCGGAGATATTGAACGGGCATGCGGCGATCGCGTAGGGCGCGCTCAGCGTCACCGTCGGCTGACCGCTGACCAGCACCCGTGGATTGGGCACGGTCGGCGTGGCATTGCCGCCGTGGGCACACAGCACCGTGGCACCGACATGTAGTAGTGGTCCAGGCATATCAGGTCACCGTCAGTGCGCCGTTGTTGATGGTTACGGCCGGGCCTACCAGCGTGATCATTGCGCCCTTGCCATTCTGGATGTAGATCCCGGTATCGTTGACGATCAGGGTCGCGCCCGTCGCGCTCTTCAGCATGATGCCGCCGGTGGGACCCGGCAGGTCGGAGATCGTCACGCCGTTCTGCAGCGGGGTCTGAAAGGTGATCGCCGGGGTGCCGGGCGGACTCGCCAGCGCCAGCGCCGGTATCTCGGCCGCGCTTCCCCAGAAACAGCCGACCCAGATGGGGTGATCCGGATTGCCCTGCTCGAACTCCACCCAGACACCCGATCCGATCATCGGCAACGCCACCATACCGTTCTGAATCCCCGCGATGGGCACGCAGGGCATGGCCCAGCTCGCCGGCGCCAGACCGCTGACATCCGGCACCTGGATCTGCAGGCGCCCCTGCTGCATGGGGTCGATGTTGTTGAGCACAACGCCCCGGTATTTTCCTAGATAGCGTTCCGTCATGCCGGCACCGTCGGGGTTATGGAAACAAGGCCGTTGCGCGTCAGTTCAAAGCTCTGCGTGAACTCGCCGCGCTTGAGCTGACTGGTAACGCTGCTGACGTAGTACAGGCCGTCGTAGGCGATGCCCACACCGCGCACACCGACCAGCTTGCGCGCCTTGAGCATGCGCCCGTAGCGCAGCACGTTGAGCGTACCGCTGCCGGTAACGGCATCCTGTGATTTCTTGGCCTCGTTGAGGCCCTTGGAGATCGCCTGCATCGGGTTGAGCTTCGCGGTGTCTTTCATCACCTTCAGATTCGCTATCGGGGTGGGTATCACCCCGAGCGGCGGTTGCAGCGGATTGAGATTCGGGATCGGGATCGGGATCGGCGCGCGCGTCAGCTGGTTCTGGATGAAGACCACCGGCAGCACCCCCTTGCTGGGATCGAAGCTGAAGTTCAGCGACTCCACGTTGGTGTGGGCATCCATGTCGAGATTCAGCGCGGGCTGCGGCGGTCCAACCTTGATCTCGGGACCGAAGTAGGCGACGTTGGTGCCCGGGGCCGGACCCGGCTCGATATAGAACACATAGCCCACCTGTTCGGCGAGTTCGTTCAGATAGGCCAGGTCGGTGCCCTGGTGCGCGGGGATGCGCTCGACCGGGATCGGCACGTCCGGGAACAGCGTCGGAATCGGCAGCGGGATCAGCCCGAATGCCGCGTACTTGGCGCAGATCAGGGCGACGCGCGCCTCTATGGGCATGGCCGGATATGGCAAGCCGCTGAAATCGATCAGGTCCAGGACCTTGGTGAGATCCTCTCCGGTGACGGTGATGCTGCCCGACCGGCCCTGCTGCCCGGCCTGTACCTCCACGTTGGTCACCACGCCGTCGAACAGCGGTTCCGGCGTGCCGTTCATCGTGATCACCAGCAGCACCCGCAGCGGCGGCGTGCCCAGGCTGGTGTTCTGCCCGGCGGCGATCAGAAAGATTGTGTTCAGCTCCGATTTGCTGTTGATCCTGAATGTCAGCTGGAAGCCGCTGACGGCCCCGCTGGCATGGGTGACGGTGACCGAGTCGAGTGCCTCGATCATCATCGCCGGTACCGGTACCGGCACCACCGGCCCGATCAGCAGGCTCAGGTGGATGGCGCTAGACATCGATGCCTCCAGGCACACCGGCGGGCAGCGTGATACGTAGTCGCCGACCCGGTTTCTCGAGCAGGGCCTCGGGCCGCATTGCGCGGTTGGCGTCACACAAGAGCCAGTACTGCTGTGGATCGCCCAGGTACTGCGCGGCCAGATTGTCGAGACGGTCGCCCTGGTTGACGACGTGCTCCCGGAGGGTTGCGAAGTCCTCGGCCGGCGCGACAAAGCGGCGGCGCACATAGCTCACCTGCACCCCGTCCGGACGCGTGAGCTGCGCGGTGTCCAGGGCATGGTAGCGGCTGCCCGGGGGAAAGGCCGGTGCCTCAAGTGCGTTGGCCTGCATGAAGGCCTTCAGGGGATCGGTCATGGGATACCTCCGATGCCAAGACTGTCAAACCCAACGGTGGCGGCCTTCTCGGCGAGTTTTTCGCGCGACTGCAGATAGGCCATGAACAGGCTGCCGCCCTTGTGATCGAAACCCAGGTCGTCGATCGACAGCACGCGCAGCCCGAGGCCAACCTTGGCGCGGATCGGATTGAGTGCCGCATCGAAGGCCTCCTCGGTGATCGAGAAATCTGTCACCCGTACCGGAACGATTCGGTTGGCGCCCCATACGAACAGCGCCAGCGCCGACTCCATCGGCGCGATCTCCAGCGTCCCGGCGTCGGCCAGCGATTTTCCCGCGAGCAGATCACCCGCGCTCGGGTTGACCAGCGACTCCAGCACCGCCAGCTGCGGGGCCACACCCGCCTCGACCACGCTGCGATTCTGATCGGGAAACTCGAGCTGATCCACGGCGTCGATCTCCGCATCCAGCTTCAGCGTCTCGACGGCGGGGCCCTTCAGACGCAGCGCCTCCGAACGGTCGGCACCCTCGCCCGCGCCCTGTACCTGCAGTGTGCGCATCAGCGTATCGGGGTTGTACTGCAGCGCGATCACGCGCCGTACCTGGCCGGAACCCGGATCGATCAGCACCAGCCCGCCCTTGACGATTCGCGGTGAATTCGGAAAGGAACTCATGGCATCATCTCCTTCGCATCA
>Ga0316201_10001951_pt1 | contig 14374 bp, 16 predicted proteins | sample CS6wburrow_MG_FD_204516 | JGI IMG/M metagenome (GOLD analysis project Ga0316201, IMG submission 204516) | Coastal sediment microbial communities from Delaware Bay, Delaware, United States - CS-6 worm burrow | ecosystem: Environmental > Aquatic > Marine > Coastal > Sediment | place: USA... | reverse complement strand
GGACATGGATATGGACGACGCGTACGCCGTTCAGAAAGCCTGGGTCGACCGCAAGATCGCCGATGGTCGCAAGGTCACCGGCTACAAGATCGGCCTGACATCACGCGCCATGCAGATGGCAATGAAGATAGACACACCCGACTTCGGCGTATTGCTGGACGACATGGCGTTCGCGGACGGCGCGACGATCCGGACGGGCGATTTCACTGACCCGCGCATCGAGGCCGAGCTCGCGTTCGTTCTGAAGAAACCGTTGTTCGGCGAGGACGTATCGCTCGAGCAGGTCATGGCCGCGACGGATTACGTGGTGCCGGCGCTGGAACTCATTGCGGCGCGCAGCTTCCGCGTCGATCCCAAAACCGGGTACAACCGGAACGTATTCGACACAATTGCAGATAACGCGGCAAACGCCGGATATATAGTAGGCAAAAACAAGATTGATCCACACAATATCGACCTTCCCTGGGCTGGTGCGATGCTGCACCTCAATGGGGAAGTCGAGGAAACAGGACTTGCGGGTGGCGTAATGGGTCACCCGGCTCATGGCATACGCTGGGTCTGCAAACGGTTCGCGCCGCATGGCATTGGCCTGGAGCCCGGACACTTTATCCTTGCAGGATCCTTCACCAGGCCCGTAGCGGTAAAGCCAGGCGACCGGATTCTCGCTGACTATGGGCCGCTGGGCACTATTGAGGTCGACTTCGAATGAACGAAATTCCACGCAACCGATTCAGGGCCGGGCTTGACGCAGGCAACACGCAGTACGGACTTTGGCACAGCATTCCTGACAATTCAGTGGCGGAGTTGCTGGCGGGCACGGGTTTCGACTGGCTTGTCATCGACCACGAACACGGGCCGTTCGAGCTTCGTGATGTCATGTCACACCTGCAGGCCATGGCCCCATATGACGTCGCTCCTATGGTGAGACCCGTCGATGACGATCCTGCACTCCTCAAGAAGCTTTGCGATATCGGGGTACAGACTTTTCTCGTGCCAATGATCGACACGCCGGAACAGGCTGCGGCGGTCGTGAGTGCGGTGAAATACCCGCCCGAAGGACGCCGCGGCATGGGAACGTCAATGGCCAGGGCCGCCCGATGGAATGCGATACCGGGTTACCTGCAACAGGCGAACGAGGAGATCTGCGTCATTGTCCAGGTCGAAACCGTCAGTGCTGTTGGAAATCTTGAAGCTATTGTGAATACGCCAGGGATTGATGGTGTGTTTTTTGGCCCGTCGGATTTGTCCGCGTCTATGGGGCACGTCGGCGAAGTCTCACATCCCGAGGTCATCGAGACAGTCAGCGCCGGCCTGCGCACAGTCCGTGCCGCCGGAAAAAATGCGGGCCTGCTTTGTCTGGACGAGACGCAGGTTCCACACTACGTTGACTGCGGTGCGAATTTTGTCGGAATTGGAGTAGATACCTTGTTGTTGGGAAACGCTGCACGCAGTTTGATTTCTCATTTTAAGTCCGGCGATGATGATGGCGTATCGCCAGCAGGTTATTGAGGATCACACAATGAAATTTCTGAGCTTTGAGAAAGACGGCTATGCGTCATTTGGGGCTGTCACCGATGGTGGAATAGTTGACCTGGGGGCAAAGCACGGTGGGCTACGCGACCTCAGGGACGCAATTCGCGCGGACCGATTGGGCGAACTGATTGCTGAAGCTAATGACACTGACGCCGACTACGCACTCGCGGACGTTGAATTGCTGCCAACAATCCCGAACCCGGAGAAGATTATTTGCATCGGCGTGAACTATGCCAATCGCAATGAGGAATACAAAGACGGTTCGGCGCCACCAAAGTATCCGAGTGTATTCATGCGCACCCGCGAGTCGCTGGTCGGTCATGAACAGGACATCCTGGATCCGCCCGAGTCAGATCAACTCGACTACGAGGGCGAGATCGTCATCGTTATTGGTAAGGAAGGCAGGCGCATTGCAGAGGCTAATGCTCACGAATACATTGCCGGCCTGACCGTGATGAACGAAGGCTCGCTGCGGGATTTCCTGCGCCACGCCAAGTTCAATGTAACGCAGGGCAAGAACTTTGCTAAGTCGGGCTCACTTGGACCATGGATGGTGACACCCGATGAACTTGACCCGATGGGAGAACTACAAATCATTACGACAGTGAATGGCGAGGAGCGGCAAAACGATACCACTGCAAATATCATCTTCCCGTTCCGCTACCTGATCAGTTACCTGTCGACGTTCTATCATCTTAAGCCGGGCGACATTATTGCGACCGGTACTCCGAATGGCGCCGGTGCACGTTTTGACCCGCCGAAATACCTGCGGGACGGCGACATTGTCGAGGTTGAGGTTCCCGGCATCGGCAAGCTGTCCAACCGCATCGTCGCTGAAAATCCGTGAGCGAATCTTTACGCGACTTCCGGCACTCACTACCGATGGAACTACTGCGCGCACGAGAAGCGGCGATGGTTCGGTTCCGGCCGGTGTTGCGTGAACACGGATTGACGGAGCAACAGTGGCGAGTCATTCGGACACTTGCGGATACGGGCGATGTCGATGCCAGCGAACTGGCGCGTCGCAGCTACCTGCTGGCTCCCAGCCTGACACGAATTTTGCAGTATCTTGTAAAGAAGGGCCTGGTCACCAGGACGTCAGATCGCAATGACCAACGTCGCTCCGTACTCGCCCTCAGCGCAAAGGGACGACGGGTCTTCGACAGCGTCGGGCCGGACTCGGAAGAACGTTACGCAGAAATTGAGGAAGAATTTGGCCGCGACCGCCTGCGCGCCCTGTACGAATTACTCACTGCGTTCTACACCACGCTCGACCGCGATTCGCTGCAATCCGACTAGCACCTGCGACCAGGTTTCGGCGTCGACGGACTGCTTGAGCTCGGCGTACGCTGAGGCGACTCTCGGCATTATCCGCTCTTCAAGTTCCGCGCCGGCCCCTGTGACAACGACGTTAACCTTGCGCCGGTCGGTCGTGGAACGTTGCCGCGCAACAAGACCATCGCGTTCGAGTCGGTCCACAATCCCGACCAGGCTTGGCGCAGGAATAAGGGTTACTTCGGCAAGCTGCCGGATCGTGATAAGGTCGCCCTCCCAGAGTACGCGCAGGACGCGCCACTGCTGCTCGGTGAGGCCGAAGTCGTTGAAGATCTTACGAAAACTCGGCATGACCGTATCAAGAGCACGGTATAGCATCATGGGTAGAGAGCGCGAGAATTGGTCGATTGCCATGGCCACACCTATTAATTAATATCGAAGTTATTCATATATGAATCTTTTTCCGGACCATGTCAACTAGATCGAATCACGACTTGCGCGAGTGCCTGGGGCGCTTCGCGACGGGTGTCACGGTGGTCACCTGCCGCGGCAGCGAAGGGCCTTGTGGCATTACGGCGAACAGCTTCAGCTCGGTATCGCTCGAACCGCCCCTCGTACTCTGGAATATCGCCAAGGTTTCGAACTCTTTGCAGGCCTACCTCGACGCGAAGTATTTTGCGATTAACGTGCTGGCGGCAGGACAGCAGGAATTGTCGTCACATTTCGCGCAGTCGGACCATACGGTATTTAATGGCATCGACTACGACACCTCTGACAGGGGTGTGCCTTTGTTGCCCGATTCGGTAGCGCGCTTCGAATGCCGCACACACCAGGTACACGACTGTGGCGACCACTACATCATCGTTGGAGAAGTCGAGAGCTATCGCTCCGACGAGCGTGAACCGTTGTTGTTCTACAATGGCCGGTATGCATTCGTGAGCGCTGGTCAGGACTAGTCGAACGACGATATTCGCAAGTTACGGTCCGTTCGCCGCTTTGCGAGCGCAGCGATTTCTGCGTACAAAACGCTTCGCAGACAGACCGGATTCAGGCAGTATCCACTGGACTTCATTTCTTCAGGAGAAACCCGTATGTCGATCGCTCGTAGTGCCTTTGCGGCAACCCTTCTTAGTCTTGCCTTCAATGCCTCGGCAGGACTATCCGATGTGCCGTCTGGCCAGTATGACCTCGACAACACGCATGGCTATATTACGTTCAGCTACAGCCATTTGGGATTCTCGAATCCGCATGTGGGCTTCACCTCTTTTACCGTCGACCTGAATCTCGACAACGAAAATCCTGAGAACAGCACGGTCAACGTCACCATAGACGCCACCAGCATTGATAGTCGTGTCGAAAGTTTCGACGGTCACCTGAATGGGTCGAATTTTTTCGATACCGCCAACCATCCGACGATTACATTCACGTCAACCGCCATCGAAATGACGGGGGAAGACACGATGAATGTGCAAGGTGATCTCATGATCAAGGGTGTCAGCAAGCCTGTCACACTGATGGCAAAGATCAACAAGGCAGCGAATCACCCGATGCGCAAAACACCCTGGATCGGCGTGGAAGCTGAGACGAAGGTCTCTCGCTCTGATTGGGGCCTGACTCGCGCCGTTCCCAATGTGGGTGACGAAGTAACGATTCGGATCAGCGTAGAACTGCAGAAGTCGAATACTGAATAACAATCACTACAACCCGACCGCCAAGCTACTGCACTGGCTGGTGGCGGGCATGATCGTGGTGCAGTTCGTCCTCGCCCAATTGGCCGACAATGCACCCAGCGACATGCGTGAACTCGCGCTGCTGGCGAATCATAAGTCTGTTGGCATTACGATCCTTGTGCTCGCCATGCTACGTATCGTCTGGCGCCTGCGACATACGCCGCCGGCTTTACCGGCGGCAATGCCTCGTTGGCAAGCGACTGCATCGAATATCAGTCACTGGTCACTGTATGCGCTGCTGTTCGCCGTTCCGCTAACCGGGTGGCTCATGTCGAGTGCGTCCGCGTACTCGGTAAGTTGGTTCAACCTGTTCCAGTTGCCAGACTTTGTTGCACCGAACGCCATGCTCAAGGATGTGTTCGAGGAAACACATGAAGTGCTCGCCAAGCTCCTGTTGGTCATTGCGAGCGTGCACGTGGGTGCCGCGGTAAAACATGCTGCCATAGACAAGGACGCTGTGCTGCGACGCATGACATCTTTCGTCAGCGTGGCTGTATTTGCGATCGTGGCAGTGTCAGGCATCGCCTGGTTGGGCGGCGCGGGCAGTACCAAACCGACGACATCTGACCCAACCCCTGTAGCTACATCTGTCAACAGCACTGTGGCCCATAAACCCGAGTCGGCTTCCTACCTTCCGCTATGGGAGATTGACTACGCCGCCAGTCATATCCGCTTTGTCGGCGACCAGGCCGGTGCCGAGTTTGACGGCACGTGGGAACGCTGGACTGCCCAACTGCAATTCTCTACGAGCGATATCGACGCCGGCATCTTCTACGTTGCCATTGATACGTCCTCCGCCAACACACAGGACGAAGATCGCGATGTGGCAATGGCCGACCCCGAATGGTTCGATTCGGCAAATTATCCAGAGGCTACCTTCCGTGCCAGCCGTTTTTCGGACATTGGCGAAGGCAAGTATGTTGCCAACGGACAACTAAGCATCAAAGGCGTCACGTCGCCGGTCCAGCTGCACTTCACCGTGGAGAGTAACGGTGACCGGCATGTGCTGGAAGGCGAAGCACAACTCGACCGCCTTGAGCTCGGCATTGGCACCGGCGAGTGGGAGGACACGGAGTGGGTAGGCAAGGATGTTACCGTCCTGGTCAGGGTAGAGGCGACAAGCAGCGACTGATAGCCGCTCAGATCGAATTCGATTGTCTCACCACTCCATGCGAGTAAAACATTCTGCCCAGCAAATTACTCGTGACGCAAAGCGTCAATGGGATCCAGTTGCGCCGCACGTTGTGCCGGCCAGATGCCGAACACAATACCCACAAGCGCGCTGAAACCGAAAGCAGCTGCGGCCGATTCGGTGGTAACTACGGTTTGCCAGCCCGCAAACTTCGCCAGTAGTGAAGAAGCTGTTACACCAAGCGTAATGCCAAGCATTCCGCCGAACAGGCACAGCGTTGTCGACTCGACGAGAAACTGCAGCAGGATGTTGCCGCGTGTTGCACCCAGCGCTTTGCGTATGCCGATCTCGCGCGTCCGTTCAGTGACGGTCACAAGCATGATGTTCATGATACCGATACCGCCAACAACGAGGCTCACGCCTGCTATTCCGGCAAGCAGATAGGTGAAGACTTCGGTCGCCTCCTGGCGTGATTCGACGAATTGCTTGCGGTTGACCACCGAAAAATCGTTATCGCCGCCCGGCTGAATCTTGTGCTCGCGGCGCAGAACTCGCTCGATCTCCAGCATAGCCAGCTCAAGGGATGAGTCCTTGGCAACCTGCACGCTGATTGTCTCCACGTACTCGTTGCCGGTGACCCGAAATTGCGCAGTGCTGAGCGGGATCCACATGTCGTCATCGGGATTTCGCCAACCCGATGATCCTTTCGATTCCATGACACCTATGACTTTGAATGGTATCGATCGGATCAGGACGTCACGCCCGATCATCGATGATGCGTCCGATTCAAACATGGCAGGAATATCGGAACCCAGTACGACAACGCGTGCCCGAGCAGACTCATCCGCCGCCGAGAACATGCGGCCATTGGCAACCGTGAATCCATGCACATGGAGGTAGTTCGGCGTGGTACCAATGGTCGACAGGTTCAGGTTCATGTTGCCGTATTTGACCTGAAAACGGCTGTTGATCTCCGGAACGATCGCCGCGAAATGCTCCGTACCAATCGCCATCGCGGCCGCGTCGTCAGTGGTCAGCGTCTGCCGATTGCGCGCAACGCCACGGCTAAACCAACTCGAGGACTGGACCGAGAGAATGTCGCCGCCGAGCGCCGCCATTTGGTCATCGATGGCGCGCTGCGCGCCAGTACCAAGAGCCACCATCGTGATGACCGCGCCCACACCAATAATAATGCCCAGCATCGTCAGTGCAGCACGAAACAGGTTGCTGCGTATCGACAACAGCGCAATGCGAAATGTCTCCGCAATCAGCACAGGGCAACTACCGCTGGATACCCGGTACGCCGCCGACGCGGCGATTGATCCAGTTCTGCAATTCCTGTTGCGTCTCAACAAGGTGTGTACTCGGCAGTATCAGCACGGTCTCCTGTTGCTGCAGCCCCTCGACGATCTCAACCCTGTCGAGGTCGGTAATACCCGTGACGACATTCCGAAACTCGAAATCATCGTCATGTTGTACGACCACCCAGAACCTGCCTCCAAAACGATAATCGGTACCTGACTCGCTGCCGCGGCGCTTCCCCCTGGGCGTGCGAGCCTGGTCCCCGTCGACACCCTCGGGTAATTCCTTTGTACGGCCGTCACCTCTCGGGGTTTTTGAGGCATCCGGATCCGGAGAAGCATTGCCACCCTCTTCGCTGCGCAAGGCATTCCGGATGTCTTCTTCTGCGACGTCCAGAATGGATGCGGTCGACCGCAGGTCACGCTCGGTACGCAGAGCCATGATGGGAACGGTCAAAACATTTTCGCTACGTGCAATTCGAACATCGACTTCAGCGTTCATTCCAGGCATCAGCAGTCCGTCCGGATTATCGATGGAGACGAGCACAGCAAACATTGTTACGTTCTGCTCAAGTACTGCCTGCGGCTCGATCTTCAGGACCTGTCCCGGAAACGGCTGGTTCGGATAAGCCGCAACCGACACTGTCGCAGTCATACCGGGCCGGATTTTGCCAATATCGGTCTCATCGACGAGCGTGCGAATCTGCACTGCACTGAGATCTGCCATCGCCAACAACAATGAACCACCAGAATAGTCCTGCGTGGGCGACGAGATCACCTGTCCTTTTTCAACAGGTTTCTGGATCACTGCTCCGGAAATAGGGGCGCGTATATCCGTATCGTCTACGGCGATTCGTGCGTTCTCTACGCTAACCCGGGCGGTAACAACCTGGGCCTCGGCATTTGCAAGATCCAGGGCCGCCTGCTCGAGGTCCGTCTGCGTAAACGTACCCTGGGCCAGCAATCGTTCGGCGCGCTCCATCTGAGACTGCGCGATTTCTCGTCGTGAATTGGCTGCCTTGAGTTCTGCTTCAGCCTGGTCGAGTCGGTTCCGCACCGTGCGCGGATCGATACGCACCATCAACGTGCCTTCCTCAACGAAATCACCGGTTTCCACGAATAGCTCAAGCACTTCACCTGACGCCTTCGATTTGACCTCCACTGTCGCCAGTGGCTCGACAACGCCTGCGGAACTCACGCTAACTTCAATGGTGGCGCGTTGGCTGCTCGCCGTGTCAAACATCGGTCCGACTTCTGCTTCCTCCGCGCAGGCCGCGACGAGCAGAACCACAAAGATAAAAATACCTTGTTTCAAGTATTTGCTCCGATTCTAGAGTCACTGATTACCTTGCCGTCACTGAGCCACACCACGCGCTCCGCATGATCGGCAATGTCCTGCTCGTGAGTCACGACGATGAGAGTGTTTCCGGCGGCCTGCAGTTCATCGAACAGCGCCATGATTTCAACGCTGGTGGTTGAGTCCAGATTACCGGTGGGTTCATCGGCAAGAAGAATGCTCGGCGCCGTAACAAGTGCCCTGGCGATGGCAACGCGTTGCCGCTGACCACCCGACATTTCCGATGGCTTGTGCAGCATACGGTCCCCAAGACCCACGGTTTCGAGGGCATGCCGCGCACGTTCGATGCGCTCCTTCCTCTTTGCGCCTGCGTAGACCAACGGCACCTCGACATTGGCGAGCGCCGTGTGCCTGGCCAACAGGTTGAAGGTCTGAAATACGAAACCGATTTCCCGGTTCCGGACACCCGCTAGTTCGTGATCACTCATGTCGGACACGCACTGCCCGTTGAGCCAGAACTCCCCGGCGGTAGCAGTATCCAGGCAGCCGATGATATTCATCAGCGTCGACTTGCCCGAGCCCGACGCCCCCATGACCGCCAGGTATTCGTTGCGCTGCACCAGCATGTCGATCCCGGCCAGCGCATCGACAAAGGTCGTACCCATCCGGTAGCGACGCTGCACACCCTGCAGCCTTATGACCTCTGCAGTAGCTGTTTTTGCGGCGGGGTTTTGCATGGCCGGCAGATTCTACCTTACAGCGAAGCAGGCAGTAGCATGATATAGAATAGGCAACGTTAAGAACTGTTACGGCCGTTACTGGAGTTAGAGCGTGGCAAAACCGGGCACTACAGGCATTCGCAGAATTCTCCGCGCAACGAGGTTCTCGGCGCAGGGGTTCCGCAGCGCCTGGCGACACGAGGCCGCATTCCGCCAGGAGCTGGTGCTGGTTATCCTCATGACGCCACTCGGACTTTGGCTCGGCCGCTCGATTGTTGAGAAAGCGCTTCTGATTGCCGTGCTCCTGCTCGTGCTGATCGTCGAGCTTTTCAACTCGGCAATCGAGGCTGCGATTGACCGGCACGGCGATGAACATCACGAGCTTTCCGGCCGCGCCAAGGACATGGGGTCTGCAGCCGTGTTCGTTGTCCTCGTCATCGTCCTGGTCGTGTGGGGCGCTGTTGCCTGGCAACGCTTCTCTTAAAAGGTGAGTATGAAAACGAAAGTGTTTTGCATCGGTAGCCACAAGACAGGCACTACCAGCCTTGAGGTGGCACTAAAGAAACTCGGTTACAGGGTCACAGGTGGCTTCGGCACCAAGGATCCCGATATCGCCAGCAAGGTCCATGAAATGGCGTACGCGATGGTCGAGAAGTACGACGCATTCGAAGACAATCCGTGGCCGGTTCTATTCAAGGAACTCGACGAGCGATTTCCCGGCAGCAAGTTCATCCTTACCCGGCGCCCTGCCGAGGCGTGGATTCGCAGCATGGTCAAGGACTTCGCGACGACGGAGACACCCATGCGACGCTGGATTTATGGTGAGAATGCAGGCTGTCCGGAAGGTAATGAGGACGTCTACATCGCTCGCTATGAGCGACACAACCGTGAGGTGCTGGAGTATTTTGCGGACCGACCGGATGACCTGCTGATCTTCGACCTGCCGAAAGGTGATGGCTGGAACAAGCTGTGCCCGTTCCTCGGACATGACATTCCTGACGAGCCGTTTCCGCATGCCAACAAGGCGAGCTGGTCACGCAAACTGAAGAACTGGATTAAACGGTAGGAGCGGTGCTTGTCACCGCGGCAGTCGCGCTGCAAGCAGCGCTCCTACGAATCTTGTGACTTCCTCACAGCCTTGCGCACCTTGGTCCACCACGAGTCTTTCTTGTAACGCCCTTTGACAATGTGACGGATCTGGCACACGTTCGGAATATCGAGCGGCGTGCCGTGTGTCCCAATTAGCCAGCGGAACGCCCGGTCTTCATAGGTCTTCATCCAGCGGGCTGCCGGCGTCTGATAGTACTTGATCGCATCGCAGTAACCGCAGGCACGCGCAATATCTCCATGCGTGATCTGGTGCGGTCCCTTGGCCTTGGGTCGCGGTCCACCGTAAGGGTGAAACTGGTCGATTGGAATCTCAAGGAGGTTCGGACCTTGTTTTCCCTTCTCCAGAATCTCATCGTCTTCAGGAAGCAAGGACGTTCCAAGGCCGATACGCGGGTGCACCAGTCCGTCATCTCGACCCTGCAAAAGGTCGGCCAACGTATCCAGGCAGCTCTCGTGGAAAATAATGTCGGCATCGGTAAACCAGATCCAGTCAGCCTTGGTTTGTTTCGCCGCAATATTTCGGCCGATGCCACGACGAAACAGTTCTTCCTTGGGCAATGCCTGCCAATTCCAGGTTACGCCCGGTACTTCCATGCGCCCGAAGTAGTCGAGCACGGGGACGACCTTGTCATCATCGGCGACATGAAACACGGTCATCGTGATGTCGAACTTATCCGTACGGTGATTAACGAGTGAACTGAGCTGATAGTTCAGAAAATGGCCATAGCGCCAGCAGTGGCTGACGATCTCCAGTTTGAGTTTGCCTGTCTTCTTCGCTTTCACCACAGTTGCCGGATCAACGTCGCGAAACCAGGACACTGGTAATGCGCCTGATACGGCGAGGCGGTAAAAAAGGTTTAGTGCCTTTTCCCTGAAAGGAGATAGCGGGGCCAGATTGGTCATTTCGAGATCCTGCGCAGCCGGCGGTATTTGGAGATTTTACGTAAGCCATTGAGATACTGTGACAGGCGCGACCAAATATATAGTTTTTCCGGATATAAACTCCTGGTGAAGTCCGGTTCGGCGTCCTCCAGTACCTTCTCCCAGTCTGCCGATGACTCATAGCCGCACTCGATGAGCTCCGGCGTGAGCGAGCCGTGAATGATCTGCTGCGCTTTGATACGCCCCGGATTCTTCGTCCAGACACCCACGCTCGTCGGTGCGATCGGCCGCACACTGTGCATCGCGGTGATCGACTTCTCCGAGATCTGCGCGTACTCATGGTACTCGGAAAACTTGTGAGTTTTTTCGAGCCAGGGAAACTTCGCGGCGATCATTTCCTGTGTCGCATCCGGATCGCGAACGAAGTCTTCGTAGCGGATTTCGAGGAATCGCTGGTTGGTGGACATTTGTCTTGCATAGCCGTGCATCTGGCGCCACAGGCGGATGTTCGAGTAATAGATACTCTTGTCTTTGCCATGCCGGCTGCAGATCGTGTCGCGCGGATCACGCATGACATAGATGACATACAGCTCAGGATCGTCCTTGATCAGGGCCGGCATGTACATCGTGTCCTTGGGACGCTTGGTAATCAGCGTCTGCCCGTCTTCGGCCTCTACGAGATGAAAGCGGATCTCGTGGTCGTAGTGCTTGTCGACCTTGAAGCACGTCACCATGACTTCATGCAGAAGCGTGGTGCCGCTACGCGGTGAACAGGCAACTATGTGTATATGTTTGAACATTAGTACCCAATGCGGGCGACAACAAATGCGGTCGCGAATGCAGCCAGTGCTGCGAACCCGGCCCAGTGCCATATTACCAAGGCAGTGGACGGCCTGTATTGCGACGCAACTTCGGCTGATGTCACCGCACGGTAATTGTAATAGGCCAGCGCGGGCGCCGTTATGAATCCTGCACTCGTCGCGAAATCGATAAACGTGCCAAAACTACTGAGCAGTAGCAGCATGATGAGAGTGACGCCGGTCGTCTGCACGACGAGTAGCGTGGTGTACTTCGTCGTTGCCTGCTCCGCGCGGCCAGTCATGCAGTCGACGAGTCGTGAGGTGACTCGCGGCAGGGCATCCATCAGTGCGAGAACCGTGGACCACATGACAGCAATGGCTGCCGCGGCGATTAGCGGGTAAGACCAGTGACCGATGATCGAGGTAAAAATAGATAACAGCTCAGTCGCAAACGCCCCTGCATTTGCAGGCACAGCCCGGTCAACCTGGAAAAGAATAGCGGTTCCCATGATCATGAAACTGATGGCAAGCACGACTGTCAGCACCCAACCAAAGCGCAGATCCGCGATCGCGCTGCGATGATCGATGGCATCACCGCCCGCTGTTTTCTTCTCGCGCGCCCACATGGAAAGAAAGATGGAACCTGTCATGGGCATCGGCATCCAGCCGGCGATGGCGATGACGAACACGGCGAGGGACTGCGACGGCGTTATGGCAGCGAATAATTCGCGATCGTTCGAGCCCAGCATCGGCAGTGCAAGAAGCATTGCGATGATTGCCAGCACTGAAAATGACAGCACGAGAAACTTGATGATTCGCTCTGCCTTGGCGTACTTGCCGTTCAACAGAATGACAGCAGATAGCACTGTTATCGCGATTGCGACATGCGGCCCGCTGAAAGGCAGCTTGAAAACGCTGATCAGCAGGCCGGCGGTAACGAGGGCGACCGCCGAGGTTGCTATAAACATGTCGACAGCAAATCCCACCAGCAACCAGTACATCGGCAACCTGCCAAGTTTTGAGTACGCGTAAACGAGGCTATGATTGGTGAGGCTCGCGTAGTCGACAGCAAAGCGAAACGCCGGGTACTTGAGAAAAGATATAAGGATGACGAGCCAGACGAAGCTCAGACCGAAATCGGCACCCGCTCGCGTGGACTGAACAAGGTGCGAAACACCGACGGCGGCCGCAGCCAGCATGAGGCCCGGCCCTAGCCTTGCCATCCAGACTTTCATAGGATTCCTTGTAGCAAGCCGGCGTACAGCAACCGCAAGGCCGTTATTGTAATCAGAACGCGATAAATAAGGCGGAATTTATCCTCTGACAATCTGCTCCCCAACGTTTTCCCGACCGCGGTACCAAGGAAACTGACGCCAACAGCCGCCGCGATCGTTACGAGGTACGGCGAGTAATCGAAACCATAGAAAACATAGCCGGCTATCTTGAAAATGCCCATACCGGTCAGGCCACCCGCCATCGTGCCAACGACCTGCTGTCGTTTCAGGTCGGTGTGCAGGATAACCGAGTGCAGCAGTGCCCCGTAGGCAAACATCGTGGAAATGAGCGTGTGGATGAACCCGACAATTATCCATGGATGCCGGATCCGAGGCCGCCAGGTGACTTTGGGCAACCACAGAGCGACGAGCATCAGCACACTGATCGCTGCAGCGATGAGCGCCTCGGGCAGCTCGATGTAAACTCTCGCTCCGATCAGCGCGCCGAAAAGGCTGCCGACAAGAAAAGGGCCTGCAATCCGCCAGTCAATATGCTCCCAGAAGAACAGCACGCGAGTCGCCGTTGAACCAATCAGCAACGTTGAGTGAATCGGCACAATCGCCTGGATCGGCAATACCGTGCTCGTGATCGCAAGAATGATTAGCGCACCGCCAGCCGAGAACACCGCATTCGCCACCGACGCCAGAAAGCTTCCGAAGACAATAATGATGAACGTGCTATCGATAGCGTAGGAAATCAGGCGTCTCCAAGGTACCAGTCAGGGTGATAGAGGATATTCGTAGATTCTATGACACCTGCGTAGCGTTGCTGCAGCACACGCAAATCGATTTGTTGTTTAATTACCACAAATAGTTTTCTGGCGCCTTAGAAACGATGTCCTTGCCCCTGATAAATCGGTCTAGAATTGATCTAAACTACTGTTTTTATTAACCTATATAAGTATATTCCGAGGGTTCCCAGAGCTGTTCATTTCGGGATGAAACGGTGTATTATTCTTACCACTAATCGCAAAGCGTGTTGCCGGACGGTAGGGCGCTCTCAGAATTCCCTGCCCTCCCCAGCAACGCTGCATAGCGCATCGGTACAGGCCGGAAGGCCTGCAATTTTAGTCACACGCAGGGGAGACTCTAATGAGTAGCAACAAACATGCGACCCGCCTCGCGGTTCGCCATGCCCTTTGCGCCGGCGCACTGGCTGCCGTGGTTGGTTACAGTCCAACCACGTTTGCCCAGAACGCCGACGACGAGGTTCTGGAAGAAATTATTACTACCGGTACCCGCCTGGCTCGACAGGATTACCAGGCAGCAAGTCCGATAACGACAGTTGACAGTAAGCTGTTTTCGGATACCGGCGCACCGA
>Ga0316201_10001950_pt1 | contig 14378 bp, 11 predicted proteins | sample CS6wburrow_MG_FD_204516 | JGI IMG/M metagenome (GOLD analysis project Ga0316201, IMG submission 204516) | Coastal sediment microbial communities from Delaware Bay, Delaware, United States - CS-6 worm burrow | ecosystem: Environmental > Aquatic > Marine > Coastal > Sediment | place: USA... | reverse complement strand
AGTCGTCGAAACCTTTCTCTGAGAGCTTCTCGTCCGGATTTATCCAGGAAATAACAAACACGGTGTGGCCTTGGTCCACTGCCCACTTGATTAAAGAGTTTTTATCGCGCAGGTCGAGAATGTAAAATTTGTTGATCCATGGCGGGATGATCATCAACGGGCACTTGTGTACCGTTTCAGTCGTGGGCGTATATTGGATAAGCTGCATGAGCTCGTTCTGAAAAATGACTTTACCCGGAGTGGCGGCAACGTTTTCACCCAGTTTAAATTTGTCAGGGTCGGTCATCTTGACGCGCAGCTCACCCTTGCCCCGCTCCAGGTCATCGAGCAGATTGCTGAGTCCGGTGAGCAGGTTCTCGCCTTTTGTCTCTACCGTGTGGCTCAAAACCTCCGGGTTGGTGAGGGCAAAATTGGTTGGTGCCATCGCATCGATATATTGGCGCGCATAAAATTCGGCTTTCTCGGCCTCGTGTTCACTCATGCCTTCAGACTCAGTAACCGTGGCGTCGTGGACATATCGGGAGGCGAGCAGATAGGATTGCTTGATATAATCGAACACCGGGTTTTCATTCCAGGCATCGGCCTTGAAGCGCTTGTCTCCAGCCGCCGGGGTAATAATCGGTTGTACTTGCTCACCCATCACGCGTTTCATGCTTGATTGAAAGAGATCCGTTGCATCCTGCATCAGCTTGAATTGACTCGCCATAATCTTGCCCGGGTCGGCCATCATTTTTGCCATAAGGGCCTGAAAGCTGTTCGCCACATCCTTTGGATCAAGTACATGGAATTCACCGGCGCCATCCTTGACCTGCTTGTCGACGAATGCTTTCAGGAGGCGCTGGCTCTGCTCGGCAATACGTGAAACGGTCTCTTGGACTCTTTTTGGGTCGGGTAAATTCCGTTCGGTGTTTCCAGTCTTGCTCATTGTCGGTGCCCCAATTCTTAATCATCAATTGTTGGTTGTGCAGCCTGAATATTATTCAAACTGACTGTGCAGGTAAGTTTACTTTTTCTAGTGATGTAAATACTAACCGAACAGTGCGTCAACCGCGATAACTTCATTGCCGATATCAGTAAGATTAATTCAGGAGGAGTGTGTTATAGATGTTTGTCGACGAAGCGGCAAGCTTTTGTGTTTTGACACGACCGACAATTAACTTCACAACTTCGAATTTTAATTTGGCCAGTTAACCGGGCAAGTTACTCGAATTTTCCTTATACTCTGCGGCCATTATTTTATTCAGAAGTTTGCTATGCGGTTGATACTTGCCCCCATGGAAGGTGTGATTGATCACACCATGCGTGAACTGCTCACTAGCCTGGGTGGACTGAGTCGCTGTGTCACAGAGTTTGTAAGGGTCGGTGATCATCTGCTGCCACCGCGGGTGTTTTATCGTTATTGCCCGGAGCTTCAACAGGGCGGGTTTACTCCATCCGGAGTGCCTGTGTATCTGCAACTACTGGGCGGCAAGCCGATGCCGATGGCGGAAAACGCTGCTCGCGCCGCTGAGCTGGGAGCCATCGGCATTGACCTCAATTTCGGCTGTCCGGCAAAAAAGGTCAACCGCCACGATGGCGGCTCTGTTTTATTGCGCGAGCCGGAACGCATTCACGCCATTGTTGACGCCGTGCGCCGGGCTGTCCCCGAGGCTGTACCGGTTACGGTAAAGATGCGCCTGGGCTTCGATGATCATGGCTTGCTGGAGGAGAATGTCCGCGCAATAGTGGAGGCGCACGCCACCGAGCTGACGATTCACGCCCGAACCAAGAAAGATGGTTACCGGCCGCCGGCCTATTGGGAGCAAATTGCCAGGGTTCGACAATGGCTATCTATACCGGTTATTGCCAATGGCGAGATCTGGAGCCCCGGCGATGCCCGGCGCTGTCGTGAAGTGAGCGGCTGTGATGACTTAATGCTCGGGCGCGGTATCCTCTGTCGTCCGGACCTGGCTCGCCTGGTTAATGCCGATATCAATGGTCAAAAAATTGCAGCGCTGTCCTGGCCGCAGGTACAGGCTATGGTGCTGCAATTGCATGATGCCACAGTGGCGCATTACAAGGAGCGACATGTGGGCAATCCGATCAAGCAATGGCTGTGTTACCAACGGCGCTATTTCCCGGAAGCGGACGTGCTATTTGAAAAAATAAAGAGACTGAGGGATCCGGAGGCGATTCGCCAGCATTTGCGGGGAAATAATCCTGATCCTTGCCGGCAGACGGCATAATCGCCGGTCAAATACCGGGTTCGCTATTTGACCGGTTATGGCAATAAAATACGCTAATGAATAAAGTCAGCTTAAGCTATAACAAAAAACCCGGTGTCTGGATTGCACTGCTAAAAGCATTGCTCTTGCCTCGCAAGGGCTTCGATGCTGGCGTTGGCCTGCCGGATATTCAAGCCCGGTGGCAGTGTGCCCGTACCGACCCGGGCTCCCTGAAAAGTTATTGTTCCACGCTCGACATAAAGCCCACTGGCCATTTACCCATTGCTTATCCGCATGTGATAGCCGGCCCGATGCATATCAATATGCTGAGCCACCAAACCTTTCCGATTCGCTTGCTGGGCGCACTGCATCTTAAAAATCGCATTGTCCAATATCGCCCCATAGGCCTTGACGAAATAATCGATATCGATGCCAAGCCGGTCGACTTTCGCCTGGTCGACAAAGGCGTTGAGTTTGATTTGGTTACCCGGTTTTCGGTTGACGGTAAACCGGTCTGGAAAGAAACCAGTATCTATTTCGTGCGGGGCCGCTTTGGCGGTGAGGTGAGCCCGGCCACTGACAAAAGTTTTGAGTTGACCAGCCTGCCGGAAACGGATTTGTTGTACAGCTGGCATATACCGAAGAATCGTGGCCGACAATACGCCCGCTTGTCTGGTGATTACAATCCCATCCATGTGTCGGCTCTGGCGGCTAGAACATTCGGTTTTGAATGCGATATCGCCCATGGCTTTGGTGTATTGGCGCAGGCCCTTGAGTATTCAAAAAGATTGGGCGATGCCGGGGTTGATGGAAAGGCCGTACAGGTTGATGTGGCTTTTAAAGGCCCGGTTTTTTTGGGCAGTGACGTCAGTATCCGGCAAAATCCTGACGTGTCGGCCGACCGGTTTGATGTCTATTGTGACGATAATTCAAAGCCGAGTTTGTGTGTTGCTGTTTATGGTATTGTCGTTTAATGGATTTTTAGGCGAACAGGGCGTTTATTCTTCCTGTACATTTGCACGGTGTTCTATTATCAGCCGATTTTTCAACGAGCAGTTATTATGAATAATATTATTGTATTCTTCGGCGAATTAAGCCTGCCCTGGCGCTTACTGAGCTTTCTCATCCTGGCGCTGCTCACTCACCTGATAGTGATTATGACGCGCTTCCTGGCCAGCTTCGTCCTTGCCAGCAAGCAACCAGGGCGCTACAAAAAACTCAAGTCAGTTCTAACCCTGGCCACCAGCGCGATAGTGTTCGGACTGTATTTTCTGGCAGGCGGCTTTATCCTGCGTGAATTCGGTGTGTCGTTGTCAACTTATCTGGCGAGTGCAACCGTGGTCGGACTGGCGATTGGTTTTGGTCTGCAAGGGGTAGTACAGGATGTCGTGACCGGCCTGACTTTTGTCTTCTCCGATCTGGTCGATGTCGGAGATCTGGTTGAAATTTCCGGCCAGACGGGCATCGTACGGGCGATCACCATGCGTTTTGTAGAGCTTGAAAACGCCATGGGAGCTGTCGTATTCATCCCTAACCGCACGATCAACAATATCATTAATTATCCCCGCGGTTACGTGCGCTGCATTGTCGATGTCACCTTGCCTGAAGAGCCTGAAGCAAAAGATGTCGCCGAACAAATGGCGGACGAGTTGATGCAAAGCACATATGAGCAATTCCCGGGCATTCTGTTGACCGCGCCCTCTATCGAGGGGCGTATCACCCTCAATTCAATCAAGCAGATTCTGCGAATCAAGTTCCGCATCTGGCCCAATCGTGGCCAGCCGATTGAAAATACTTTCGTGAAAGAAGTCGCGGCGAAAATGAAGAAAGCGAACCCGGAGTACCAGGACTGGATGATTGCGACCAGTTATGAAGTGGAAAAGAGAATAATCCCGCGACAAAGGGTTTTACCCTGGCGGCGCAACCTGAGCCTGAAGAAGTGAGCCGAATAACCGGTTTGCATGGGTAACCCCGAGTTTCGAGATATAATTACGCTCATGACCCACCGCTACCATACCCTGCGCCTGATACTCGGAGACCAGCTTAACGCCCAGCATAGCTGGTACCGGGAGCGCGACGGTGGCGTTATTTATGTGCTCGCCGAGCTTAAACAAGAAACCGCCTACGTTACCCACCATGTCCAAAAACTGTGCGCATTCTTTGCCGCCATGGCCGATTTTGCCGATCAGCTCAACACCTCCGGGCATGCTGTGCTGCACCTTACCCTTGACGATACGTGTGAGCACAAGGACCTGCCGGCATTAATTTATGCGCTCTGTGCTGAACACAAAGTCACGCAGTTTCAATACCAGGTGCCCGATGAGTTTCGCCTGAAACAGCAATTCGAAGGTATCGCCTTGCCCAAAAATGTCTCAATGCAGGCCTGCGGCACCGAGCACTTTATGCTGGCACCTAGCGCGTTTGCCGAGCACATAAAAGCTGGCAAGCATAACCGTATGGAAGTATTTTACCGCAGGATGCGCAAGCAGCATGCAATCCTGATGAAGGACGGCAAACCCGAAGGCGGAAAATGGAATTACGATAGCGCAAACCGTAAGAAAATTAACGCCGCCGAGCTGGCTAACATACCCGAGCCGCTGTTGTTTACTAATGACGTCCGGCCGTTTTTAGAACGCCTGGATAAACACAAGGTTGATTACATCGGCAAACCGGTGAACCGATTACCCTGGCCGGTCAATCGCGAACAATCCTTACAACTGTTGGCGTATTTCTGCGAACACCTGCTGCCCTGTTTCGGTCGGTTCCAGGATGCCATGACAGCTGAATCCGAGCACAAGTGGAGCCTGTACCACTCGCGCCTGTCATTCTCGTTGAACAGTAAAATGCTGCACCCCAAAGAAGTAATAGATGCCGCGCTGGACGCCTATCAGCAGCCCGCAAGTAAAGTATCACTGCCGCAGATCGAAGGTTTTGTTAGGCAGATACTCGGCTGGCGGGAATACATTCGCGCGGTTTACTGGGTCAACATGCCAGGCTATGCGCGCCTGAATCATTTCAAGGCAGACAGGGAGTTGCCGGGCTTTTTCTGGCACGCCGAAACCAAAATGCAATGCCTGCATCTGGCGATATCGCAATCACTCGAGCATGCCTACGCGCACCACATTCAACGGCTGATGATAACCGGAAATTTCTGCCTGCTCGCCGGTGTCGACCCCGAGCAGGTTGATAACTGGTACCTGGGCATTTACATTGATGCCATCGAATGGGTTGAAATGCCCAATACCCGAGGCATGAGCCAGTTTGCCGACGGCGGCCTGATAGCCACAAAGCCTTACTCGGCCAGCGGAAATTATGTCAACAAAATGAGTGACTACTGCAAGGGCTGCGCCTACAAGGTCAAGGAGAAAGTGGGCGATGACGCGTGCCCGCTGAACAGTTTGTACTGGCATTTTATGCATCGACATCGCGATTCCCTGGCCACTAATCCGCGCATTGGCATGGTCTACCGAAACTGGGATAAGCAAAGCCCCGAAGTGCAACAAGCGACTCTGGAGCGTGGTCAGTGGTGCCTGGATAATCTGCATTCTTTATAAAGGCTTACACAACTGAAAAATGGATAACCCAGTTTGCGTGGTCAGTTGCTCCAGTGCCGACATCCCCAATGTGGAATTCTCGCTGGCATTGTTCATAACCGTCGATAGGAACTGTTCGGCTACTTGGGTAGCCGCATGATGTTTAGTTGAGCTAGATCAAGAAACTTAGGGAAAGGCCGCTGAAAACAAAGCGTCAGGCTAAGTTGCTGTTGCGTCGATGGAGCGTTTAGTTATCCTGTGTCTTGATGGTAATTATCTTACCGCTGCAATTAATAATGTTATAGATAAAAAACAGTGTATTGATGGCTGCTGTAAAAACACGGCTGGATAAAACTACACAGGCATTACAAATTATAATATTTGTTTCACAGGCAAGTTAATGTGGACGAAAACCGATTAATAAGAGGTCGTCGAAACATGAGTTCTCGATATCCATATTGCATAACCCCCAGTCTTATTGCCTTAGGCTTGTTCGTTACCAGCGCTACTGCCCATGCAGCAGAGATTACCGAAGCCATAAAAGGTACTGAGGTTCAATTGGAACAATTGCCTGTCTCGCAGGATTATCAATGGGGCGAGTTCAATCTTCGGCCGCAAGTCACGTTTGCCGAGCTCTGGGATGACAATATCTTTGCCACCGATAGCGATGAAGAAGATGATTTCGTCACGATCATTTCTCCTTCATTATTACTTGCATCCAACTGGGAGCGCCATCAATTGAATCTGCGCACAGGCGCAGTTTTCTCCAGTTATGCTGAACATAATGACGAGGGCACTCAGGATGCATGGTTTGATATCGAGGGTCGTTACGATGTCTCCAAACCCACTAACCTGTTCGGCGGGATCGGCTATAATCGTGAGCACGAAGACCGCACTTCACCCGATGATGTCAACGGCATCGAGCCAACCACTTATCACGTAATGCGAAGCCATGCCGGCCTTTACCACGAAAGTGGGCCGTTTACGATTCGTGCTGGCGGCACCTATGATGCACTCGATTACGATGACGTCGATACCCTGATATCGGGCAACATCAATAACGATGACCGGGACCGTGATCTTTACTCGTTGGGCGCACGGATCGGTTATCGCTATTCACCAAAGTATGAAAGCTTCGTTCAGCTTGCCACCGATACCCGTAATTATGATGAGCCGCTCGACAACAATCTCCAGAATCGGGAATCTGATGGCTACCGCGCGGGTGTTGGGCTCCTTATAAACGATGGCAAGCGCCTCAGCGGTGAGCTCTCGCTTGGCCACATTAAGCAGGATTACGATGACAGCTCGCTGGCTGATGTCAGTAGTCTGGATTTCGGCGCGGCCCTCATCTGGCGGGCCAGCCCATCCACAGCCATGCGCTTTGGGCTGGATCGGACGCTGGAAGAGACCACGTTGTTGAACGCATCCAGCTATTTATATACAGCGGTAGATCTAACCGTGCAGCATAAAGTGGCACCGCGCACTGTTCTCACGGGTAATCTGACCATTAGTGAAAGTGACTACCAAGGCATCAGCCGCAACGATGATATGTATGGATTATCAGTTGGACTGCAGCACGAGATTGCCCGCCACCTGTATGTTGAGGGTAGCTATCGTTATGCTCAACGAAACTCAAATATCACGGGTGAAGATTTCGAGCGTAACCAGTTGCTATTCCAGCTACGTGCCGATATCGCACCGGACTTTGCTGGCGGCCCATTGTTATTTGCTGCGGCCGCTCCGTCTGGTGATGAGATATCCGTCGACGTTTCCGGTTTCTATCTCGGCGGTCTGCTCGGTGTGAACGCTTTGAATACATCGCTAGTTGGGCCGCGCGGTGCTCCTGGTGGCACCCTGCAGTCCGACTTTGGTACTCATGGCAACTCAAATGGATTGTTTGCCGGTTACGGTATTCTTCTTGAGAACAACTGGTATGTTGGTCTCGAACTCGAAGCGAGTCAGGCTGATACAGATTGGTACCACGAACGTATGGGCGGTCGTATTTTTGCCCTTGAACAGGATGCAAAACATGTTATCGCCGGTCGGCTTGGTTATATGCTCGGCAGTGGTAACCTGTTGTATAGCCGCTTTGGTTACGTCGAAACCGATTTTGATACTACCTATCGCGACGACATGGGCACGGTGTATGACAGCGGTGACAGGGTCAATGGTTATTTATTTGGCGGCGGTGTTGAAATCCCGCTTACCAATCATCTGTTCGGGCGGATCGAATTTGCCTACACCGATTACCAGGATAACGACATCTTCGTCGGTACTGGCGATGATGAGTTCGATACCAGCGAGGCGGTGGCAAATATAGGTATTGGTTGGCGTGCGCAGTCACAGCACCTGAAAAATTTCCGACATGTGGCTAGCGAAGAGTTGCGCGGTTTCTACGCTGGTGGTCGGTTTGGATATGGTCAAGTCGACACGGCGATGGATGCTATCCAAGGAGAGACGACAGGCGACAGAGCTTTCGCCGCCGATTTTGGCGATTCTGCTGCCACTTGGGGTGTTTTTGCCGGTTGGGGTACGACCTTTAAACGCATTTATCTCGGTGTTGAACTCGAAGCCGAGGTTGCACAAAATGACTGGGAGCATATTCGGGAACCGAGTGGGCGTGATTACTCGGTCGACAAAGAGGACAGCCGCGGTGCAGCGTTGCGTCTTGGTTACATCCTGCAAAACGGCACGTTGCTCTACGCGCGCTACGGCATCGTGGAAACCACCTTTAATACAATTTATGAAAAGGGCAACAACCCTGCCAATTATATCAATCGCGATGATCGACAAACCGGTGATCGCTATGGCCTAGGCGCGGAAATGGCGTTGTCTGAAAACCTGTTTGCGCGCGCTGAGTACACCTACACAGACTATGATAGCTACAGTTTTGCAACCACAAATACAGAGCCAGACAATGTGCGTTGGGAAAACAGTGAAAGCCTGTTCAGTTTTGGCGTTGGATGGCGTTTCTGATAAACAATTCGCCACCGGTTAAACCCCTGTGGCGAATTTTTTTAATAGTGTATTGCTAACTTCTTGACCCCAATCAATGCGTGTCACTTCGATAATAAAATAAGATGACTACAGTGCTTAGCTAAACAGCTAAGGCGGAATGAATAGGAAAATACCTCCGGGTGGGTTCCCATTTTAATAGTTTAATATTTTTGGAGAAACAGCATGGTCAAGATGAGATCCTTAACTAAAGCCGTTAGTAGCGTTATTTTTGCCGGCGCTGTCGCCGGAACATTTCTTTGTGCCAATGTCGCGTACTCGGCGCAAGATGGTAAAGGAGGTATACAGCAGGGTCAGGGTCAAGGTGGTCAGGGCAGTGGTGTCAAAGGTGGTAGTGGTAAAGGTGGTGCTGGCGGCAGCAAGTCACTTGAAGATCGCGTTCTACGTGACAAAGGCCCAGGCTCTGATTCCGATGCGCCAGCGTGGGCAGGCCCCAACCCGACTGCCGAGAACCCGCATAAGCAGGGCGGTGGCAAGCCGGGTGGCGCAGGCACTAAGAAAGGTGACGATTTTGGTGATCTGTGGGTCATCCTGCGGGATGCGAATGGTGTGCCGATCCTGTTTATCGATGCCAATGCTAACGGAACTTACGATGCCGGTGAGGAGTGTACTGCTGAGGGATGTTACGCGCAGCCATACTATGTGGATGCGGATAATAACATCGTACTCATCCCACTGGATGCGGAAGGTTCACCCGTTGCCGATGGTCTGACTGTCGAGGTTGAATTCGGTCGGCTCAACATTGGTCGTTCTCCAACCAAGGTTACGGATAAATCACTGACCGCCGCGCTGGACGCGATCCTGCAAACCGATGCTGTCTTAAGCCTGGATGCAGCGGGACGTATCGTGATTACCATCAATGGCGTGAGCAAGACTATTGACTCCCCACTGGAAAACATCGCCCTATATGCTGCCTTGTTGACCGACGGTTCGAACCTGACCGGTGATCTGAAAACCAAATATGACGCTGCAGTACTTTTATTAGCGACATTGCCTGGTGATCAGATGGACTTGGCTGCATCACTGCTTGCAGGTGGCGCTGACAAAACTGGCTTAATCTCGGTAGATACCGTGGCATATCTGAACATCATGTACGATATTGCCGCGATGACACCGACTGATTACGTCGATTACTCTAGCTTCAACTATGACCGGTCTTCGTTGTACAACGTAGTCATTACCTACAACGAGCTGAACACAGACGGCAGCACCACGCCAGTTACCGGCACTATACTGGACCTCGTGTTTGGTGGTGTTAACGTGACCGACCCCAGTGGTGTCGACGCCTTCGCCCAAGCAGCTGATGATGCGCTGCAGGTGATTGAGTTCATCCACGAGCCAATTCACGATCTGCAACCATAACAAGCGAGTAACAAAACCGGCGGGGTGGGTATGCAAGTGCCTGCCCCGTTATTGTTAAACTGAGATACGGAGACTATGAAAATGTTAAACACCAAACTCAGAACAGTATGCCGGTCCGGATTCGCTCTCGGCATTGCCATGGCCTTGTCCGTGGCACCGCTGAACTACGTGTACGCCGAGAAAAGTGGTGGTGGCACTCATACTGGTGGTAGCGGTGGCAAGGGTAGTTCAGGTGGTGGTCATATACCTGGTGGTCATGACATAGTTGGAGAAGAGGGCAGTACCCATGAAGAGGGCGCCGGACACGAACCTGGTAGCCACGAAGAGGGTCATGAAGGTGGCTCTGGCAAAAAAGGCGGCCCACAATTCCGCGGCGGAAAGGATGATCCGCAAGGTGGCGCTAGCCAACACCTGGAAGATCGCGTGTTCCGTGGTGGTAAGCCAGCGGGTGCTGGTACTGGTGGTAAACCGGAGGGAGTCGGTGGTAGTCATGAAGATGATGGTGAAGAGGGCGGCCACACTGAGCCACATCCTTAGCGGTAATAATGCACGCATCAGCCCGTTTATGCGTGCCAATGAATCACTCAATAGCGTGATTTAGTATTTAAATGAAATCTCAATACTAAAAAAGCCCAACTGAAACCAGCCGGGCTTTTTTTGGTGTAGAGATGGTGACGCTCACCGCTAAACAAATTAACCCTTATTCAAGCGGTCATATAATCTTTGGGCGCTATCGAAAACCGTGCCTTTGTTCTTGGTTTTTAGAATGGTTTGCAGCTCGATTTTAGCCTCGCTGGTTCTGCCCAGCTCTGCCAATGCAATGGCTAAGTGATAGCGCATCAGTGGGTTGCTGTCCCGGGAAACAGCTTCTCGTAAATACTTCAAACCTTCTTCGATTTCACCTTCTGTTACCAGAATCCAGCCATAGGTATCGATGGCAACCGACCATGATGGATTGCTTCTAACTGCCTGCGCCGCATATTCTCGAGCGCGAGGATCTTTTGCTTGCTGGTAAAGCTTTGCCAGGCTCGACAGAAAAACGGCGCCTCGGTCGCCTTCGCTAACAAGTCGCTCAAACTCTTTCTGCGCTTGCTCTCGTTTACCCGCTCCAACATAACCAATCGCCAAATTACGGCGGATGAATTTGTCCCTCGGATTATCCTTGAGCCAAGACTCCATAACTGCAAATGCCTTATTCGCATCGCCCATGAGCATATGAACCTTATACAGGCCAGTGACGCTGAAGCCGCTATCGCCAAGGCGCTACGGGCGTGTGCTGATCGCGGGGTATACCTGACAAAAGCTGCAGGGCGGAACACCGTAAGTTATGTGCCCCTTAGTGATGTGCCGGATCCGGGAGATGAATAATAAGCATGCTGGCAAATGAGAATTAAAAGAACAAATTTTTGTCGAACTAAAATGAATGTACCTCAATTAATTTGAGGAATTGAGAAGTGTTGGCGGTAATAAGTGGGGTCACCTAATAATGGGTGACCCCACTTAATTCATTTGATCACGTGGACTTTTGTGCACTTCTTTTTGCCAGCTTTCGCCAGAGTTTTTTTGACTTTTCACTTAATTTCGTTTCCTGCACATAAAACTTTAAAAATCTCATTCTGTCTGACAATGACCAGCCCTTCGTATGTCTGTTCAAGGTATCCAGATCACGGAACATCGCTTCATGTTTAAAAGGGCTCCATTTGACTTTTTCAAGATCAATAACGCGTGTATCGATGTTGCCATCATCGTCAACACAGGCAAATACGTGCTTGGGATAAAAGCAATTATGCTGAAAATGGTTCTCATGCATGCGTCGCATTAAATCGGCTAGTTTGCTGAGCAACGCCTTTTTCCTTTTCAATGAACGCATAACAGGATGGCCAGGAGAAAATTGTTGAGCAGTGAGGGGGGCATAACCGACCAGTTCGCGGGTTACCAGAATAGCCCGTAACTTGCCCTTCACGGATCGTTGTTCAAAAAACACCAGCTCCAGCGTCGGTACGCCACAGGCACTAAATCGCTGTATGTTTTTTACTTCTCGTAAAAATGTAGCCTCGCCCCTCAGCGGATGCGAAAGTGACTTGTAGATATGATTTTCTTGCCGTTTGAGGAAAAATCCAACTTTGCCACCTGACGGTAACAGCAATTCGATACGGGAAACGCCACTCCAGCCTCCGCGCCGCCGGTTAGGCTCTTCAAACCAGTCTGCGTCCAGTTCCCAAAGTTGATCAAAACTGGCTAATTGGTTATGGGCGAGAACTTCTTTCCAGTCACTGGCAATATAATTACGCATAAACATTCACTTTCTACTTATAATCCCATGTTAACTCAAAATAAAACTGTTAACTGCTAATTACCCGTATTATGTGTCTTAAATGCCTGAATAAACAGGCTCGCTAGAACCACTCAACATTTCGCATATGTTTTTGTTAAAGTTTAAGTATTTTTGTGTGAAAATGCGCGCAGTTATTGGGAACTTAAAATCGAACACAAGAGACTTATCTATGAAGGGCCATATTTTGTTACCGGCAGCCATTACACTATTATTAACTTCTTTCGTGGCCAATGCCGCAGGCTCAAGCAAGCAACCTGTAGCCACGCGATTTGCACAAACACAGTCCCACACCAGCTTTGAGCTATCTGCTTCAAGCTTTTCCGATGTTGAGCTCGATGAAGCTGACAAGTTTGATGGCCAGTCAGCCGCATTTGATCTTACCGTACCGATCAGCGACCAGGGTCAGCTCAGGTTATTCGTGCCGTTTTACACTGATGGTGATGCCCAATTTAAAAGTAGCGGCCTATCCACTGATATTGAAGGTAATGGTGGAGTATTTGACTTTGCGACCCTGCAATATGAACATGAAATTTCTAATGCTAACGAATCGGATGACATCACTGCTTTTACAATAGGTGCAGGTCCTAGAACAGCTAAATTAAAGACCAGGTTCGGTGATTATTACAATCACAACGGTAGAATTTTACTTCTTGGCGTGAAGAGGGATACCAAGATCTTTAATGGCGAGACCCCTCTGCTGATTAATGCCGGTATTCGCTACTACTTTCAGTCCGATGATTTACACCCTGATGGAAAGCAAAGCTGGGTTTGGGCGGACATCAAAACGGCCGTTATCTTTGAGCCTTGGGGCGGGTATGTGGTACCGGTTCTTGAGCTCACCTATCTAGGTGATTTTAGCGATTACAATTCACTTTCAGTCATGCCTGAGCTCATATTTCCGCTTGGCGATTCAGTGTCTTTCAAACTTGCGGGCATCCTTGGCCTGACGAAAGATGGCAGCCAGGCTGGCGCAACCGGAAGCCTCTCAATCGACTTTTAGAGAGAGCCAATAAAAAGTGGGGGTCAGAACACACTTTGCTAATCATCTATTTGTTGCAGCTATAGGAATCAATCGAACCTGACCTTATTGATTTCATTTGGACGCATGCAAATTAAAGCGTTTCAATGCTACCCAGAATATGCAGATCGCCCTGACCATTCTTCCTGGCAACAACAATTTCACCCGAGGATGGATAGACACCGGTAAGTGCAGTGATGTTGACTTGATGCGTCACCAGAATAAACGGTTTATCCATAGTCTGTCGGGCCAGCCAGATTCTCAGCGATGCCATAATGGCATCCTGCTTGCTATGATCCTGGAAGAAAGAATTCAAGGCAGGCAAGGTAGTGACAGGTCCCAGGCTTAACAACTCGGCGGTATCCCGGCAGCGATACCATTCGCTCGAAAAAATCCGGGCTTCTTTAATACCCTGTGTGCGAAAAAGCTCCCCAATTCGCCTTGCCTGCTCCCGACCTTGTTCAGAAAGGTTGCGCTGGGTTTTACGTTCACCGATGGTAAAATCTGAAGGATCGCCTGTACCCGGGGCCAGGGCATGCCGTATTAACGCAAAATGATTACTGGATCGAAGTGCATCCCACAGCGCTTCATTACCAGTCGCTGTATCTGCATTGGCATTAAGTTGTATAAACAGCAAAGATGAAAACACACTTAAGGAAAACAAAACATTTTTAAACAATTCATTCACCTGGTATTTGTATACGGAACTTGTTGGTTTTGCTGCCAGTGTAAACATGAGTTACGTTGCATGCAAAAATCCGGATTATTTGGGGTCATATATGGACCCAATTAGCTCGCATAATTGACCACGATCTTTTTAAGGACTATATTTGGTCCTACCTGGAGGAGCTTATGAAACTATCAGATCAAATCAAACCTATTAGTTACTTGAAGGCCCACGCGGCAGAGGT
>Ga0316201_10001948_pt1 | contig 14381 bp, 16 predicted proteins | sample CS6wburrow_MG_FD_204516 | JGI IMG/M metagenome (GOLD analysis project Ga0316201, IMG submission 204516) | Coastal sediment microbial communities from Delaware Bay, Delaware, United States - CS-6 worm burrow | ecosystem: Environmental > Aquatic > Marine > Coastal > Sediment | place: USA... | reverse complement strand
ACGGCGGAAGCCCAGAAAGGCCAGCGCCGCGCCGATAGTCTGGCTGGCCTTCAGTGGGCTCACCGACAGGGCCTTGTTGCGCTTGACGATATCGACCATCTTCAGGCCTCCGCGCTGTGTTCGACGTTGGTGGCTGTCGGCGGCTCAGGCGTCGGCATCTCACCGTGGGTATCGAGAGGCTCCACCACACGCTGCTGGCGCTGCCAGGGTGCGGGCTGGCGGACCGACTGCCATACCGGGCTGTCGATGGTCAACACCAGTTGGCGCGCAAGTTCGACCATGCCGGAGTAACCGGCGTAGCCAAACTCGCGTTCCTGGTTGATGTCGAGGAAGGGAATGCGTGCCTTGAGCGCCGTGTACATGTTGCGGCCGCCGGCGATAAGTACATCGACGTTGTTGTCGTGCACGATCTTGATCAGGGCGCGTGGGTTGCCATCCTCGATCATCACCGCGTCCTTGCCCATCAGCTCGCGGATACGCGCCTTGTCATCCTCGGTGGACTTCTTGGTGCCGGTGGCGACGACCTCCATCCCGAGGTCCTGCAGAGCAGCGATCACTGACCAGGACTTGACCCCGCCCGTATAAAGCAGCACCTTTTTGCCGCGCAGCTTTTCGCGCCAAGGCCCGAGCGCCGCGTCAATCTTCGCCTCCTCACGAACAATCAAGCGCTCGGTGCGCTCGGCGAGATCAGGATCATCGATTATCCGGGCGAAATCACGCAGGGCCTGCGAGACATCGCGCACGCCGTAAAAGCTGCCCTCGAACCAGGGCGTGCCGAAGGCCTCCTGCAGCTTGCGCGCCACATTGATCATGGCCTTGGAGCACACCATCATATTCACTTCCGAGCGGTGCATGGTCTGCACCTCGCGATAGCGGGCATCGCCCGACAGTGTGCACAGCACGCGCAGGCCCAGCTCGTCGAGCAGTGGCAGCACGTGCCACAGCTCACCGGCGATGTTGTATTCGCCAACCAGGGTGATGTCGTGGATCGTCTTTCCTTCGGCCATTTGAGGCAACGGGTCCGGCTCGCGAGTGCCGCACACGTACTTGACCATCGACTCACCGGCGATGCGGTTACCCAGGTTCTTTGTGCCATAAAAGCCGGCGGCATCGACCGGCACCACCGGGGTATCCCAGCGCTTCTCGGCCTGCTTGCATACCGCCTCAATGTCGTCGCCGACCAGTGCTGGCACACAGGTGTTGTAGACAAAAACGGCGGCAGGCGAATGTTCCTCGACGGCTTGCTTGATGGAATGGAACAGGCGCTTCTCGCCGCGGCCCATTATCACGTCCTGTTCGGTCAGATCGGTGGTCATGCCGATGCGATACAGACGCGGTCCCGAGGAACGGGTACCGCGGTTGTCCCAGGAGCTCCCGGCACAGGCAATGGGACCGTGGACGATATGCGCGACATCGGCGATCGGCAGCAGTGCGATCTGCGCACCGTCAAACGCACAACCACCGGCGGTTGCGCCTGGTTTAGGTTTTGCGCAACCGGATTTTGATTTCTTGTTGTGCGCACAGGCCGGCTCGTCCAGCAACTCGGCGATATCTTTCTGCTTCATGATCCGCTTTGCCCTGAGTGTTCGATGTATTACCCAGTGCAACCGTCATGCCAGACTGTAGGCATCTGATTTTAATAGAGATCTAAATAGTTAGCCTTTGTCGCAAACGCGACAATGCAACAAACGCGACGGCACGAATGTAGTTTGTACCGATGATCAGGCGGGAGCGGACATCAGCGCGTCCATCCCGACTCAAGCGCTACGCACCGTGATCGCGATACCGCGCCACTTGACGCTCGCGCAAGTCGAGCATGTCGAGCTGGTAGATGTCCTTGGGAAAGAGAAACTCGGCAACGCCGGAATCGAAGATTCGGCGCACCTCGTATTCATCATGGGACACGCCATGACGGTGATGGTAGTCCAGATAGGACTGGTTGGTATGTATGATGAACTCCACCCGCGCATCTCCCAGCCGGGCAAAGAATTTCATCATTGGGGTATCGCTGCTGCTGCCGGTGGATTCGGCCGCGTAGCCGCCACCAGACAGAGTATCCGAGATATCCTCCAGGGTCATGAGCACACCGGAGCGCACCGCCGCCTTGGTCAGATGCTCCACGAACCGGGTCACCTCGGCACGCCCGTCCAGCACTGCCATCAGACCGAGCTCGTCGTCCACCGCCACGGCCGGGTTCTTTTCATTCTTGCGCAACAGCTTCAAGACCTTGGCTGGCGGGTCCTTTTTGCGTACCGAGACATAAACCGGAATATCCTTGTTCCCTGGACGAAACAGGCGGCGCTTTACGAAGGTCAGCCGCTGCCCGGGAGCCAGCTCCAGGTCATTCGCCGCGTCCATGTCGATCACCTGCACCCGGGTACAGCGATAGTCGACAGGATCATGCTCGCTCAGCAGATAGGCCGGGCGATGCTCACCGATACGCATCTGCGGGCTCCAAACAAAATCATTTAGAAAGCTGAGAAAGCTGGAAAAACGTGACTCGATGTCGGTCTCCCGCTCACGCTGATCGATGGCCCCGGCAAGGTTCATCAAGACCAGCTTACGCTTGGCTTCGAAACGTACCTTTCTGTGATACCGGTCATCGAAAATCGTCAGCAATAGGTCCACCGGGTCGGCGGTGGTGGCGATCTCATTGCTGATCTCGAAGTGCGGCGCATAAGGGGTGAGGACCTTGTTGCGCAGATAGTCGATGACCGCATCCGCGGTACTCGCGAACTCATGCAATTTGGTCTTAATCTGATGCGTCTCGACTTCGATATTGAAAAGGCGCGCCAGCAGCTGATGGGCGCGCTCGCGGCAGCGTTGGCGCAGATGCGTATCCGACAACAGGCGCTGGACACCAGCGAAATCCTGCACCTGCAACAGATTGAAGACCTGGCTGCGCACCGCACGGTACTTGGTGAGTTGCACCTGGTCTGCCAGCAGGCGCTTCACTCAGGCACGATGTTGCTGCGAAAACGGTTTGTCGAGGGAAACGCTCTCCTCCACCGCGAACGAGCCATCCTGCTTCATCGCGGCGAAAATGGATTGGTCGCTCAGTACACTCACAGCTGCAGCCTTTACGTTGGTGACAAGATGGCAGGTAGACCTGACGACACACCAGTATAGCGCTGCGTGATTGTACGCACGCATTCTTCAAAGCGCCACAGACGGGGACGCACCCATACTACTGATCGAAACCGGCATTGCGATACCAGTCCGGCAATTCCTCCAGTGAACCAAGCACCGCATCCGGTTCGATGCCCAAGGACAGATCCTGTTCGCGGTATTTACCGGTACGCATCAGCACAGTCCGCAAGCCGGCACGTTGCGCGCCGTCGATATCACCTCGGATATCATCGCCGATCATAACGGTTTGCTGGGCTTCCATCCCAAGCATCGCCAGTGCCGTGTTAAAGAACGCCGGGTCCGGTTTGCCGGTGACAACCGGCTCGACACCGGCCGCATGCGCCAAGGCCATCACAAAAGGGGCAACGTCGAGACGCAGGCCTTCCGGCGCCTGCCAATAACGCGTCATACCCAGGGCAATCAGCTGTGGTCGTTGTGGTGCCATCAGGTAGCCGAAGGCGCGGTTGAGCAACGCGAAGTCCCAGGCCTCACCAAGATCCCCGACTATCACGGCACCGATCTCATCCGCCTGATCGCTGTGTTCTATTGCGGAAAACTCCGCACGCGTCGCCTCCGGCACGAACAGCGCGACGCTGCGCCCCGGCACATGCTGACTGCACCAGTTCGCCGCCGCCACTGCGGGGGTCAGAATACGTGAGGCCTCGGTATGGATACCGAAACCGGCCAACTTGTCTATCAGGGCGTGGCGTGGGCGAGACGTGGTATTGGTCAGAAACAGGTGTGGGACCGCGGACTCCTGCACCCAGCTGGCGATCTCCACCGCACCTGACAGTGCCCGCTCACCCTGGTAGAACACCCCGTCGAGATCGAACAGGATTGCCATGCCTGGAGCTTGTACCTTTATCTGCCTTCCCGCCGATAGTCTAGTGGAAACATGGACGGTTGCGTTTGAAAACGTCCCGGAATAACCAGGTGTCAGACGCCGTAGGGTCGCTGCTCCCAGTCACGCAACACCTTCAGGTCCCTGACTGGAAGGTAATCGTAGGCACCCATCTGGTCCTTCAGCACCGCATCGGCCAACGTAAAGTTTCCCGCCTTCTGACCAAGCATCATGAAATACCACGCGAAGGGATAGCCCAGAGTCCGGTCGTAGGCGTGGATGGCATTGGCCAGTTCAGCGCCCCCCCTCCCTTCTGCACGCGGCAGCGCAGGCGGTTCACCGCCGAAGTTGGCAACCGGCTTGGCAGTGACCTGTGGCAGGCCTTCCCGGTCGCGGTACTCACGCAGACTCAGCACCCAGTGGTCACAAAAGGTGGCGTGGTCGCCGGCACTGCTAGCCAACCAGTCGGCAAAAAATCGGCGCAGGTCACTGATCTGACGACTGTAGCTGGCGCTGCCGAGCAAATCGGCGAACGAGGTGATCCGTCGGAACTGGTAATAGGCTGCCCCGATTGGCTCCGGTTCTACTCGTGGGTAATCGATCGGCTCGAGGAACTCCTCGACACTATCCGGGAACCAGTCCTGATCCACCAGCGGCCGATCAATCCTCTCCTGCAGTTCCTCGACCTCGATCTGGACAAAGTCCTGCGGCGCGTCGCTGCGTGCGGCGGTGAAAAAATGCGTCCTGCCCGACAGTCGCGTGGCGAAGTAGCCAGCATCGACATACCTGGCCACCAGTTCGTCCACGTCACCGCCAGATTCCTCGTCCACCCAGTGGGCAATGTTGCCGGCCACGCGCTCGTAATCACTGTCGACGACCCCGCCCAGACGATGCCAGCTCCCACGACTGAGCATGTGCCTGAAATCCAGATCGGGCATCAAGCGGTTGACTGTCTCGACCAGCCCGTCTATGCCCAGCTCGGGTCGGACCTCGGCGCACACCCGAGTAAGGGTCTCGGGAGAGGCAAGGGTCGACACCATTGGCTGGGGGTCGTCGCTAGCACTCGGCAAGGCGTTGTCGCACGATCTCGCGCACATCTTCGTCCTCGTCTTCGGGCATGGCCCGCAACATGTCAATCGGTGCCCGTTCGCTGGCGACTAGGCGTACCCGCCAGTCGCGGTCAGCCAACAGCGGCTGCAGCGCCTCCTCATCGATCCTTTCGGCCACCACCAGGCGGATCTCCGGCTCACGGTCGAAGGCCATCAGGCCCAGGCTCTCCAACGGGAGACGCCGGGCCACGGTCTTGCGCACCTCACGTTCCGGATCGTTGATCATGCGAAACAGGCGACCGCGCTTGAGCCGCTTGGCGATATAGTGACGCACCAGGTAGTCCTGATCATCGACCAGAGACTCGAGCTTTTCCACCGGCAGACGATCGGCCACGGTGATGCGCACCTCGCGGTCCGGATCACCGATCATCGCGTCGAGCTCTTTGACCGGCAAACGATAGGCCAACACGCGACGAACCACCTCGTCAGGGTCATCCAGCATCTGAAGCAGGCGCTGCTGCGAAAGGCAACGCGCTGCGATAGCCCGTCGCTCCCAGAACTCATCGCCGGCATACTGATCCGCCAGGTCCGGGTTCAGTTTGAAAAAGCGCGCGATCTGCCGTCCGCTCATCACACGCACGCAGGCATCCCCGGGTGTGCAGCGCCCCTTGGTCAGCCGGTCCTCGCGGTGTGGGCACTGCGTACAGTCGGCGTTCGGTACTTCCCGGCTGTCTTCACTCATTTCCAACGCACGCATGTCCCGCCTCGTGGCCACTCCTGCTGTATTCCGCGCAGCACTCAGTCCTCTTCCAAGTCCGCGACCACCAGACCGCTGGCCTGCTCCGGGTCTGTGGTCAAGCACAGACAGTGGCTGCTGCTGTCCACCAGATATAGGTTGAACCCGGGTACCTCGGAAGCGGGATTGTCGGACATCACGTCGTCATCCAGGCAGAAGGTGAAGTGCATGCCCGGGAAGGCGGATCGCAGATCCTGTTCGATAACGGCACTGTCGGCATTGGCCTGCAGCCAACCGCCAACCGCCTGCATCTGTTCGTTACTGATCAAGCGGTCGCCTCCTCTTCATCCTGCTCGAAGCGAATGCGTTCCTCGGGTGCCTGGCCCATCACCTTGGCCAGCCAGGGCGGTGCGTTCGGCCCGATGCGCGACTGCAGTGCGCCAATCTCGGCACGTGCCTCGCCCATATCAGGCTTCTTGATGGGGTGAACACCGGCCCGCACCACCTTGGCCGCCGCGGGGCCACCGATCGAGGCAACAAACAGCAGCTGGCAATCGTTGATCAACGCGGCGCGGTAGCCGTTCTTGTCACCGTCCGCCTCAGCATCGTCGATTGTACGAATATCCACCAGACGCAGGTCGTCCTGCGAGACCTGGTAGATCAGAAAGCGCTGACACGAGCCGAAGTGGCCATCAAGCTTCTCGGCCTTGTTCGACGCACAGGCAACACGGATACTACCCGGCATATCCCCCTCGCCGTAGTCTTCGACTACGGGCATCGGGTCCGCAGTCACGCCCTTCTCACCCTTCAGGTAGGCCAGCGCTGACTTGAGCGACGCGCCGTCCACATCCTCCAGCTCGCCGTCGGCGGCCGTCTTTAGGACCTTCGGCGTCAGTCCCGACAGTGCCTTTGCTGTCGGTGGCAGGCCCACGGCATCAGCCAGTACAGCAAGGAGGCGTGCGGCATCGGTATCGGGCAGTTCGCGCGCCGCGAGACCGATGCGCAGCGCAATGTTTTTCTTCAGGGTGGCGTTAGCCATGGGTCGCTCCCTTCTTAAATTCGGTCACCAGACGCAGGGTGGCTTCGTTAGGCTGCTACCACCCTGCGCGTTCTTTCGATACCGGTCAGGCAGGTACGATACAGTCGTCTTCCATGCAGACATCGAGGCACTGCGGCACCTCATGTTCACCCTCGCACTCGGTGCACTTTTCGGGGTCGATGGCGTAAACGCCTTTGAATGGTGTGATGGAGTCGGTCGGGCAGACCGGTTCGCAGTCGCCACAGGCCGTGCATATATCGCGAACAATTGCTAAAGCCATGATGATTCTCCAGGGTAAAGCTTACTCGGCGCGCTTGAAACGCAGCGTGGTTGGAAAACTCGGGCGTGGGCTGATCGGATCGATGTAGTACCTTGAGCCGTCGGTCAATTCGACCTCACCACCCCACTCAGTCTCGGTATCCTTCTCTACCGAGGCGATCTCGTCCTCCTGGTCCTTCTTGGCGATATAGAACAAGAGGGCTCCGCCGTCTTTCACGCGGATCATTACGTTGGGCATGTGAATTCTCCTCTCGATGCCAACTACCGGGTGGCGCCTTACGGCACCACCCCAACCCATCAACGGATCAGGTCGTAGTTGTAGTCGGTGGTACCCATGCCCCGGGTTTCGTCGTCAAGGCGTTCCAGTACGGCATTGACCAGTGTCTTGAGCAGATACATTGCACCTTCGTAACCCAGGGTAGTGTCCCGATGCATATGGTGACGATCGAAGATCGGGAAGCCGATCCGGATCAACGGCACCTCGTGCTCCTTGCCCTTGTGAAGGGTGTCGCGCTGAATGAACTTGCCGTAGCTGTTTCCGATCATGAAATCCGGCTTATTGGTAAACATCAGCGAACGGAAGTGCCAAAGGTCCTTGCTAATATGCACCTGGGTGTTCTGGCCATATGGCGACTCCGAAACCATCTTTTCCATCGCCTTCTTCCAACGCTTGTTGGCGTGGTTCGCCAGCACATCGGTCGGCTCAGCACCGACTTCGAGCAGGAACCTGGTCATACCCAAGACGAAGTCCGCGTCGCCATAGACCGCAAACTTCTTCCCGTGCAGCCAGGCGTGACTGTCCGTCATCATATCGACCAGGATGCCGCGCTCGCGTGTCAGCGACTCGGAGATCGGCCTGCCGGACAGCTTGGAGACCTTCATCAGGAACTCGTCGGTTGCCTCCAAACCCATCGGGATGGCCACGTCGGTGGCCTCCTGCTTCCAGGTATTCTTCGCGAACTTACGGCTCTTCACGGACTGCCACGGCTGCAGGAAAAGGGTATCGATGGCGTTCGGCGCATCCTTGATCTCATCGATAGTCGTGCCACCGTCATACATCCGGTACTCACCGTCTGCGGGAGTGTCGAGCACATCGGTCGGATCAGACAGCAGCGAGTACTCTACGCCCATCTCTTCCACCATGCGTCTCATCACGCGGTAATTGCCAAGATAGGTCTCGAAGCCCGGGACGATGTTGATCTTGCCGTTGCTACCGACCTCTTTGTCTTCCATGTAGTTGAGGGTGAAGTAACGCTGGATACCCTCAAACATGTTGTCCCAGCCGGTAGTATGCGAACCGACGAAGCTGGGCGTATGCGCGAATGGCGTCGGGAAATCCTGCTCGATGTAACCTTCCTTCTTCGCGTTACCGATGAAGGCGTTCAGGTCGTCACCGATGACCTCGGCCATACAGGTGGTCGAAACTGCGATCATCTCCGGCTTGTACAACGCTTTTGCGTTCTCCAGGCCGGCAAACATGTTCTTCTGCCCGCCGAATACCGCCGCGTCCTCGGTCATCGAGTCGGACACACAGGCGATCGGCTCTTTGAAGTGACGATTGAAATAGGTGCGGAAATAGGCCACGCAGCCCTGCGAACCATGAACATAGGGAAGGGTCTTTTCGAAACCCAGTGCACACAAAACAGCCCCCAAGGGCTGACAGGCCTTGGCCGGGTTGACCGTCAGCGCCTGACGGTTGAAGTTCAGCTCCTTGTATTCTTCGGTCGTGGTCCATTGAAAGATCTCGTCGATCTTTACCGAGGGAACCTTCTCCTCGAACATTTCCTGCTTGTTGCTGAGCGTATCCTTGTACTCGTCCTTACGAAACAGTGGATAGCTGGGCTGGATGTCTTCGACTGCTTGACTCATGTTGATTCTCCTCCCGCGCCACCAATCTGTGGACGACGGGTCAGATGAAAAGTAAATCCGGTTATGGCGCACGCTGGCCGATGCCAGCGCGCGCCGGTCGTCATCAGGCGCCGGCCGCTGCCGCTTCCGGAGCCTCCTCGGTTTTCAACCACGGGGCCTTGATCTTGCTCCAGCAGGGATTGTTCAGCGTCATGTCCATATCGCGGGCGAAGATGGCAAAGCCGTCATAGCCGTGATAGGGGCCCGAGTAATCCCAGGAGTGCATCTGGCGGAAAGGGATACCCATCTTTTGAAAGATGTACTTTTCCTTGATACCCGAACCGATCAGGTCAGGCTTGACCTTCTTGACGAATTCTTCGAATTCGTAACCGGTCACGTCGTCGTAGATCAGGGTTGCGTTACCCATTTCCTTGATCGTGCGGTCGTAGTCGTCGTTGTGCGCAAACTCGTAGCCGGTACCGACCACTTCCATGCCCAGGTCCTCGTATGCACCGATGACGTGACGTGGGCGCAGACCGCCAACGTAGAGCATCACGCGCTTGCCCTCGAGACGCGGGCGGTACTTGGCGATAACCGCGTCGTACTCGGCCTTGTGTTTTTCGATGACGCGCTCGGCACCCTCTTTGATGGTGTCGTCGAAGAACGCTGCGATCTTGCGGAGACTCTCGGCAATCTTGGTCGGTCCGAAGAAGTTGTACTCCATCCACGGCACGTTGTACTTCTCTTCCATGTGGCGTGAGATGTAGTTCATCGAGCGATAGCAGTGGATCAGGTTCAGCTTGGCCTTCGGCGTATTCTCGATCTCTGCCAGGGTACCGTCACCGGACCACTGCGCGATTACGCGCAGACCCATTTCCTCGAGCAGGGTGCGTGAGGACCAGGCGTCGCCACCGATGTTGTAGTCACCGATGATGGTCACGTCGTACGGCGTCTTCTCGAAGCTGTCGTCAGTATCACGGTTGCCGAGCACCCAGTCGCGCACGGAGTCATTGGCGATGTGATGGCCGAGTGACTGCGATACACCGCGGAAACCTTCACAACGCACTGGCACTATGGGTTTCTCAATTTCAGCGGTGGTTTTCTTGGCGACCGCTTCGATGTCGTCGCCGATCAGGCCGATCGGGCATTCCGACTGGACCGTGATGCCCTTGTTCAGCGGGAACAACTGTTCGATCTCGGTCATGATCTTCGACAGCTTCTTGTCGCCGCCGAAGACGATATCCTTCTCCTGGAAGTCCGAGGTGAAGTTCATCGTTCCGAAGGTGTTGATACCGGTGGTACCCACGTAATAGTTGCGGCGACCGGCACGCGAATACTGACCACAGCCGACCGGGCCATGGGAGACGTGGATCATGTCCTTGATCGGACCCCACACCACGCCTTTCGAACCGGCGTAGGCGCAACCACGGACGGTCATGACGCCCGGCAGGGATTTACGGTTCGACGTAATGCACTTCTTCGACTGTTCGACCTCGTGGTCGTTGACCGACAGATGCTTCTCACGATCTTTTTTCGCGTTATCTGGATAGACTTCGAGGACCTCCTGGATGAGGGCTTCGGTCTCTTCTCTTGTTAGATTTGACATATCAATCTCCTTCTCCCGACACCACCAATCTGTGGATGATCGGGCATTGAAAAGAACGTTCAGCTACTGCCGACCCAAGCGGGCCGGCGCAAAGCGTCGCAGAAAGTCTTCGATCAAGCCTCGGCGGTAGCGGTCTGACCGATGATCGATTCGTCTTCCTCATCCATCAGGCCGAAGTCCATGAGCAGGTCTTCCAGCGCGTCCATCGTGATCGGCGTGGGAATGACCAGCACCTTGTTGTCGATGATCTTCTGCGCGAGATCGCGGTATTCCTGCGCCTGCTTGGCCTTCGGGTCGTACTCGATAACCGTCATGCGGCGGATCTCGGCACGCTGCACAACGTTGTCACGCGGCACGAAGTGGATCATCTGGGTACCCAGCTGACGGGCCAGTTCCATGATCAGTTCGTCTTCGCGGGCGGTGTTACGACTGTTGCAGATCAGGCCGGCCAGGCGTACGCCACCGGAGTTGGCGTACTTGACGATGCCCTTGGAGATGTTGTTGGCCGCGTACATGGCCATCATCTCGCCAGAACAGACGATGTAGATTTCCTGGGCCTTGTTCTCGCGGATAGGCATGGCGAATCCGCCGCAGACCACGTCACCGAGGACATCATAGAATACGAAGTCGAGGTCTTCCTCGTAGGCGCCTTCCTCTTCGAGGAAGTTGATCGCGGTGATAACACCACGACCCGCACAGCCGACACCCGGCTCGGGGCCGCCCGACTCGACGCACTTGATGTCGCCGTAGCCGGTCTTGAGCACGTCTTCGAGCTCGAGATCTTCAACAGTGCCTGCCTCGGCGGCCATTTCCATGATGGTGTTCTGCGCCTTGGAGTGCAGAATCAAACGGGTGGAGTCAGCTTTCGGGTCGCAACCGACGATCATGACCTTCTTACCCAGTTCAGCGAGGCCGGCAACCAGGTTCTGGGTGGTAGTGGACTTACCGATACCGCCCTTGCCGTAGATTGCACATTGACGCAGTGGCATTTGTAATCTCCTTCAACAGTTGTTGACTGGCGTAATGAACGAACTCGTTGAGCTCACTCGACAACTGCACATCAGCAAAGCGCGTGCCAAACAAACGCGATACACTTAATGCATTGTTTTAACTGTGTATTATTCTGCCGACAAAGCCCTCACAAGCCGTGGGGTTCCTGACAAACACGGCGCCGAATGTATGGATGAACACAGACAATCCGCCCGGATCGATACCCGCCTGCCGACTCACGCACGTCTGCCGGTCAACCGCTGCAACCTGCCGCCGGTGATACTCGGCAGCCTGACGTTTCAGCGGCACCCGGCACCCGTTCATCTGGATGGCGTGGAAGCCCTGCATGGTGAGTTTTTCAAACAGCTGGACAGCATCGATGAGCCGTCACAGCGCGCGGATCGATTCAAGGATTTCATGCGCGCGGCGTTCTGTCTGGACCATCCTGATGAAGTTGGTCTTCAGCCGCAGTCGCAACGTCTACAGCGTAACCGCGCCGACTACCTTCGCCTGTTGCGCGGCTGGCTGTTTGACGCCGACAGCCAGGAGGCGGCCGTATTAAAAGGTTGGGTGGAATCGCGCTTCGGTCTGTTGCCGCGCAATCATCACGGCCATTTGGGCGACTTCAGTGGGGACAACTATCAGGTCTACCTCGCAGCCCGTTCGCACGGTCTTTACAACACCAATGCGCTGGAGGCTCAACTGGACCTGCTGTACACCTATAGCCAATACGAACTCGGACGACGCCATCCCGATGCGCAGCACCTTCGCCTCTATCGTGGCATCAACCGCATCACCGAACATGAGGTACTGGCGAGGCCCTCTGGGCACAGCTGGATCCTGCTGCTGAACAACCTCAACTCATTCACTGAAGACGTGGAGCGCGCGGACGAGTTCGGCGATCGCATCCTCTGCGCCGATGTACCGCTCGCCAAGGTGCTTTGCTTTCCCACGCTCTTGCCGGCCACCCTGCAGGGTGAGCAGGAATACCTCGTGATCGGCGGCGTCTACGAGGTCTCCCTTTATCGTTAGGCCTACGACAAAGCCCCGGGGCCCGCCTGTAGCAAACCAGACAAACGAAGCGAAGCAGCGAAGTCCTGCTTAATTAACCACCTGTATTCAGTAATCATTTTTTATGGCCCGTCTCTTGCTTCGAGAACCCCACGTGCGGTTTTGGAGAAAGAGATGAGCGACACCAGCCTACCGGATCTGATCGAAGGCGTTAAGGATGGCAGCATCGTGCCCTACCTTGGCCCCGGCGTGCTGAGCGACGTAACCAACACGCAAAACGGCGAGTCTATGCCTGCCGACAGTGACAGCCTGATCCTGGCCATGAATAACGGCAAGCCCATGGCGCCACGTCTGATGTACGAATTCCCGCGCGCCGCCATGGACATCGAACTCAAGCGTGGCAGGACGGCACTGCATCGATTCCTTGAGAACACCTACGGCGAAACTGACTGGACGCGTGCCGTGTTGCACGACTGGCTGGCCGGCATCAAACCGCCCTACGTGATCGACATCAACCGGGACACCCAGCTGCAGGCGAGTTACGCCGACACACCGCATACGCTGATCCGCGGAATGGCGCGAGTTGGGGGGACCGATTATCGCTTTCGCATCCACGGCTACGACGGTGAAAAGTACTCCGAAATGGAGATCGACCAAGGTGAGGTCGATCCAACCCTACCGGTGCTCTTCAAACCCATGGGGAGCCCGCTGCCCGACCCCACCTACATCGCATCGGACGCCGATTATGTCGATTACATCACCGAACTGATGGGTGGCTTCGCGATCCCCGGTTTCATCAAGTCGTACCGCCAGGGCAAGCACTACCTTTTCATCGGTGTGCGGATGACACGTGATACCGAGCGGATGGTGCTGTCCGACTTCATCTACTCGGCCGGCACGCCTGCTGGTTGGGCGCTGATCCCTGAACCCACCGACAAGGAGCGGCGCTTCTGCAAGCGAATGGGCCTGGAGATCATCGAGACCGGAGTGCCCGAGTTGCTAGCCGCTACGGGCCATGACCTGGTAACCGCCCCCAGATCCCTCGACTTCAAAGATATCGGCTGCTGAGAGGAAAAACGTCATGAAATTCACCCCTTGCCAGGGCAAACACACCTGCCGCGAAACCGATGAAAAGTGCCTGACCTGCGGTCGCACGCTGGAGGAAATCAATTGGCTGCGCACCCTGATGGACGAGCTGGCCAGCCTGGCGATCGCCTATGAATACGATAACGTCGACGAGTTTGCCACCTACATCGCACGCAAGCTGCCGAAGATGGTGTCACACCGCATCGCCAGGGCGGACGAAATCGCACGCATTACCCGCGAGGCCGTGCGTGCTGATTGACGGCTTCGAGCAGCACTACCGGCTCGGCGTGTCGCGAATGGACGACACGCATCGCGAGTTCACCGAGCTGGTGAACCAGCTGGATGCCGCCGCCAAGCCGGCCTTCATCACCCTGTTCGGGGAACTGCTGGCCCATACCAAAGCGCATTTCGATACCGAGAATGCACTGATGCGTGACTCACTGTTCCCAGCGATGCGCGAGCACATGGACGAGCACCAGCGCGTACTCGGCGAACTGCATCGTATCAATCGCAAGGTAGAGGCCGGATCGATCCTGGTCGCGAGGGCCTATGCGCGCGCGCAGTTGCCCGGTTGGTTCAAACTGCATGCCTACACCATGGACAGCGCATTGGCCGCACACCTTAAGCAGCAGGCGACAAGCCTTCCACTGACCACCGCCACACGGCCTTGAAACGGCGTCGTACGTTGGGTCAATGTCATACTGTCTTATATGTAACAGCCAATATCCGCGCACTGCGCCCGCGCGCCCGCGCACCCGCGCAACACT
>Ga0316201_10001947_pt1 | contig 14382 bp, 14 predicted proteins | sample CS6wburrow_MG_FD_204516 | JGI IMG/M metagenome (GOLD analysis project Ga0316201, IMG submission 204516) | Coastal sediment microbial communities from Delaware Bay, Delaware, United States - CS-6 worm burrow | ecosystem: Environmental > Aquatic > Marine > Coastal > Sediment | place: USA... | reverse complement strand
CAAATTATATCGCACGGAAAAAGTTGAAAATGAATCAACCAATAACTCTAATTTTTCAATTTGGTATAAAAATGAAGAATTTTGTATTTTGTCAATTACGCGTGTTGCAATTCCAAGTTTACCAGAAATCGATATAGTGTCTTTTAATATATATGTATTTGTTGAAGTAACAACAGGGTAGTAGCTTTGTGGAAGTGGAGAACTGTTAATATGTGTTCCAGGTGCTAAAGGAATTATTGACACATCTAAGAATTGCGGCGGAATATTATCAGATAGAGGGAATCCTGAAGTTAAGGGGTTCACTGGTTGGTCCATATCGTTGCGCAATTCAAAATGCAGGTGAGGACCGGTGGAACCACCCGTATTACCTGAATAGCCAATTATATTTCCTCGATTGATAGGATAGTCAGTAGGAGTAAAATATTTATTAATAAAGTATGAATTATTTTCGTTTTGCAGGTCGTACACCAAGTCTTCTAAATTTTCATTAAACCTATTTAAATGCCCGTAGACAGCAATTTTACCATCAATTGTTTTAAGGTATAGGACTTTGCCATAGCCGCTAAAATTGGTCGCAATACGATAAATGTATCCATCTTGAATCGCATAAAGTGGATGATCAATAGTGCTCTGTGTTCGGATGTCAATACCCATGTGGAAATGAGAATCGCGAAATTCTCCAAAATTTGAAGTGAGTTCTTTACCTGTTGAGGTAGGCCAAGTATAATCCTGACCAGACATCAGATTAAAGATTATGAATAGTGAAAAGAAAAATATTTTCTTCATTAGATAAAGACAAATTTAGTGTAAAATCATATTGATTGACGATTAAAAACGAAAGATTTAAAATTATATTATAATAAAAAACCCCTGACAAGCAGGGGTTTTTAACAATAGAAATTTACTTTATTACTTTTTATCTTGTAGTTGTTTTAATTCTTCTTTCATTTTTTTCAATTCTTCACGTAGCTCATCCATCTCTGCTTTAAATTCTTCTTTATCAAATGGAAAACCATGAAATTCAAACTCATCTGAACTTTCAGGATGTATTTTTAGCATCATTTTGTGCTTTTCGCCGATTTCGCCAAGGTCACCAAACTTATACAAAAAACTGTTATCAGCTTTCCCAAGAGTAGCGTCAATATTCTTTTTCTTTCCATCTCTTAAAATGTTTACAGTAACTTTAGTATCGGGTTCGTAGCTACGGATAGTGCTTGTGAGGTCAGCGGCATTTGCGATTTCTTTATCATTAACTTTAGTTACAATATCGCCTGCTTTTAGTCCGGCCTTTTTAGCCGGGCTGTCGTCAACAACCTCTGATACAAGAACACCTTTTCCGTCTTTAACTTTAAAATGATCACCAAGCTGCGCTGATAAATCTTGAATTTGAATACCAAGATAACCTGCTTTCTCATCCATCATTTTCTGTTTTTGAATGACCTTGATCATTTTCTCGCTATCGTCGCCCTTCATATGCCATACCATATCATCTTTTTTACAAGCTGCTTTCACAGCATATTCACAATTGGCAGGATCGCAATTCTCTTTTTTGCAGTCATGAGCTTGCACTTTTTTAATAACTTTAATTTTTTTAATTTGATCACAGTCCTCTTTTTCAGAGGTTTCTTTAGTGCACTCGTGACCCTTGATATTTTTGTGGATTATAACTTTTGTATCGCCATCAATATCATGTTTTTCAAGCATATCATGAATTTTTGCCATTGCTTCTTCATCATTCATATCAGCTTCAAACTCTTCGGTTTTCCCGTCTTCGGTAATTTTATAAAGTACTTTTCCGTCCTTAACTTCTGCTTTTACTTCGATTTTCTTTTCATCGGCAACTTGCTTTTTAATTTCGACTGTCTTTTGGCCGAAACTAAATCCCAAGAGCAATAAAATTGTTAACAAATAACGCATAATAGATTCTCCTAAATTATATTTACTTTTTGAATACGAATTTGAACTGATATTTGTTCCCATCATGATAATTGAATGTGATAGATTAAAATTAACATTCAATATTCTTTCATCGGATTGTGCACCGTGCGATTTAGTTTATCAGCACCACATAATACAAATAATCTATATATTGATATTGTGCAACTTGTGGCCTTTATTCTTGAAATATTTTGCGGCCAATTGTAAAATGTCATTCTAAAATATACGAATTATAGTAATTTGACAAAACATTGACACTTTAGTGACGATCATTCTATAATTAAAGTACACGAAGAGGTGTACTATGGGAGTTTCATTTCTTATCGGGGGCAATCATATTAGTCAAATTATTGCATCATTTTTAAAAAAATACCAATTCAATTTTTTATTAACTATAAGGATATTTTATGAAAAATAATCTAAATCGGCGTGAATTTATTATCAAAACCGCCCTGGGCAGTTTTGCTTTGGTACGTGGATTTAATAAGAAGCTTTTTCCTATCCCGCTTATTGAAGAAAAAGTAGAGAAAATGTCTTCCAAATCAATAGCAAAGATAGCACTCCACAAAACAACCGATAGAAAATATGGCGTTAAAACAGTTATGAAATTAATGGAATATCCATCCATGAAAAATAAACATGTGATAGTTAAGCCCAATTTCAACACATCAGATCCCGCTCCTGCCTCAACCCATAACGATACACTATCACAATTGATTACTGAAATTAAGAATAGAAAAGCATCGGAAATCACTCTTGCGGAAAGAACCTATCAACCATTTGATGAAGTAATCGCTGAAAAAAATATTCAAGAAATGTCCAAAGCGTTGGGATTTAATATCCAAAATTTAGATTTGGATGAGTACACAGTATTTAATAGAGATGGCCTGCATTGGGAAAATGGTTTTCGTGTACCAAATATAATTAACAATGCGGAGTACCTTGTATCTACGTGTTGCCTAAAAACACATTTTAAAGGTGTAATTACGATGTCTTTAAAACTTAGTGTTGGAATTATACCAACTTTGCACATGAAAGAACTGCACTCCTCAAAAAATATTAATAGCATGATAGCTGAGATCAATTTGGCTTATGAGCCTATCCTAATTGTTATGGATGGAGTAAAAACTTTTATTTCAGGCGGACCAAGTCGTGGTACGGTGGCAGATGGTAATGTTGTCTTAGCGGGTACAGATAGAATCGCTTTGGACGCAGTAGGAACCGCGATATTAATTGAGCTTGGCACAGATAAAATTAAGCGTGGAAACATTTTTGAACTTGAACAGATTCGCCGAGCAGTTGAATTAGGAATTGGAATCGACAATCCCGACAAAATAGAATTTGTTACAGCCAACGATGAAAGCCATGAATATGCTCAAAAAATTAAAACCATACTAATGGATGGATAAATGAAAATTTTATTTTCGCTCATAATCCTTCTCAGCCAATTTGTTTTATCTCAAGTACAAATTGGTCCGCGTATTTGCGGGAACATTATCGATGCCGAGACTAGGGAGCCAATCGCTTTTGCGAATATCTTTATCTCGAATTCAAGTATTGGTAGTGCATCGGACAAAAACGGCTATTTTGAATTGCGGAATCTGCCCTATGGCCGATATGAAATCATTGCAACTTTTATTGGTTATGAAGTACTAAAAGCCAAGGTCGGCATTTATAATGATGATAGAAGAAATTTCCGATTTGAAATGTACAAACAACCCATTCAGTTCCCGAAAATCATTGTGTCGGGAAAAGAATCATGGAAAAGGGCGCGACAATTGAAACAATTTAAAAGGAATCTCTTGGGAACCAGTCAGAACGGTAAGAAAACATACATTACAAATGAAGATGTAATATACTTCAAAGAAGACAAGCATGGTATTCTTCGGGCTTTTTCAAATGAACCGCTTGAAATAGTGAATAATGCCTTGGGTTACAATATCAGTTATGTTCTTGAAGATTTTGAATTAGCTCCAGAATATGTACGCTATACCGGTTATCCATATTTCACTGAACGGACTGCTACAACTTTTCATGATTCGGTAGATTGGCCTGAAAACCGCAAGAATACTTATACAGGTTCACTTCGGCACTTTTTAGAGACCATTTGTGAGAATTTTGAAATTACTGATGGAGATACGACAACAAGAGCACATGTAAAGGAATTGGGCGACATTACAATTGACGGAATAAAACTAACTTACCGAGACATTTCTAAGATTGAAAAAGAGGGGTTTTTAGTAGCCCAAACAAATTATATATATGGATGGATGCGACATGCGGATAGGCAATTAATAAATACTAATTGGTTTCTTTCAGAAACCGACAATTCCAATGAGATGACCCTGAAATTTGGCGGATTTTTAGAAGTTAATTATGAAGATGAATTTTATCCCTTCGAGCGGGTACCCCGTTCACTCAAAAGAATATCTTGGATAAATTTGACCTGTGATTCAACAATCTTAGATAAGCAAGGCAGGTATTTTGATATTTACGCCATTAAAACTGCGGGTTTATGGTCGCATGAGCGCGTAGCAGATATGCTACCTTTTGATTATACAACAGAAGAGGAAGAGAAATGAAAATAAAATGTATTGCTATAATAGCAATTGGGTTTCTGATTTGTACATGCAGTACACCCTATCAGCCCAAAGGTGCATTGGGTGGTTACAGTTCGCATAAGTTGGGTGATAATACTTATAAAGTAGTTTTTAAGGGAAATCAACATACTAAGGCTGAATCGGTTTATAATTATTTAGAGCGAAGGTGCGCTGAGATTACAATTGAAAACGGGCATGAATATTTCATCGTTTTTGAGGACAGTTCTTATATTGACGAAACAATATTTGAAGAAGAACCTGACCTGGATGAAAAAATTGAAGCACACAGGAAAGATAATTATCTGCTTGATAGACAACCCGAAATTGATACCGATCCAAGACAGACCTTAACTGACCAAAAAACTAAGATTAACAGAACCTATCGCGATTCGTTTGTAGAAAATAAAAGCACAAATGTAGTTGGTGTTTTAAAAATTCAATTATTTAAAGAGTCTCGCAAGGGTTACGAGGACCAATATTTATCGGCCAGTGAAATATTGGATAAGTATAAAATAGAGTAAGCAGAACGCTATTGTTATAGAATTTGTTATGAAAAGATTACTTCTTATTTTGTATGCAATATTTATTTTTTCCTGTACCCATAAGCCTAGCGTAGCGCCAAAGTCTATTTCAAATTACAAATTGAAATTCAGTAAAATATCCGAATTAACAAAAATGCCAATTGGATTATACGGAATGAGCTCTGTTACAGATGGTAAGTACATTTATGTAATCAATGGCATAGCTACGAACTCACCATTGAGACCAGTTTCATATAAAAGCTCACGTCTAAGTTTAGTAAATAGAGCTAATCAAGAATGTGCTAATGAGATATATGTCTACAACACAGTTAAAGATGAATGGTCTATATATCCGGATAGAATTAGTTCAAAAGCATATGGTAATGCTGAATATATAGACGGGGACATTTTTATATTTAATGGACAATATCAAATCAAAGATGGGTATTCAGTTCACAATGGTGCATACAAAAAGGTAGAAATGTTTGATACCCAAACTGCTCAAATTTTCTATTTAGAGAATAATCCACATCCTGCGTACCACTCATGGTCTTCTACTTGGTTAAATAAAATCTATGCATTTGGAGGTTCACATAGCAAATCATTAATTAGCAATTATTTATTAGTATATGATCCTATTAAGGATAATTGGCTTAGGCTTACTGACATGCCAATCCGTGCCCAAACCAGAGGTGAAATTGTTAATGGGGTATTGTTTACATTTGGTGGTTATATAGGAAACAGTAGAAAATCAAAAGAAATTCATGCTTATGATATTGCTAAAAATGAATGGAAGTATATTGGTGATATGCCAAATCGATTATCAGCAAATGCAGTTTGTAGAAAGGATGATTTAATATGGTTAATTGGTGATTATACAAATTTAAGTCGAGTTTCGATATTCAATACAAAAACAAACGAGTTTACTAATATTAAAACCAATTTGTTGGGAAGACGATATGCAGGTGCCGAGATTATTGGAGATAAATTGTATGTTTTTGGAGGCGCCAGAGATTCACACAACAGTTTTTTATCAAGTATTCAAGTAGCAGATATCTCAGAAATTGAAGAATTACTATCGAAATGAAATCTCAGTAACAAACAGGAGTTTATATGAAAAATATATTTTCTATTTTATTTGTTTTTTTTATGTTAAGTACAATCTTAGGTGCGCAAGACAACAAAATATTATGTCTTTACAATAACGAAGGGTCTGAGGATGATGAATTAATTATTGATTGGGGATTTTCAGCTTTAGTCTATTATAATGATTTACTAATTTTGTTCGATGCAGGTGCAAGTGCTGAAATCCTTGAGCATAATTGCGATATATTAGGAGTTGATTTGCAAGATGTGGATATTGCTATTCTCTCTCATAATCATCGTGATCATATAACAGGATTTAACTATTTATTAGAAATTAACCCTAATATTAAAATATATCTGCCAGATGATTCCGATTTAGGTGGTGCAGCTTCAAGGGATAAAGAAGCTTGGAATAGTAAATATCGTGTGGGTTATCGATTTCAGAATGCAGACATTACCTTTGTAAAAAAAATCGTGCAAATTGTACCAGGTGTTGTACTTATTCCAACTGTAGCATCTTCGATCGGTGTGTACCTGAAGGATCCAGAAGATGAACAAAATACTAGGTTCTGGGGATTGCCGGAAGTTTCACTTACAATAAAATCAAATAATGACAAATGGATTCTCATTGATGGTTGTTCTCATAGTGGTGTAGCGGAAATAGTGACTGAAACTAACAATTACTTAAAAACAAATGTCTATGGAGTTATTGGGGGATTTCATTTGGGTAGGTTTTCAAAAGATCAACTTAATGAAATGTCACAAAAAATTAAAAAGGAACTTAAAGTTAGGTGGGTTGCCCCGACTCATTGCACCGGTGACCAAGCTCAATTAATCTTTAAAGAATTGTTTGAGGACGACTACAAAGACTTTGGAGTAGGTTCAGTAATTAATTTTTAAGGAGGTTAAATGAAACATTTCAAAATATTATTCTCAATCTTGATTATTGTCCTTTTGTCTTGTGACCTGAACAAACTAAAAAATAATGACAATTCAGACAATGGGAACACCAAGACAATAACAATTTTATATACAAATGATGAGCATGGCTGGATAGAAAAATCAGAATATACCAATGGAGCTGCAAATATGATGGGGTTGTGGCGTGATAATGAAGGATACGATGGTGATGAAACATATTTAATATTAAGCGGAGGAGATAGTTGGACAGGGCCTGCAATCTCGACTTGGTTTGAGGGCGAATCAACAGTTGAAGTGATGAATGTAATGCAGTACGATGCCTCTGCAATTGGGAATCATGAATTTGATTTTAAAATTGTAGGATTAGAGGATCGAATTGCAGAGGCAAACTTTCCTTATCTTTCAGCGAATATTCGTGAAACGGCTAGCGGTAATATTCCCGATTTTGCAACGCCCTATATTATAAAGGATATTGATGGAATTTTAGTCGGCATCATTGGATTGACTACGACAACCACGCCCTACACCACATTTCCGGACCATGTAGTAAATTATGATTTCATCGACTATTATTCTGCTTTGGAAGAAGTTGTGCCACAGGTCAAACAGGATGGGGCGGAATTATTGATTGTTATTGCTCATATTTGTTATTCGGAAATTGTTGACCTTGCTCCTACATTGATTAATATGGGAATTTCTGTGATAACTGGCGGGCATTGCCATGCCGACCTAATATCACAAATTATAACAAATGCCAACGGTGAATTAGCTGTAATTAAGACTAACTCGTTAATGCAAAGCTATTCCAAAGTTGAAATCTCCTATGATATTCATGAAAAAGAAGTTGTATCGATTGAACCAAGCGGTCATATAAATGAAAATGGAAGTCCCGATGCGGCAGTTGCTAATGTTGTGTCATATTGGAGGACGCAAACCGATGCTGAACTATCGGAAATCATCGGTTATACCGATTCCGAAATAGTGAGGACATCTAACAGAATGCATAATATGGTGACCGATTCTTGGCTTCATCAATATCCTGATGCTGATATTGCTATGACGAATGCCGGTGGAATTAGACAATCAATTCCGGTCGGCGACATCAACAAAGAAATTATTATTGGTGTGTTACCCTTCCAAAACTACATTATTGAATTGCAATTGACCGGAGCGGAGGTGATTAATTGTACGGGGTATGACGACATGATATATGGCGGTATGACAAAAATTGGCGGCTATTTTCTTTCGGATGGAACTGCGATTGACGCAAGTACTACCTATAGTGTATTGACAACTGATTATTTATATGCTCGAACAGATCAACCTTTTAGTCAATATGATCCAAGCCCGTATTATACTTCTATGAATTATCATCAACCAACAATTGATTGGATAACGTCATTAAACACTTCGGCCGCCAATCCTTTGGATACTTATTTAGATGATAAAGCTAGGAGATAGAAAATAATAATTTCATTAACAAACAAGAGGATTTAATGAATAAAAAAACTATAAGAATAATTATAGCAGTAATTCTATTTCTGCTAATACTGTTATACTTCTTTGGTTGTCAAAATAATACACAAGCAAAAATGGAAGCACAGAATATCGAGATAGTAAAAACCGCTTGGTCAGAATGGAGCAATCATAATATAGAATTCTTTTATGATTTTTATGATCAGGAAGATTACAAATATTATGCACCCTTTATTAATACTGAGCCAGAATCATTTGAGGAAATTATAAGTGGAATGGAAAAAGTTTGGACAAATTATCCAGATATAACATTTTCCATAGAAAACATATTTGCATCTGGCGACTTGGTTGTAACAATGCTTGTAATTAAAGCTACACATACACAAGAAATAGAAAATCGACCACCTCCAACCGGTCAAGAACTAGAGTTCAGTTCAATTAACATTGTGAGATTTGAAAGTGGTAAAGTTGTTGAGGAGTGGGAAAACACTGATTTGTTGGGGTTTTTAAAACAACTTGGATATGAGTTAAAGAATTAAAATAAAAATTTCATTAATAAACAGGAGATTGAATTGTGACAAAAACCGCCCCATTTCGGGGCGGTTTTTACATTCAATATTTAATTTAGACTATTTCTTAAATACTCTGTAAAGCATCAAAAGTAATAGTACAAAGAATGTACCATACCAAAAATTGATACAATTCAAAACACTTGCTGAATAGTATGCACCAAAAATTAGTCCTGTTACAAATAGTAAAAGTTTAAGTACACCTATATCAAATACGGTGGTAGCTTTAACTTTTGATTCTATATAATTCCACAAACCCATGATAATCCTCCTAATAGTTGGTAAAAAATAACTATAATTGCTTTGCTAAAACAACAGGTTTAACTTTTTCCAAAGTACTACTGCTTGCAGGGTCTTTGGCAGACATTTTAACGATATAGATGCCAATACGAGCGATGTCTCCATTGTCTCGTTTGCCATCACAGAGCAATCTTCCCTCTTGTGGAAAATACACATTTCAATATGGCGTAGCGATGTTTCTGACGGTCATGTCAAATATTTGCAATTTGAGTATACCTTGCTCAAAAGGCAGTTTGTATTTTATCAACAATTCGTCATCAAAACCATCACCGTTCGGTGAGAATGGATTTTCCTCTAACTCGATGGTGCCCTTGTCGGGAAGTTCATCAAAATTCAGACTGTTTTCCAATCCGGAAGTCATTGCTTCGGCATTCACTGCAATTCCCCACCTGTTCGCATTGTATGATTCAAACTCGGGCCGGAATTTCTCGATTGATCTGCCGTCAGCTATTGGCCAATTTTCGTCATAATTATGGGAATCAATAATTGTTCCCGTAACGTCGTATAAAAATATTCCATCAGAAGTGTTATTTAATGTCAGCCAACGGCCGATTGGTCTAACAGCAGGAGTTCCATGTGGCAACTGAGCAATAAATGCTGAATCCGACGTAACTACAATTGGCTGGTTAGCCGATGCGAACAGTTCAGCAAAATAATATTGTTTAAGAGTATTGTCGCTGATTGACCAACCTGTTAGGTCAATGTTGCTGATACTGATGATTTCTACGAACTCAGATTGAGTTGTATCTGGTCTAGCAAGGAATTCGTTGAAGACAACTGCTCCAAACGGATAGCTTACAAAAACATTATATTCTTAGTGATTATAAGCAATCTTCCAACCTGTCAGATCAACAGCATTTATTGAAGATGTATTAAAGATTTCAACGAATTCATTTGGTGAATCTGTGCCCGCCAAATCATACATCACTTCTGAGATTACTGCTTGTGAAAATATTTGCGATATAAATATAAATAGGAAAGCAAATATTTTTACGGGTCTAAAAAACATAATTCTGTTAAGGGAACAACTTCAAATTAATTGTATAAGTTGCTCGATGCGTTCTTGGATTTCGTCACGGGTTGTGCGATATCTACCAATGATCTTATGGTCATTTTTCCAACTACGGAATGGATCGTCAATGCTCCAGTGAATCTTTTTTGATTTACCTGGAAAAGTAGGACAAAAATTGCGGGCGTTGTCGCAAAGGGTTATCACAAAATCAATACCGTGACCAAAGTATTTATCAATAGGGTCAGACGTATTTGTTGCAATATTGATGCCAATTTCTTTCATCACTCTTATTGCGATAGGATGCACCTTGCTGGGATGACTGCCTGCGCTATAAACATCAAATCGTTCTCCTGCCAAAGCCCTTAGTATCCCCTCTGCCATTTGTGATCGGCAAGAATTGCCGGTGCAAATAAATAAAACTTTTTTCTTCTCTTTCATGGTGCATAAATTACTTAGATTAAATCTAATTTTGAATAAAATTAGCTTTTTGGGAATTGTATTTTTTACAAGGAGTTCTATTTCTAAATTTTATTATGAATATTTCTGATAAAATGCCACTCTTCGCAAATCCTTTAGAACCCTATGAAGGGTTGAGTATCGCGGATCTTAATCGATATTTACCGGCCCTGCAAACAGCCGATGATATACAGATGACAGAGGATAATATGCATGAAGGAATTTTCTTAGCTGATGGGTTAAAAGGACTTTCGAAATTACCGGAGAATTCAATTGATCTAATAATAGCAGATCCGCCCGAAGATCCATGGCGTCAGGTTCATGACAAAGGAAAACAACTTACATTACAAGAATTTTATCAGTGGAATGAAAATTGGTTAAGTGAGGCACGGAGAACTTTGAAAATAACCGGTGGAATATATTTGCTTTGCAGTTGGCGGTATTCAGGAATGTTCCATTCGTTATTGTCAAGTATATTAAAAGTGCAGACAAGAATTACTTGGCGAGACGATAATGCCAATGATCAAACCAAAATAGCTACCTGGAACAATCAAATGAGTGATATTTGGTTTGCAACTAAAACCAATGAGTTCTTATTCGGGCAAGAATCGGTTGGCGTGGGGAAGTTGTTGCCAAATTCAGAACGGAAGGAAAAATTATCGAATTTTTGGCATGATGTGACAAATGTCGGATCTGATTTTGGCAACGATAGAAAAGAGCACAAACCTAAACCGTTAATTAATCGCATTTTAGATGCGAGCTCATTTAAATTAAATTATATTGTAGATCCATTTATGCGAAATGGCGATATTGGCGTTATCACTAAATTGCGCGGTCGTCGATTTATCGGATTCGATACAAATCAAGACAACTTATTGGTTGCCATGAAGCGTATTGATCAAACTTAAAAGGGGGAATAATGAAGTTATTCGAAAAAATACAAGCTGATATGTACCTAGCGATGAAAGCAAAGGATGCTTTAAAATCGAAAACTTTGCGCGTAGCGTTTGCTAAATTAAAAGATAAGAAAATAGAGAAAAGGGAAGACCTGACTGAATCTGATGAAATGAAAGTATTGCAATCTTTAGCAAAGCAACACAAAGAATCAATTGCCATGTTTAAGAATGGTAGCAGAGAAGATTTGGTAGAGCAAGAAACCAAGGAACTCAAAATAATCGAAGACTATCTACCAAAAATGATGGATGATGAAGAAATAAAAATAATTGTAAAAAATGCAATTAGTGAAACAGGGGCACAATCATTATCGGATATTGGTAAGGTTATGCCAATTATTATGAAGAAAGGTGCTGGAAAGATTGACGGTAAAAAAGCACAGCTGTTTTTGCGAGAACTTCTACAATGAACGCAGTTCCACTTTTTGATCTTTTTGCTGCCACGTTTATATTGTTTCTAGGCATCGGTGGTTTTACAAGAGGTTTTGTTACTGAAATCGGTAGAATTATTAGTTTAATTGTCAGCCTTTGGCTTGCTATAACTTATTATATTGATTTAGCCGAAGTATTACATCATGATTTTAATCTTAATTCATATATTATATTATTTGTTAGTTTTTCATTAATTTTCTCGATAGCGTTAATTGCAACGCGAATTATAGCTGATTTCATTGATCAATTTGTTGGATTTAAAAAAACAAGGCGATTGAATCAATTATTGGGATTTGTTGTTGGGATAATAAAAGGAACTATCCCAATTGCAATTATATTGTGGACATTTGAATTGCTTCCAGTCCAGCATTGGACCGATACTTTATATGAGGAATCTAAAATTGCGAGAATTGTGAAGAATATTCGCGATAAAAACATCGAGTTCTTTAGTTGGGACGATCCGATAGAGTCAGGGAAGAATTATGTGTCATCAAAAATGGTTGATGAGCTTCAAGAAGATATTGAGTGATGGCTCGGATAGCACCCGAAGTAATTGACCGAGTTCGCGATGCTGCAAATATTGTTGATGTAATATCACAGTATTTGGATCTGCGAAAAAGAGGACAAAATTTTGTTGGAATTTGTCCTTTCCATAATGATACGCACCCTTCCTTATATGTTTCACCAGTAAAAGAGATATATAAATGTTTTGCCTGTGGAGCAGGCGGCAATGTGTTTACTTTTTTGACAGAATATGATAAAATTAGTTTCATTGATGCCGTTAAACAGCTTGGTGATAAGTACGGAATAGAGGTTAAGCTTAGTGGAGATTCAGAAGATAAAAATTATTATTCAAATTTATATGATATTCATGATTTTGCAGTAAAAATATATCAAAAATACTTATTCTCAGATGATGGGAAAAAAGTAATGGATTATTTAACAAAACGCGGACTATCAACAGATACAATAAAAAAGTTTAAAATCGGTCTATCATCAACAGGTTGGGAAGATTTAATAAACAAAGTAAAATCGCAAAATTATTCCAAAGACGTATTAGAAAAATCAGGACTTTTTACTAAATCAGGAAAAGGAATATTTGATCGATTCAGAAATCGAATAATGTTTCCGATATTTAATCAGTCGGGCACGGTCATCGCCTTTGGTGGACGCACACTTGACAAGGATGAACCTGCAAAATATTTGAATTCACCGGAAACACCACTTTACCACAAAAGCGATGTTTTATATGGATTACATTTGTCCCGCCAAGCTATACGAGAAAAAGGAGCAGTGTTTTTAGTAGAAGGATACATGGATTTTATTCAGCTCTACCAAGCGGGGATTGAGAATGTGGTTGCGGCATCTGGTACGGCATTTACTGATCGTCATGTTCAACAAATCAAAAAATTTACCAATCGTGTATTTTTGACCTACGATGGTGACCAAGCAGGTACTGACGCGGCCATAAGAGCAGGATATTTGCTATATCAAGGCGGTGTTGAGCCATTAGTTGTTCAAGTTCCTAAAGGAATTGATCCGGACGATTGGGTTCGTCAAAAGGGTGCTGAAGCGGTTCAGGAAAAAGTTGAATCAGCATTATCTTTGATCGATTTTCAAATAAGTTCAAGAAACATAAAAGATCTTTCTTCCGCTGAGCGCTCACAATTTGTTAGCGATATTCTATTTGCAATAGCAGGAATTAGTGATAGCATCATTCGCAATAGTATTTTAAAAAATATCAGTCAGCGTTTACAAATCGATGAGAATGAATTACTACAACGATTAAAAAGAGAACAAACCCGTCAACGCACAAGAGTGAGCGATGAGATTATTGATGAACAGTCATTAGAATTTTCTTCTTTAACGCAAAAGGCGCAATTGATTTTAGTGAAACTATTAGCAAGTGACGAACCGGAAATCCGCCAACTTGTTAGAGATAAAATTGAATTAGATCTATTTAGTGAGCCGGTTCTAAAAAAATTGGCCGAGATTTTATTACCTTTATATGATGAAATAAAATTTTCTGCAATAATTGATCAATTTGATAAAAAGACGGAACGTGAATTAATAACTAAAATATTAATGGAAGATAGGCCACAAGAGGATCCCGAACAG
>Ga0316201_10001946_pt1 | contig 14386 bp, 11 predicted proteins | sample CS6wburrow_MG_FD_204516 | JGI IMG/M metagenome (GOLD analysis project Ga0316201, IMG submission 204516) | Coastal sediment microbial communities from Delaware Bay, Delaware, United States - CS-6 worm burrow | ecosystem: Environmental > Aquatic > Marine > Coastal > Sediment | place: USA... | reverse complement strand
GGCGGCGGGCCGCAGCAAAAACGCGGCCCTGAGGCCGCGTCGGTTTGATCTCATAATGTGCCAACGTGGGCATGGCCGGACTGCTCGTTAATTGGATACCGTCAAGTTGCCAGTGGCCGCCGTGTAAAGGATGCTTCGCGCTGTGGCAGTGTCAAGTTCATACTGGTAGTCGCAGGTCTGCGCCGTTGCATCGGCGACTGCCTGGTAATCTTCTGCATTCGCAGTGGCCGACACGGTCGGTGGATTCTGCATCACACCTCGCCAGATCGCGATGCAATCGGCCGCATTGACGATCGCATTGTTGCCGTCAGCTGAATTAGTAGGCCAGCCGTTGGCATTCGAGTCCATCGTTCCGTCACCGAACCCGGTCACGTTGTCGTCAATGCCGTTGTTGCCATTGGCCACCCACTGGGCACGGAACATGGCAATTCCGGCACCAAATCCGCCCGCAGCACCGTCAACCGCCGCCTGGTGCGCCTGGGTCTGAACGTTCATGAACCTGGGCAAGGCTGTTGCCGCCAGAATACCGAGAATAATGATCACCACCACGAGTTCTACGAGGGTGAAGCCCGCCTGCTTTTTCATCTGAGACTCCTGAAGTCGCCTGTCGCTTTGCGCTGTGGTCGTCCCACTGTGCAAACATGGGGATCGACCTAACCTGTCAAAAGTAGCGACGCTCGGTCCGGATTCTTTAGCCTCGAATATGGTGTCTGTGGGAGAGGCGCAGATTACGGCAGCCGTGCAGGACGCGCGTTACCCGGCCAGAAGAAATCCATTCCTATTCCGGCATCCATTCGACCCACCAGCCGATTTGCCCGCGTCGGGCGGCAAAGGGATCACAGACGCAGCAATTGGCGATCGCTGCCACTTCGCCATTGATGAACAGCAACGGCAGGCGGTCGCGCATCCACGGCGGCACCGCGGCCTCTTGGACGATTTTCTTGAAGCTGCGGCTACCGTCGCGACCAGCGGGCCGGCAACGCAGCCCGGCATCGCGAAAACCGATCTGTACGTGATTCCCTGACCATTGCGCCGGTGCGATCCCGCCCGCACGTTCGACACGGCGCACGCGCCCCATGCCTGGGCCAAGCTCGACCGTATCGATCTGCTCATCGCCCCATTCGAACAGGCCAGCCGGCGGGACGGCCTGTTGCAGCGGGATCAGCCAAAGCTTCCCGCGATAAAGGCGCAACTGCCGATCGCCAATCGGCACACGGACCTGGGCGTCACTGCGGGCCGTCGTGATCTGTCCCAGCAAGTCCCTGAGGCGCTTTTCGGAAATCGGCTCAGCACCACGCCCGCGTAGCCAGCGTCGCAAGACATGGGCAGCACGCGACTCGCCCAGGGCGCACAGGGCCTCGACCTTGAGATTTTCATCGGCGCCTTGCCCGTCGATGGTGGTATCGATATCCCGCCCCGCCTGTTCGCGGATCAGCGCGGCGGCATCGGCACAATGCCTGGCACTGCGCGCGAGGCTCCGACTGACGGCCGGCCAGCGTGCGGCAAGGACCGGCATCACCTGGTGGCGCAGGTAGTTTCGATCGGCCGTGGTCTGCGCATTGCTCGGATCCTCAATCCACCGCAACTGCCGGCTATCGGCCCAGGCACGCAGCACCGCGCGCGGCTGATCGAGCAGAGGGCGAACATGCCAACCGTCCGCCCAGGCGCGACAGGCCGGCATCGCCGCCAGACCCTCGACCCCGGCACCTCGCAGCAGCTGCAGCATCAGGGTCTCGGCCTGGTCATCCAGATGATGGGCGGTCAAAAGCATGTCACCTGGACGCATCCGTTCGGCGATCGCCCGGTAGCGCGCGCCGCGCGCCGCGGCCTCCGGGCTCTCTCCGGCGCCCGCTGCTGCATCGACGCGCAGGTTTTCGTAGGGTAGTGAAAGGCGGCGGCACAGCTGTTCACAGTGTTCGGCCCAGTCGTCTGCTTGCCGCTGCAGCCCGTGATGGATGTGGATCGCCGCCAACGGTGCGGACAGATCGGCGCGTCGTTCGGCCAACAGGTGCAGCAGGACGGTGGAATCCAGGCCACCGCTGAAACCTACCCAGTAGCGCCGGGCATCAGGGAATTGACTGATACGCTCGACTACCTGGTCGGCATCGAGCATTGACGCCGGCCGTTCAGCTGGAGACGACACCGTAGGACATCAGGCGCTCGTAGCGCTGTTCGAGCAGTTGCTCGATCGGGATTTCAGTGACCGCATCGAGCGCGCTGACAAGCGCCGCTTTCAGATTGCGCGCCACCGCGTCAAAGTCACGGTGACCTCCGCCCAGGGGCTCATCGACAATATCGTCGACCAGGCCGAACCCCTGCAAGTGATCCGAGGTGATGGCCATCGCCTCAGCAGCCAATGGCGCCTTTTCGGCATCTTTCCACAGAATCGATGCACAACCCTCGGGGGATATCACGGAATAGGTGCTGTATTGCAGCATCATCAAACGATCGGCCACGCCGATGGCCAGCGCGCCGCCGGAACCGCCCTCGCCGATCACCGTCGCAACTATCGGCGTGCGCAAACCGGCCATTGCGAACAGATTGCGTGCGATCGCCTCGCTCTGTCCGCGTTCTTCGGCACCGACGCCCGGGTAGGCGCCAGGGGTGTCGATGAAGGTGATTACCGGCAGCCCGAAACGCTCGGCCATGCGCATCAGACGCAGCGCCTTGCGATAGCCTTCCGGACGCGGCATACCGAAGTTGCGTTCGATCTTGGCCTTGGTATCCCGCCCCTTCTGGTGTCCAATCAGTACCACAGGGCGTCCGTCGATGCGCCCGAGGCCGGCGACGATCGCATGGTCGTCGGCATAGGCCCGGTCGCCATGCAGCTCCTCGAAATCATCGACGATCCGCGATACGTAATCGAGCGTGTAGGGCCTTAGCGGGTGACGTGCCAGTTGCGAAATCTGCCAAGGCGACAGGTTGGAGAAGATCGATTCGGTCAGCGAGCGGCTCTTGCCCTCGAGACGCTCGATCTCTTCTTGAATATTGATCTCATTATCGTTTCCAACGAGACGCAATTCCTCGATCTTGGCCTGAAGTTCGGCGATCGGCTGCTCAAAGTCGAGAAAGTCAAGATTCATCTTTGGTTTCAGAAGCACTAATCTGGCCAACATCATACCGCAAACGGCCAGGCTACCCGGGTCTTAAGTACAGCAAGGGATCACTATTAACCGGATTGCGCGAGATCGGCGACCCGGTCGCTGGACGCCTGCGACGGGGTACCGAAACGCAACCTGACCGCGTCAACGCCGAACAGCCTTCTGGCCTGGCGCAGTAAAGCGTCAGTCGGCCGGATCCGCCACCCGTTGCCGAAACGCATGACCACCTCGGCGTCCAGGCGACGGTAGCGCAGGCGTACCCCGCACTCGCCGCCGCGCGCCGGTTCCAACAGGGTTCGCAGCGCGCTCATCGCCTCGACAGTGGTCATACCCTGTTCACGCAGCCAGGACTCTTTCAGCAGGAGTTCGGCTCCGACCACGCGCGAGATTCGGCGGTCTTCGAGACCACAAACACTGTCGACCCGGATGCTCAGGCCGTTGCGGTACTCATCATGTGCCAGAGAGCCCTCGACCACCAGCACCCGGTCGGTCGCGATCTCGTCACGGAAACGCTCATAGGCCTCGTTGAACAGCGTCGCCTCGATGCGTCCCGAGCGATCATCGAGCAGCACCGAGGCCATCGTGCCACGCTGGGTGTTGCGCCGACTCACGGCCACGACCATACCGGCCACACTGACCTTCTTGCCGCCACCGCGCCGTCCCCGGGTCTCGCGCACGTCGTCCAGGCTCAGCCGGGCGATCCGGGTGGTGCCGAGCGATTTCAGGTCGTCCGCATAGAAATCGATCGGATGACCGGTCAGGTACAGGCCAAGGGTCTCTTTCTCACCGGCCAGGCGCTGATCGTCATCCCACTCTTCGACCGCCTGCGGAACGACGCCGCTATCCGGTGCTGCCGGCTCCGGCTCCGACATACCGAATAGGTCGTTCTGGCCCGCGGCCTGCAGCGCCGCCTGCTGCTCGGCCATCTTCAGCGCCAGTGGCAGCTGGATCATCAAGGTTGCGCGGTTCGTGCCGAGGCGATCCAACGCACCCGAGCGGATCAGTGCCTCCAGGACCCGGCGATTGGCCCGCTTGAGGTCGATACGACGACAGAATTCAAACAGGTCGGCGAACTCGCCACCCTGTGCACGCGATTCTACAATGCCCTCGATCGCGCCCTCACCGACCCCTTTGATCGCGCCCAAGCCGTAAACAACGGTGGCATCGCCGTCGACGGTGAACATATAGCTGGAGCGATTGACGTCCGGCGGCTCGACCTTGAGCCGCATCGTCCGACATTCCTCGATCAGGATCACAACCTTGTCGGTGTTATCCATGTCCGACGACAACACCGCGGCCATGAAGGCCGCCGGATAGTGGGCCTTCAACCATAGCGTCTGGTACGAGACCAGGGCATAGGCCGCCGAGTGCGATTTATTGAAACCGTAGCCGGCGAACTTCTCCATCAGGTCGAAGATATAGCTGGCGGTGTCTTCGTCGACCCCGCGCGCCACCGCACCAGTGCGAAAGATCTCGCCCTGCTTGGCCATCTCTTCGGGCTTTTTCTTGCCCATCGCACGGCGCAACAGATCGGCGCCGCCCAGAGTGTAGCCGGCCAGTACCTGAGCGATCTGCATGACCTGCTCCTGGTACAGGATCACGCCATAGGTCGAGGCCAGGATAGGCTCGAGATCCGGGTGCGGGTACACGACCTCCTGGATACCGTGCTTGCGCGCGATGAAATCGTCGACCATGCCAGACTGCAGCGGCCCCGGCCGAAACAGCGCAACCAGCGCGGTGATGTCATCAAAGCAGTCCGGCTGCAGCTTGCTGATCAGCTGCTTCATCCCGGCCGACTCGAGTTGGAAGACCGCGGTGGTTTCAGCGCTCTTGAGCAACGTGAACGAGGCGGGATCGTCGACCGGGATGGTCGCGATATCGATCGGCTCGAGCTGCTGCGACGCACGTTGGGCGTTGACGGTCTTCAGCGCCCAATCGATGATGGTCAGCGTTCGCAGGCCGAGGAAATCGAACTTCACCAGGCCGGCCGCCTCGACATCGTCCTTGTCGAACTGGGTCACCAGATTGGTACCGTCGGATTCACAGTACAGCGGACTGAAATCGGTCAGCTTCCCCGGGGCGATGACCACGCCACCGGCGTGTTTGCCGGCATTGCGCGCCAGGCCTTCGAGGCGCAGCGCCATGTCAATCAGCTGGGTGACCTCTTCGTCCTGCGCATAGGCCTGTTTGAGATCCTCACTTTCGGCGAGCGCCTTTTCCAGCGTCATGCCGATCTCGAATGGGACCATCTTGGCAACACGATCGGTGAAACCATAGGCGTGGCCGAGGACCCGACCGACATCACGTACCACCGCTTTGGCTGCCATCGAGCCATAGGTGATGATCTGCGACACAGAGTCGCGGCCGTACTTGCGTGCGACGTAGTCGATCACCTGGTCACGTCTGTCCATGCAGAAATCGACGTCGAAGTCCGGCATCGAGACGCGCTCGGGATTGAGGAAACGTTCGAACAGCAGCTCGTGTTCGAGCGGATCGAGATCGGTGATCTTCAGCACATAGGCGACCAGCGAACCGGCCCCCGACCCGCGCCCGGGACCGACCGGCACATCATTGTCCTTGGCCCACTGAATGAAATCGGCAACGATCAGGAAATAACCGGGGAACCCCATCTTGATGATGACGTCGAGTTCGATCTCGAGCCGCTCGTCATACGGTTTGCGACGCTCGGCGAAATCGTCTGCCTGGGGATCCAGGATGCGCTGCAGGCGCCACTCGAGCCCGCGCTGCGACTCGGCACGGAAAAACTCGTCGATCGTCATCCCATCGGGAATCGGAAAATCCGGCAGGAAATTCTTGCCCAGGGTGATATCGAGATTGCAGCGCTTGGCTATCTCGACACTGTTTTGCACGGCCTCCGGGATATCGGCGAACAACTCGGCCATCTCTTGCGGCGAGCGGAGATACTGCTGCTCTGTGTAGGCCTTGACCCGTCTTGGGTCGTCCAGGGTACGACCTTCGTGGATACATACCCGCACCTCGTGCGCGCTGAATTCGTCCGGCCGTAGGAAACAGCTCGCATTGCTGGCGACGACCGGCACGCCGTTGGCCGCAGCCAACACGACACTGGCATGCAGACAGGCCTCTTCCTGCTCACGCCCGGTGCGCTCGAGCTGCAGATAGTAGCGGTCACCAAACAGGCGCAGCCAGCTATCGAGACGTTGCTGTGCCAGTTCGGTGTTGCCGGAAACCAGGGCGCGCCCGACATCGCCATCGCGCCCGCCCGACAGCGCAATCAATCCGGCTGCCGATTCCGTGGTGAACCATTCCGGCTCCATCGTCGCCCGGCCAAGGTGTTGACCTTCGCGATAGCTGCGCGAAACCAGCTCGGTCAGATTGCGGTAGCCCTGATGGTTCTGCACCAACAGCACAAGGCGGTCCGGTTTGTTGACGTCCTCGGGATTACGCACCCAGGCGTCGACCCCACCGATCGGTTTTACACCCGCGGCCATGGCCGCCTTGTAGAAGCGAACCAGCGCAAACATGTTGCTCTGATCGGTCAGCGCGACCGCTGGCATACCGAGTTCTGCGACCCGATTGACCAACGGCTTGATCCGCGCGACCCCATCCACCAGTGAGTATTCGGAATGCACGTGCAGGTGGACGAATTTGGCGGTCATCGGGCGGATTGCTGTCTCTCGAATGCGGACGGGTCGGCAGAGAATACCTCGCACCCTGAGGCGACGCCACAGTCTCGAACTGCCCGAGTGGACAGCAGTACGGCGACACTGGGGAACCCGGGATGACAGGCCGCCAACGGGGCCAAAATCAGCCGATCATGCGTCGAACAGGGCCGAAAGAACGACGGTGTATCTCGCTGACACCGAGCTCGCTAAGGGCCTCGAGGTGGACTTTCGTCGGATATCCCTTGTGGCGCGCCAGACCATACCCCGGGTAGCGGCGGTCCAACTCAACCATCTCGCGGTCGCGCAACACCTTGGCGACGATCGACGCCGCCGAAATGCATGGCTCGATCGCATCCCCGCCGACGATTGCCCGCGCCGGGCAGCTCAGCTTGGGAAGTCGGTTGCCATCCACCAGGGCCAGCTGCGGGGACCTTTTCAGGGCCGTCACCGCACGCTGCATCGCGACCAAGCTGGCCTGCAGGATATTGATCTCGTCGATCTCGGCCACTTCGGCCCGACCGACTGCGAAGGCCAAGGCACGCCCGCAGATCAATTCATAAAGCTGCTCGCGCCGCTTCTCGCTGAGCTTTTTCGAATCAGCCAGACCATCAATAGGTTTCCGCGGGTCAAGAATCACCGCGGCGGCGACAACCGGACCCGCCAGCGGGCCGCGCCCGACCTCGTCGACACCACAAACCAGGACCTCAGACACGTCCACGCTCGCGCAGCAGAGCGATGACGGCAGCGGCCGCCTCACGATTCGTATCAATCCGCAAGGACTCGTGAATCTGCCGATAGCGTTGTGCAATCTGCTCGCGCAGCGCGGGCTCGCCAAAGAATTTTAACAGTGGTGGCAGCAATTGCCCGGGTTCGCATTGCTCCTGAATGAGTTCCGGCGCGAGTCTCTCGTCCGCCAGCAGATTGGCCAATGCCACATGTTCGACCTTGATCAGTTTCAGCATCCGTGACAGTGCAAAGGTGGCCGCATTGACCTTGTAGCCAACCACCATCGGTCGTTTGCTCAACAGGCCCTCAAGCGTGGCGGTTCCCGAAGCGACCAGGGCGACGTCGGCCGCGGCCAGCGCGGTGCGTGTATCGCGCATCACGATGCGCGGGGCCAGGTCCGGTGCCTCTTCCGCTTGCTGCGCAAGAAAAAGATCGCGGGTCCGCTCGTTCACCAGCGGCACCACCAGCTGCAGATCAGGCAGCCGATCTGTGAGCGCGCTCGCCGTCGCAACGAAGGGTCGCGTCAGGCGCCCTACCTCGCCGCCGCGACTGCCGGGCAGGAGTGCCAGAACCGGCCTCGACGGGTCGAGCGACAGGGCGGCGCACGCGGCCTTACGACCGACGTCCAGTGGCATCTCGGCGGCCAGCGGATGGCCAACATAGTGTGCCGCCACCCGGTAGCGCGCCAGGAACGCCTTTTCGAACGGCAGGATGGTCAGCAACAGATCGACGGCGCGACGGATCTTCTTGACCCGACCCGTGCGCCATGCCCAGACGGTCGGGCTGACATAGTGCACCGTTGGCACGTTGCTCTCGCGCAGACGCTGCTCCAGGGTCAGATTGAAATCCGGCGCGTCTACGCCGATGAATAACGCCGGCGGCGTATCCCGCCAGCGCGCGAGCACGCGGGCGCGCAGGCGCAGCAGGCGCGGAAGATGGCGCAGGACCTCGAAAAGACCCATCACCGACAGGCTGTCCATGGGTTCCCAGGTGTCGACGCCCTCAGCCTGCATCAGGGGACCGGCAATACCCTCGAACTGCACATTGGGGAGTTCGGCGCGCAAGGCCTCCATCAGCCCGGCAGCAAGCAGGTCGCCAGAGGGTTCTGCGGCAACGATACCGATCCGTAGTGGCTCCACGGAAACGCTGTCAGCGCACAATGCTGCGTTCGCTGGCCGCGAGGAAATCGGCCAGCAGGCGAAGTTCACCCGTGGCATCGGGCGCGTCGGCGCTCTGCACGATCTGCTGCCTTGCGGTCGCCAAAGGCAAACCGGCCGTGTAAAGCGTCTTGTAGGCGCGCTTTATCGCTGAAATCTGATCGCCGGAAAAATCGCGTCGGCGCAGACCCTCGCTGTTTATCCCGTGCGGCTTTGCCGGATGCCCACCGACCAGCACATAGGGTGGGACATCTTTGCTGATCACGCTGCCCATTGCAGTAAAACAATGCGCGCCTACGCGGCAGAACTGATGAACGATCGAGAATCCCCCCAAGATCGCCCAGTCACCGATATGCACATGACCGCCGAGCGAGGCCGCATTGGCCATGATCACGTTGTCGCCAATGCGGCAGTCATGTGCCACATGGGTATAGGCCATGAGCAGGTTGTCGCTACCGATCGCTGTCAGTGACTCATCCTGCACGGTGCCACGGTGGATCGTCGTGAACTCACGAATCTGGTTGCGATCACCGATCTCGAGGCGAGTATGCTCCCCGGCATACTTCTTGTCCTGTGGGTCTTCGCCGATCGAGGCGAACTGAAATATGCGGTTGTCGCAGCCGATCTTGCTCGGACCATGGATAACCACATGCGGACCGATCTGCGTACCCGCACCAATCTGCACATCGGCACCAATGACGGCAAAGGGCCCGACCTTCACGCCTTCGGCCAGCTCCGCGGCAGGATCGATGGCGGCGCGCGGATCGATCACGTCTACAGATTCCGGGCTGTGCACATGATCTCGGCCGAGGCTACCATCTTGCCGTCGACCTTCGCGGTGGCCGCAAACACCCAGATTTCACGACGATTCTTCAACACCTCGACCTCGAAAATCAGCTGATCCCCCGGGACGACCGGACGCTTGAATCGTGCCTTGTCCACGCCAACGAGATAGTAGATGGCCTCCTTTGGCACCTCGGCACTTTCCATGGCCAATAGACCGGTGGCCTGGGCCATCGCCTCGATAAGCAGGACACCCGGCATAACCGGCTTGCTGGGGAAGTGACCCTGAAAAAAAGGCTCGTTGATAGTGACATTCTTGAGCGCGACCAGGCGTTTGCCAGGTTCACTGTCAATCACTCTGTCAATCAGCGAAAACGGGTATCGGTGCGGTAGCAGGCTTTGTATCTTCTGAATATCCATGACGCCCAACGCGACCTCCGGTTGATTATTGTCAGCTTGAATTTATTCTGGTGACAGGCGACCCCGTCAACCGTGTCCATCTTCGCGATTCTGCAGTACGCCCAGTTCGCGTTCGAGCGCCTTGATACGACGCGCCATATCGTCGAGTTGGCGCAGCCGTGAAAAATTCTTCAGCCAAGTGGCATGTTCTGTGGCTGGGATCGTACCCGTGTAGGTCCCGGGTTTCCTGATCGAGCGGGTTACCGTGGTCATACCCGAGATGTGCACATGATCAGCCAGTTCGACATGACCGGTGATTGCCGCGGCACCTGCAATGGTGCAGTACGCACCAACGCGGGTGGATCCAGCGATCCCCGTGCACCCGGCAATCGCCGTGTGCTCGCCAATCTGCACGTTGTGGGCGATATGCACATGACTGTCGATCTTTACCCCATCGGCGATGACCGTATCGCCGATCGCACCACGATCGATCGAGGCACAGGCCTGTATCTCCACATCGTCACCAATAACGACCCGGCCGATCTGCGGCACCTTGACCCATCGACCCTGATCATTCGCCAAACCAAACCCGTCGCCGCCGACAACCGCACCCGCTTGCAGCACACAACGCCTGCCCAGCTTTGTACCGGCACACAGGGTAACCGACGCGATCAGCCGAGAGGCCTGCCCAACGGTCACGTCTTCGAGTAGAACGCAACCCGGCCCGACGATGACATCGTCCTCGATAACCACACCGGGTCCGACATACACGTTTGCTGCAATCTCCGCAGTCGACGCCACGCTCGCAGAAGGATCAACCCATGCGCTGTCATGTATCCCGGGGTCGGCGACGTCGAATGGGTGCAACGCGGTCGTTACCCGGGCATGGGCGAGATAGATATTGTCGGCTATCAGGCAGTCGACCGGGCAATCCGCCGCATCGTCGGCCGACAGAATGACCGCCGATGCCGCTGTGTCTGCCAACTGGGACTTGTAGCGCGGATTGGCCAGAAATCCGATTGTTCCCTCAACCGCATCCTGCAGGGTAGCCACGGATCTGATCATCCGTTGCGGGTCCCCGCGCAGTTTCGCGCAGGCAATCTCGGACAATTCTTTCAGACTGAGGCCCGCGGACGACCTCCCGGTCATTTCGTGGCCCCGTCTAGCTCACGCATGCGGGCCAAAACCTTGTCGGTGATATTCGCCCGCTCGGATGCCCAGGTTACGCCACCCTCAAGTACGATATCGAGCTTCTCATTCTTTGCCACGTCAGCGATGACCTCAGCCAACACGCGACGAAGATGATCCATCTCTTCGCTCAGACGCAAACGGCGATCGCTTTCCAACTCCTCCTTGGCGTTTTCGAGGCGAAGCTTTCGGGAACGGATATCACGCTGCAGGCTCTTGGCTTCCGTTTCGCTCAATTCGGCGCGATCGGTCGCAAGCTTGCGTTCCAGCTGAGCGATTTGATCCTGTTGTTCCAGTATCCGCTCAGACCGGCCAGCAAATTCTGTCTCGATTTTTTCGCGTACATGCGCGACCTGCGGCGCCTCGCTCTGCAGGCGCGACACATTGACCACCGCGACCGACACCTCGCTCGCGACCGCAGTGTGCGGGAACCACGCAACAACGAAAAAGGCCAGCGTTATCAAGCGCATTGTCATCACCGTTCGCAGATTCATCAGAAGGTCGTACCCAACGAGAATTGAAACTCTTCCTCTTCGTCCTGGTTGTCGGTCTTCATCGGTATGGCATAACTGACCGTCAACGCACCGACCGGCGACAGCCATGAGAATCCCAGACCCGCCGAATAACGCAACTCGTCGGCATCAAAAAAATCCTTGTCGGTATCAACGACGCTGCCAATATCGAAGAAGGCCGCCAAGCGTATCGTCTCGGAATCTTTCATGAATGGTGGAGGGAACAACAGCTCGATGTTACCCGAATACATTGCATTGCCCCCCAGAGGGTCGCCTTCCGAGTCGCGCGGCCCTAAAGAGCGTGCCGAATAACCACGTACCGTACCCGGGCCACCGCCGAAAAAATTCTCGAAAAACGGCAGCTTGTCGGTGTCTCCATAGGCATCACCGTAGGCGATTTGGCCGTTCAGCGACACGACGAAATCCCCGGCCAGCGGCCAATAACGCCGGTGTGAATAAGAGAGCTTGTAGAACTTCAGGTCACTGCCGGGAATGCTGGCCTCGCCGCGAAGCGTTTGAACCGCACCGCTTGACGGGAATATCGCAGTGTCGCGCGAATCGTGGCGCCAGCCCAGGTTGACCTCGAAATCGAGAAAGCTATCACCGACGTTCTTCTCAAAATCCAGCACCTCGTCCGACGGCTGCGGACCGGCCTCAAAGTCGATGTGATGCACCGCCATACCGAAGGTGAAACGGTTGAATTCAGATAGCGGAATCCCGAACGTCATCCCGACAATCGCATCGTCGGTCTTGTAGTCTGCTGTGTCGAGATCATCAAAGTCGGTCGCGCGATAGCTGATATCGAAACCCCGGCTGATACCATCGATGGTGTAGTACGGATTGGTATAGGAGACCTGATAGTGCTTATTGGCTTCACTGGTCTTCAGCGCCAGAGAGACCTTCTTGCCGGTACCAACAAAGTTGTCCTGGTTGATCGAGGCGTTGACCACGACCCCATCGGACTGCGAGAAACCCAGGCCGGCCAGCAGTGACCCGGAGGGCTTTTCCACCACTGCAACATTGATATCCACTTCGTCGGCCGACGAAGGCACAGAAGGCGTTTCGACTGTGACACTTTCGAAATAGCCGGTCCGCCGAACGCGCTCGCGCGAGAGTTTGAGCCGTTCGCCCGAGAACCAGGCCGATTCCATCTGGCGGAATTCACGCCTTACAACCTCGTCCCTGGTCCGTGAATTGCCACGAATATTGATCCGGCGAACATACGCCCGCTTGCCCGGATCGACGAAAAACGTGATCGCTACGGTCTTGTTTTCTTCGTCGATCTCCGGAACGCTGTTGACGTTGGCAAAGGCATGGCCAAGATTCGACAACATGACTGAAATCCGCTCGCTACTGGCGACGATCCGCCGCCGCGCAAAAGGCTCACCTCGGCGCAGGTGAATCAGCGGAAAATACTCTTCGGCATCAGTCACCAGTTCACCGGCAAGGCGAATATCACTGATGGTATGAACCTCACCTTCGCTGACGTTGATCGTGACATAGATGTCTTTCTTGTCAGGCGTGATCGTGACCTGAGTCGAATCGATCTTGAAATTAATGTAACCGCGATCCAGATAGTAGGAGCGCAGGGTCTCCAGGTCCCCCGCCAGCTTCGGCCGCGAATATTGGTTGTCACGGGTGAAGCGCGAGAACCAGCCGCCGGTGCTGAGCGAAAATTCATCCAGCAGATCTTCTTCCTCAAAGGCTTGGTTTCCGACAATATTGATCTGTTTGATCAGCGCAGTCTCACCCTCCACCACGTTGATATCGATCGAAACCCGGTTGCGTTCGAGTGGTGTGACCGTCGAAGTGAGGTTCACCGCGTACTTGCCCTGGTTGAAGTACTGGCGCTCCAGTTCCTGTTGGATCCTGTCCAGCACCGAGCGGTCGAAGGTGCGGCCCTCAGCCAGGCCTATGTCCTTCAGGCCCTCCTTTAGCGCCTCACTGTCAATGGATTTATTGCCGGTGAAATTGATCTCGTAAATCGCCGGGCGCTCGGTGACCACGACCACCAATACGCTGCCGGCCTGTTCCAGACGGATATCCTTGAAGAAACCCGTCTTGTACAGAGCCCGGACGATTTCCGAGGTTCGATCCGTATCGACGATATCGCCCGGCTTGACCGGCATGTAGTTGAACACCGTACCTGCGGTGATTCGCTGCAGGCCCTCGACACGGACATCGGAGACACGGAATCGCTCCGCCAGCGCCGGCGCGGCAAGCAGCGACAGCAAAAGAACGAACCGAAGACTTGCCCGCATACGCACTTTCCAGAACATCATTTTTCCTGTTGCGGCGGGCTAAGGCCCAACCCGATTATTCCGCTGGAAGTGCGCGATTATAACCCGCGCGATGCATGAAGGAATCGCCGTTTCTCGGAAAACCGGTTGCCAGGCCGCTTATTCGAGAATTCGCAGGATATCCACATAGAAAGCCAGGCTCATCAGGCCCAGTAGCATCACCAGCCCGATCTTCTGACCCTGAATCATCGCCCCCTCCGACAGAGGACTGCCCTTGACTGCCTCGATCGCGAAATACAACAGATGCCCGCCATCGAGTACCGGTACCGGCAACAGGTTGAGCACACCAAGACTGACGCTGACGATGGCGAGGAATTTCAGGAAGTACACCAGACCTATGCTGGCCGTCTTACCGGCGGCATCTGCGATCGTGATCGGACCACTGAGATTGTGAATCGAGGCCTGGCCGGTAAAGATTCGCCAGATCACCTTGAGAGTGAGTACCGAATATTCCCAGGTGCGCGCGACGGCCAGCGGCAGCGCCTCGCCCGGTCCCAGGCGGTACGTGACGCGATAGCGATCCATCAGACCAGGGACCGGCTGATTCGACGCACCAATGCGTCCGATCACCCTGTC
>Ga0316201_10001945_pt1 | contig 14392 bp, 15 predicted proteins | sample CS6wburrow_MG_FD_204516 | JGI IMG/M metagenome (GOLD analysis project Ga0316201, IMG submission 204516) | Coastal sediment microbial communities from Delaware Bay, Delaware, United States - CS-6 worm burrow | ecosystem: Environmental > Aquatic > Marine > Coastal > Sediment | place: USA... | reverse complement strand
CTGGGCAAGCTCAAGAAAGGCGACATCCCTGCCCCGGTGCGTGATGCCGCGATTCGCAAGATGGTTGAACTGTACTTCCCGCCGAATAGCGCAATGGTTACCGGTTATGGTTTCGACATGCTGTACGCAGGCCCCAAAGAAGCCGTACTGCACGCCGTGTTCCGCCAGAACATGGGCGCCACGCACTTCATTATCGGCCGTGACCATGCCGGTGTTGGCGATCACTACGGCGCCTTCGATGCCCAGGAAATTTTCGAAAACGAAGTACCCAAGGGTGCGCTTGAGATCGAAATCTTCAAGGCCGACCACACCGCATGGTCGAAGAAACTGAACAAGGTGGTAATGATGTGTGAAGCACCTGATCACAGCAAGGAAGACTTTGTTCTGCTCTCAGGCACCAAGGTTCGCGAGATGCTGGGCCAGGGCATTGCCCCGCCAAAAGAATTCTCACGTCCTGAAGTGGCAGAGATTCTGATCAGCTACTACCAGAGCCTGGATGCTGCATAACAGCATCTAAAGCTCAGCAACAAAAACGGCGCCGATCTATGATAGATGGGCGCCGTTTTTTTGTCTGGTGTTTTTTTAGGCTGTAATTAAAACAAAAACCTGAAATGCGAAACCACAGAGGCACAGAGTACACAGAGAAAGCTTTTTGTAGTTATGGGTGGCCATTGTGAAAAGTTACTTGAATTGCACACGGATCGTGGCTCAAGTTGAATATAAAAAATAAAAATAATAAATTTTTCTCTGAGTACTCTGTGCCTCTGTGGTTTCGCCTTTATGTTTTAAATATTAAAATAATTCTTTGTGTTTTATCGGAGGATGAATTATCAGCATGCTTAAAGTAGGCATATTATCTGACACCCATGGATTTATAGATCCGCGCATCATCAGCACCGTCAACACCTGCGATCACATTATCCATGCCGGCGATATATGCGGGGCAGGCATACTCGCGCAACTCAAGCCACGCATTGCCCTGCATGCCGTGGCAGGCAACAATGACCATGCTGCTGCCTGGTCTACTGCGGAACACGCTGTGGTCAATGCCCTGCCCGCGCAGATTGAACTCGCGTTACCTGGCGGCCTGGTGATCATCGAACACGGCCACCGGCTCGGCGGTTCTCCTGATCATGAACAGTTTCGCTGGGACCACGCCGAAGCACGCATGATCGTGTATGGCCATACTCACAAGCGCGTTATCGACCAGAGTACAGAACCCTGGATTGTGAATCCGGGCGCCGCTGGAAAAGAGCGCACCAGGGGCGGCCCTTCCTGCCTGGTGCTGCACGCATCTGAAAACGCATGGAAAATTGATACCGTGGTGTTTGCTGACGAGGCCGCCGCCTGAAACCCAAAACGGATTGCAGCCTGCGGCTAACAGTTAAAAGATAACAGTTAAAGCTGACAGCCTGTGTTACTGCGCATCGCCAGTAACAGAAACCCCCTTCAAGAACTGTACTAAAAGCGCCCGGTTAGTATCGAGATTTAACGCCAGGTTGTGATCACCCTGTATTTCGACCAGCTGGCTGGGTGGACGAGCGCGCGCGATCAGGTCTCTCGCATGATGAAGCTCGATAATTTCATCCTCAGTGGCGTGCATCATGAACAAAGGAATCGGTGCTATCAGCGCAACACTGTCGAGCGGCCGGTAACTGTTGTCAATGGTATACGACAACGGCCATTGCAATGCCCAGGTGAGCCAGCTGCGCGACAGAATCTCCCGCGTGACCTGCTGGTAGTCGGCATACGCAGCCACCGAAACCAGCGCTGCAATTCTGTCCCTGTACTGGCTATGCGCAACGCAGTAGATACTCAGACTGGCGCCAAAACTGTGCCCCATGACCACCAGGTTTTCCTTTTCTGGCAACTGCTGCAATACCGCATTGAGCATAACGTCGTAATCCGCAACGATGTCATCCAGTTGTGGCTCGCCTTCTGATTTGCCATAACCGCGATAATCAAACAGGTAAACATCATAGCCGTACTCTGCCAGCCAGAAGACATTGGCGAAGTGCGTGCTGATGTTTTCGCCGTTGCCGTGAAAGAATACAAGGCTGCCAACATGATCAGACGTCGCATGCAGCTTCCAGCCGTGCAATTTCAGCCCAGCATCAGTCACGGCATAAATGTTGTCGTAATCGAGATCTACAATATCGGGGGTATAAATGTGCGGCTTGAGCGGGCCGAAAATGAGATGCGTGCAACCGGATGACAGTAGCACAGCAAAAACCAGCACTGCGCAGGAAATCCTGCGCAGTGCTGTCTGAAACCTGTCTGGAGTAAGCCTTAGAACGGACTGTCGCATGTGCGACAAGTTATCACAGTGGCCGCCGGCAGAAAATTAAATGCCGACGAAATCAGGAAAAATAATCGTTAAACCTTTATATAGACCCAGCCATCGTTAAGTCGCTCAGGAATCAGTTCGCGCGCCGTCCTGTTGGTAACGGTCTCAGGCATCACAACAATGTCCCTGCCTTCTCTTACCTTTGCCTTGGCTATCGAGCGCTCACAGGCGAACAGTGACACCGAATCATTGTCTGCGACCATTTTCTGAATACGGTCAATATAAGGTGAAACATCGACGCGCAGAACATCAATGCCGCGCTGGTTTGCGATGATGTCAATTTTAAGCGGTGTGTTTGAGCGTTTATAACTTGCGATCAAATTATCAGCCTCATCCAGTGCCGCCTTGACGGCACCAATGTCCGATGTACTCAGGTGTAGTATGAAATTGCGGCCGGTGTGTTTAACTGGCGCATGTTCGGTATAGTAACTGAACACATTTTTTGCAGTTGTGGTGCCCGCAATAACGCTGGGACTATACTGGTGTGTGGACCAGCCAACAATGACACCCAGGCAAACCAACAAACTTGCAGCAATTCCTTTCCAGAAAGTATTACGTCCGCTGTCCTGACGCACCCTGCGATCATGATTCGATCTGGGCGGTGACTGGTAGGCAAACCCGACCAGTTCACGCACAGCTTTTAACTGGCAGACGCGCTCACGGATTTGTGGATCCTGCAACATGGCCTCGTGTAGTTCATTGGCTTCAGCAGTATCCAGCTCACCGTCGATGAACATGTTGAGCTTTTCATCAGTAAATTGTTTGTTATCCATTATTTTACTCTTCGTAACTTGAGCTGGAGTGCTTCATCATTACTCATATCCAGCAGTTGTTCTTTCAGGTTCTGACGCGCACGAAACAGGCGACTCATTACTGTACCGATCGGGACATCGACGATTTTGGCGATTTCCGCATAACTAAATCCTGCAAAATCTGCCAGTGTGACGACTTCGCGTAAATTCATCGGCAAGCTGGAGATTGATGAACGCACACGATCAACAATCTGTAATTTCTGATACATGTCACTATGGTCCCTGATACGATCATCACGCACATCGAAAAGTTCAACATGTCTACCTGATACGCGCAGGTAGTCGTGCCAGCAATTAATCAGAATGCGGTAAAGCCAGGTATCGAGTGTCGCCACTTCGCGGAGTTTTGATCGGTTCTTGATGGCTTTGTACATGGTCTCCTGCACAAGATCGTCTGCCAGCGCAGCATCGTGACACCAGGAATACGCAATCTGGTATAGCTTGTTACGGCGCTGGGCGAATTCCTGCTTCAGGCAAAACGACGCAGCAAGCTTTTTAACGATCTCCATCTACAACTCCACTCAGGTTTAAGTAAGGACGTGCATCCGTGCCAAATATTCCCTTGAAAGATATATATAAAATAAATGAATACTGCAGCCACTAGCTACGTCTGATACTAACCGCGACCACTCTGACTGACAAGCCATGCCAATATACTATATAAAGTGCCAGCTGACCGTATGTATGATTTTACTCGGCATCCTGACATCGACAGCAGCATTAGCAAACAATGAAATACTGTTAATGAATACTGACTCGCGACAACACGCAGTCAGCGAGTACCTCGGCCAGGGTAAATGGACTGTGGTCAATATCTGGGGCGTCGATTGCCCGCCCTGTCGCGAGGAAATGCCTGAACTTGTGTTGCTGCATGATCAATACAGCGCAACACTACTGACTATTCTCGGCATTGCCATCGATTTCCCAAGCTTTGGCTATCCCGATCAAGACGAAGTGAAACAATTCATGGAGGACTTCATGATTGATTTCCCGGTGCTGCTGAGTGATGAAAGTATTTCAAAGAAACTCGGTGCCGGCTATCTGCAGGGCCTGCCCACCACGTATATCTACACGCCAGAGGGTGAACTTGTCGGCATGCAGACCGGCGGCATCAACCGCAATATCATTCTCGATTTCATAAAAAAACGCAGCAAAATAATCAATCCTGAAAATAAATCAAAAAATCCAGAATAATTCATACACCCGCCCGTCTTTTATTCTAGAGGCAATGCACATTGCTGCGTCCACTTACATAAGTAGCATATAAGTAAATACTGAATCAACCAGCAGATCAGTAACATCGACCTGTCAATATCATTCGAGGCAAAATATGAATACCAAAATATTTAAACTCCTGTCCGCCCTTTTCATGGGTATCGTTTTGTTAACAGCCAACAGCGCATTCGCCAATGAACGCTATGGCAAGCAGAAAGTTGTTTACCACATCAACTACGACAATCCGAAGCAACAGACCGGCGCACTGCGCAATATCCAGAATCACATCAATGCAGTTGGCGCTGAAAACCTCGACCTCAAGGTTGTACTGCACGGCAATGGCCTCGCAATGTTACTCGAACCCGACTCTTTGAAAAAACTCGATAAATTCAAACACGCCAATGCAGATCAAAAAATGACTGCCTCCATAGACACACTCAAAGGCCAGGGCGTCTCGTTCAATGTATGCGAAAATACCGTTAGAGGTCGCAAGGTCGATGTTTATAAAGACCTGTACAACGTTGACGAAAAAGACATCGTACCCAGCGGCGTTGCCGAAGTCGCCAGGCTGCAACTGATGGGTTATGCCTACATAAAACCATAAAGACAACACAGCAGATTCTTTAGAAAAAAAATCGTACATAAATTATTTTATAAACTGGAGAAGAAAGTATGAAGATGACCCAGCTATTATTTCTGGTCGCCCTTTCATTAATAGCAAACTTTGCGAACGCAGCATCCGATGCTAAACCCTTTGCAGAGAAATATGTTGTGCTGCAAATCAGTGATGATGATCCATTCAAACAAACACTGGTGCTGAATGTCGCAAACAACCTGATTAAGCACTACGGCCAGGACAAGGTTGATGTCGAAATCGTCGCGTTCGGCCCTGGACTGAGACTCATGTTTAAAGATAACGCCAGTAAAGGACGCATCTCCGGACTCGTTGACAATGGCGTACGTTTTGCTGCGTGCGGCAACACTATTTCTGCAATGACCAAGGCACTTGGCCATCCACCCGAAATGAATCCGAGCGCGACCGTGGTCCCAGGTGGCATAGTGCGCATTGTTGACCTGGTTGCCGAAGGTTACACTCTGGTCAAACCCTGAATACATACACGAGCATATAAAATATAAAAAATTATTACCGGAGGGTAAACAGTGAATAACAATGTTTATAAAAAGATTTGTCTGTCAGTTGCCGGCATTTGCTGCATGACAGCTTTTAACAGCCATGCTGCCAACTGGCTCATGTTACAGGGCACAGAACCCGAGAGCGCTGCCGATCGCGTAAAGGTCTGGGGTTTTATCCAGGCGCAGTACCAACACAATAACAGTGAATCCAATTCAAGCGGTGGCTATATCCCACCGAAACTGATTGGCCCGAACCTGACTAACCAGGACCAGTTCAATGTCAACCGCGCACGTATCGGTGTTCGCGGTACCGGCTTTCCGCTCGACGGCAAGGTCAACTACTTCCTGCTCACCGAGTTTGGTAACAATGGCATTACCGCTGTCGACGGCGGTACTGCGCACGTAACTGATGCGAGCATTACCCTGAACCAGATCCCCGGTGCACGTATTCGTATCGGCCTGTTCAAAACACCTGGCGCTGAAGAAGGCCTGCAGGCGATTCATGTATTCGACTATATCAACTTCACCGCGGTGACCAACCAGATGCTGCTGGAAAGGTTCCCTAACCCCGGGTATTCATCCAATATTGCACCCATTACCTTACCGACTACGACACCTTTATCCGGTTTCGACAAACCTGTCGGCGCTTTCCGCGATGTCGGCATCCAGGTATTCGATACCTTCAAACAACCCGGCTGGGAACACAGCTACGCGGTAATGATCGGTAATGGCAATGGCCTGAATTTCGGCGACAACGACGATAACAAGGACCTCTACCTGTACTGGTCGTCTGAAGCTGTCGAAGGTGGCAAGGGCGGTCGTCGCGAAGGTCTGAAGATGTTTGCCTGGACCCAGCAGGGTACCCGCGTACTGGATAACACCAACGACTCCGTCGCCAATCCAGTCGAGTTCAATCGTGATCGTAGCGGTCTCGGTGTCAAATGGCTGAGCAAACCTTTCCGCATTACTGCTGAATACATGGTTGGTAAAGGCATGATCTTTGTCGGCCCTGACAAACCTTCTTTCTATATTAACGATGCTGCGGGCGCTGTTGCCGCAGGCGTGGGCGATGGCGCGAACGGTGAAGCCAATGGTTACTACCTCGAAGGTGGTTACTACATTCCTAATACAAAATGGGAAATCGACCTGCGCTACGATGTCTATAACCGCCTCTCAGATGACAAAGCATTCCCGGGTGGTGCTAACGCCGGCAAGAGCTTTGAAATGGAATTCAAGAACCTCACCCTCGGCGCGCAGTATCACATCAACAAGAAAACCCGCATCAATATGGAAATCACTGATGCGTCAGCAGAAGCCGTTGACTGGGCCGGTGGCGCAGGCCCCAACGACAATCTTGACGGTGTAGACCAGGTGTATGCCGTTCAGGTAACACACATTTTCTAAAAATAAGAAACTCTCTCCCTGCATGACTACCTCGCCCCGGCTTGTCCGGGGCTTTTTTTTGCGCGCAGGCTTCTGTCGCGTTTGCGCAGATAAAAAATCAAGCACATACACGCAATACAGGGATGCATATTAGATGTTACTTATATTTATGCGTGGATCTGCCAGTTACACGGCAGTTATTGGTCAGCCAGGCATTCAGATACTTGCTTCTGCAACAAACATTGGCTTAATATCAGCGCTCCGGAAAATAATATTTAATAGACGGGAGTTAAGAATGAAAAAAATAATAGCTGGTATCGTAATGCTGAGCGCTTCTTCAGCAACATTTGCAGTAGTACCTGGCGGCGATAGCTGCGGCTGGGGCAACATGCTGCTCGAAGGCCAGTCTGGCCTCGGTCCCCATATCATTGCCTCTACCACCAACGGTACTTCGGGTAATGCGACTTTTGGTATGACCACAGGTACTAACGGCTGTTCCGCCAATGGCACCCTGACCTACGGTGGCCAGTCACTGCTGGGCCAGATCATGGGCGAGTTCTCTGAAGACGTTGCTCGTGGTGAAGGTGAAGCCCTGAATGCTGTTGCCGTTGCCTACGGTGTTGAGCAGGCTGACCGCGCTACATTCGCCAAAGTACTGCACGATAATTTCGCCGTGATTTTCCCAGGTGAAAACGTCACTGCCGAAGAAGTGTCTGCATCGATCGATGCAATCATCAAGTCTGATGCAAGACTCGCTAAATACGCAGCCTGATCACTAACGCTGTCACTTAGTATAAAAAGCCCTGTATCTTTAGATACAGGGCTTTTTCTTTTATCAACACATTCAATACGTCGCAATACCTGTCATAAGCAATCATGAAATCCTGCTGTAACGGCCTGCTTTTCCTGGCCCTGATATGCGTGAACATCTCATTATCTGCAAATCCTGTAGACGATTTGCAACGCCAGATTTCCGAGAAACGCCTGTGGCAACAACACGAATGGCATAACCTGATTCACTATGACATAACCGGCAGCGGCCCAGACACCGATAATAAATACAGCAGCCAGGTGGATGATGACAGGTTTTTCCTCGCGCACGATGGCGCCACCAACCCCCAGGCTGAATTACTCGCAACCCTTGCCGCGCTCTACCAGGCAGACCAGTCACCCAACACCCATGCGCTCTGCCGCTTTCCAGCGCGACTCAACTGGCTGGCGACACAGCTAGAAATTGACCGTGCAACACTGCCTGCAGCCGACTGCCCAGACTATGATGAATGGCGCAGACAGGTCCGTGCAAAACATGTCACCATGGTTTTCCCGGCGTATCATCTCAACAGCCCGTCATCGATGTATGGCCACACCCTGCTGCGCCTCGACCCGGCCGATCCTGAGAAAGACAGCGACTGGTCCGACTGGTTGTCGTTTGCAGTCAACTTTGGCGCCGATGTCAGGGTGGATGACAACTCGCTTTTTTATGCCTTCAAGGGGCTCAGCGGCGGTTACCCGGGGCTGTTTATCACCACGCCCTATTTCAAAAAGATTCGTGAATACAACCGCGACGAAAACCGTGACATCTGGGAATATGATCTCAATCTCGATGAATTCGAGACAGAAAAACTGGTTACACATTTATGGGAACTGAAAGAAATCAATTTTGATTATTATTTCTTTGATGAAAACTGCTCCTACCGTCTACTCGAACTGCTGGAAGTCGCACGCCCGTCGGTCGAACTCACCGATGAATTTATACTCACTGCTATCCCGGTCGATACCGTGCGCGCCATCTTGCGCGAAGACATGGTCAAATCGATCAGCTACCGACCGTCAATGGTCACCGAGCTACGCTACAAACTCGACGCCATCCCGGCCGCCGGGCAGCAGCTGGTAGAAAAGCTCGTCAGCGACACAGCGGCACTTGAATCAGATGAATTCACAAGCCTGCCGCCGGCTACGCAGGCGCAAATTATCGACGCCAGTTATCAACTGCATCGCTATCGCTTCCGCGACACCTCGGAAGACCCCGCTGCTGCGAGCCGAAATTACCAGCTGCTGGCCGCAGTCAGTCGTCATGCGAGTAATCTACCGGCAAGCGCGAACATACCAGCACCGATATCACCCGACCTGAGCCACCTGAGTAAACGCGCCAATATCAGTGCAGGCAGGCGCAATCATGAAAACTTTGCTGCGCTTGGTTTAAAAATGTCATTTCATGATCTGGAAGACCGCGTCGAAGGCTTTTTACAGGGCGCTGAAATCAATATCGCCGGTCTCGAGCTACGCGCAAGCGAAGATTCGATAAAACTATACAGACTCAATGCCGTTGAAATATTCTCGCTCACCCCGCGCACGCAATTTTTTGATCCATTGTCATGGCGGGTTCAATTTGGCCTGGAACGTCAACTCACTGCGGGCAAGGACCAGCTGGTCACCCAGGTCAACGGTGGCGCTGGTGTTTCTTATCCATTATGGGCCGACAGCCAGGCCTACATGCTCGCGATAGCCAGGCTCGAAAGCAACAGGCAGTTTGATAACACACTGGAAGCTGCACTCGGTTTACATACCGGCCTGCTCGCACACTTCACCGGCCACACGATGCATATTGAGTTTACGGGTGAAGAATTTAGTAACGATGTTTACCGCGTGCGCGGTACATACACTCACAATTTTGCACTCTCGCGTAATCATTCACTCAAGCTGCGCGCAAGTCGTGAATGGCAAAATACATTTCAATTTAATGATGTCAGCCTGGAGTATCAGTACTATTTTTAATGGACTTCGGTTTTATTAAGCGGTATTGCCAAGTCAGCTAGCGGTTTTTCCGTGCTGAGAAAAATCCTGGCAGGAACTTTTCAGCGCCTGCTTAAGGAAACCCTGAAGAATTCAGAGCGTCCTCAATCAAAAGCAAGAAAATTGACCAGGTCACCACGCTGTATCGCACACCCGCTGATCACAATCGCCAGGCCATCCGCCCAGCTTGCTGAACTCAATACACCCGACCCCTGCTGCGGGTAGATCACCGCCCAGGATTCAGCGCCACGTTGTTCAATGCGCGCACGCAAAAACTCACTGCGTTCCACCGCCGGCCAGTCGAAACCGGCCTTCACAGAAACTGGCTGTTGCAGGCACCGGGTTTCACCCTGCAACTTGCGGATCACCGGGCGTGCAAATACATGTGCGGTGACTAATACCGACACCGGGTTGCCCGGCAGGCCGAGGAACAGTGCATCACCGACCTTGCCGAACGCCACTGGTTTGCCGGGCTTCATCGCGATACGCCATAACTCAAGCCTGCCGAGTTTTTCCAGTGCGAGCCGTACGTAATCTTCTTCGCCTACTGAAACACCGCCGCTGGTCACGATCAGGTCAGCCTTGAGTGCGGCCTGCCCGATGACTTCGAGGGTGGCATCGAGGCTGTCCGGCACAATGCCATAGTCGGTAATTTCACAGCCCTGCGACTGCAAAAACCCGTTTAGCGTGTAACGGTTGGAATTGTAGATTTGTCCGGCTTGCAGCGGCTCACCCGGGGATACCAGTTCATCACCGGTGAAAAAACACGCGACCCGCAGCTTTGTTACCACCGATACGCGCTCGATGCCGACGGAGGCGATCAGCCCCAGCTCCTGCGGCCGCAACCGGGTGCCGGCACCGAGAATCACACTGCCCTGCGCAATATCTTCGCCCGCGCGACGAATATTGTCGCCGGCGGCGATGCGGGCATTAATGCTGACGGCATCGCTGTCAGCCTGGCGCGTACAGCTTTCCTGCATGACCACGGCGTCGGCGCCTGGCGGCACCGGTGCGCCGGTAAAAATCCGTGCAGCGCAGCCCGGCTCAAGCTCACTGCCGGTGGACCCCGCCGGGATGCGCTGTGTCACCCGCAGTACGGCACCAGGCTGCGTACACTCCGCGCTACGCACCGCATAACCGTCCATCGCAGAGTTGTCATAACCGGGCACATTGATGCCAGAGACAAGGTCCTCTGCCAGCACACGGCCGAGTGCATCGATGACGGCAACAGACTCGGTTTCAGCGCTGCGCGCTGTAGACGCGAGCAGGCGTTCAATGGCTTCATCGACCGGTATCAGCAACTCTGTAAAACAGTCAGCGGGCCCGGCCATGATTATTTTTCCAGCAGTCGCGGCATCAGCTCGACCATATTGCACGGCGCATTTCGATAATCCAGCTGCGGCCCGATAATCTCGTCCCAGCCGGTTTTGCAGGCCCCGGTGGAGCCCGGCAGGCAGAAAATAAAGGTGCCATTGGCGACCCCGCCAAGCGCGCGTGAAGCCACCGTCGAGGTCTTGATGTCCTGGTAGGACACCCAGCGAAACAGCTCGCCGACGCCTTCGATTTCCTTGTCGAGCAGGGGCCGCACTGCCTCGGGGGTGATGTCGCGTCCGGTCAGCCCGGTACCGCCGGTGGTGATCACCGCGTTGACCTTGGCATCGGCAATCCAGCGCGACAATACTTCGCGAATCAGGTACTTGTCGTCAGCCACAATGCGCTTTTCAAGCAGTTTATGGCCGGCCCGGCCGATGCGCTTGACCAATGCCTGGCCCGAGGTGTCGGTCTCCTCGGTGCGGCTGTCAGAGACTGTCATCACCACAATATTGACCGCTATAAAAGATCTCTCACTCATAACGCTACCCGCAAGTAAAAACCCGATTCTACCGCAACCATCGACATCGAACCCGAGTAAAGGGTTATTGTCTGAAATCTGAAATATCCTGTACCATGGCAATGCATGCAACCTGTAGACAAAAACACGCCAGCACCTGCTCTCATCGACCCGTTTGGCCGACGCATAGAATACGTACGCCTGTCAGTGGCAGACAAATGCAACCTGCGTTGTTTTTACTGCCTGCCGGAAGGCCACAGTGATTTCGAACAGCCCGACCACTGGCTGACATTCGATGAAACCGAGCGCGTGATCAATGCCTTCGCCGAACTCGGCGTTGGCCGTGTACGCATTACCGGCGGCGAACCGCTGGTACGCAAAGGCCTGCCCGAACTTGCAGCGCGCCTCGGCGCCCTGCCCGGTATTAACGATCTGTCACTCAGCACCAATGCCGTGCTGCTGGAAAAACACGCCCGGGCGCTGTTCGATGCCGGCATCTCGCGCATCAACGTCAGCCTCGACAGTTTGCGCGCCGATCGTTTCAAACAGATCACCGGTGGAGAACTCGCACCGGTGTTACGCGGCCTGAAAGCGGCCCACGCTGCCGGGTTTGCGCCGGTCAAAATAAACATGGTGGCAATGAAAGGTATTAACGATGATGAATTCGAAGCCATGGTCGAATTCTGCCTGGAACATGATTTTACCCTGCGTTTTATCGAAACCATGCCCATCGGCAGCACCGGGGTCAAAGCCAGCGATCACTATATCAACCTGCAACACGTCAAGCAGACCCTGGCCGAGCGCTTTGACCTGATCCCCGGGGTGATGCCCGGCGGTGGCCCGGCGCGTTACATGCAGGTTAAAAACACCGATCTGCGTATTGGCTTTATCACCCCGATCTCGCAGCACTTCTGCGAAACCTGCAACCGTGTACGCCTCTCGGTCGACGGCACACTCTATATGTGTCTCGGCCAGGAAGACAAGCTGGCGCTAAGACCGCTTTTGCGAGATGGTATCAGTGATGAAGAACTCAGGCAGACCATAGTCAGAGCCATTGCGCTCAAGCCTGAAAAACATGATTTCAATGACCAGCCAGGACAGGTGGTTCGATTTATGAGTATGACAGGTGGCTAGCACCTGCTCAGAAATGTATCAGATAAGAAGAGAATATACCGCTTTAATTACTTTCGCTTAACCAGTTCTTTTTCAACCAGCAACCTGAGCTTTTCCCTGCAGTTAATCGCCGAGCATTTACCTGCATGTTTGCAACACAGCTTCAGTTCACGGATGTTTTCATCATCCACATCAAGCAGTGACACCAGCGCTATCTCCTCCTTTTCGAGCTCAGACCTGGCATGTGTCATCATGTCAATCGTACTCAGCCCATCGACGAAACGTTTAATCGCGAAATCTGCGATATGCTTAAAATTAAAGTTGCCCAGGCATTCGGGGTTACTACACGCCATATCTATACCTCAGTTAATTCTATGATGCTTGTTCTGAAGTTTTGTTATATGTGGTATTTGTAACCCATAATTTAGAAAAAATCCTGAATTCGCCCACAAACGGAACAAATCTCTGGATGGGTGACACGAAATGTGAAACAGGTCTCTATTCAGGTGGAATTGAGCTGGCTGGATCGGCACCAGCCACCACGCCAGCATTGTAATTTATTGCTTATACAGCTTTTCAAACTTCGCCACGCTGAAGCCATTCATGCGTTTTCCGCCGACCAGAATGATCGGCACGCCACGCCCTTTAAGCTGTTTGAAGCCCTGCTTTCCGGCGCGGCTTTTTTCGATGTCGTACACCACGTAGGGAATACTATTCGCCTTGAAATACTGTTTGGCTTTGGTGCATATCCCGCACCAGGTGGCACTGTACATCACCACCTTGTCGGATTTACCCAGGCGCTGTTCCAGCGGTGTGATTTCGACTGCGGTGTAGGTATTGATCTTGAGTTCGAGCTGCTCTGTTTGTTGCCCGGCAGGCGGCGTATCGGAAAAGTGTGTCTTGCCCTGCGCATCAACCCATTTGTGGATTTCAGCATCCGCGTGCATGCTCACAAGCAGTAGCATAAGGACCGCAACTATTGTCGTGACTTCCCTGTTCATCTCTGCACTACGGCCTCTTCAGTCTGTTCGGGTGTGACTAGTTATAACATGATTCAACAGACTTTCCACCGCATCTGCCTGAACGTGAAAATAATATGATGCGCATTGCTACCGGTACCCAACATTCTTAAATACCTGTTGTATCAGCTGCGGGCGGGTAATATCCGTTTAATATCATCACCAATCATATACAGGCAGGGCAGCAGCAACAGTGTGAGTGGTGTCGCAAACAGCAGGCCCCAGCCGAGTGCCAGCGCCATCGGGCCCATGTAGGGATCGACACCGCCGATGCCATAGGCCAGCGGTAACAAACCTGCGACGGTCGATACTGTTGTTAGTAGTACGGCTCGCAGACGATTGGACGTGCCTAATGACACGACTTCATACATGGACATCTCGCGGTTAGTTTTACGCAGCTCATTGACATGTGCGACCAGCACAAGTGAATCATTAACAACCACGCCCACCAGGCCAATCACACCTATCATGCCGAGAAATCCCAATGCTTCACCGTGCAGCGAAAATCCCACTATGACACCAATAATACCAAACGGTATAGCCATCAAAACCATTAACGGCTGCCAGATCGAGTTAAACAAAAGGATCAGCAGCAAATAAATTCCAAATACAGCAATGCCCATGATAACCATTAAGTCATTGACCGAGCGTTGACTTTCCTCTGCCTCACCCCCAACCAACAACGCCATGCCAGGATAGTCACGATCAATGTTGAAATGTTCCAGTACAGCTTCGGATATTTTAA
>Ga0316201_10001944_pt1 | contig 14393 bp, 11 predicted proteins | sample CS6wburrow_MG_FD_204516 | JGI IMG/M metagenome (GOLD analysis project Ga0316201, IMG submission 204516) | Coastal sediment microbial communities from Delaware Bay, Delaware, United States - CS-6 worm burrow | ecosystem: Environmental > Aquatic > Marine > Coastal > Sediment | place: USA... | reverse complement strand
CGTCGTCACCCTTGAAAACCGGAGAGCGCGAATACTTTTCGGAAGTAATCAGCGGTGTGGCTTTTTTGATCGACCAGTCGCCGTCCAGGAACTCGACGTCCTCGCGTGGGGTCATGACGTCTTCGGCCGTGATGTCGTTGAACAGAAAGACGCGCTCGATCATCTTTTTTTCTAGCTCTTCTACCGTTCCCGCCTCAGCACCGATGCGGGCCATGGTTTTGATTTCGTCCTCGCCGACGAAGCGTTCGTTTTCGCCGAGGTTCATCTTTCGTTTCAGCATTTTTTCCATCAGGCCATCGAGCACCCTGACGATCGGCGCGCAGACGCGAGTCAAAACGTAAATCGGTCGAGCAAAGAAGAACGCCGCCCGCTCGCTGTTGTGCGCCGCCCAGGTTTTCGGAATGAACTCGCTGAAAATAAGGATCAACAGGGTCAGGAGACCGGCCATCAGTCCGATCCAGACTTCCCCCAACCATTTTAGGGTCAGCATGGTGGTCAGTGCCGAGGCACCGACGTTGGCCGCGTTATTGCCCAAAAGAATCGTGCCGAGCAGGACTTTCGGGTCATCGCGTAATTTTTTTACTAAGGTGGCCTGACCGCTCTTCTTTTTGGCGAGGGTCTGAATGCGGATGTCCTCGACCGAAAACAGTGCTGTCTCCGCAGAACTGAATGCGGCAGACAACGACAGCAGTAAGACCAAAATCAATAGTCCAGAGACCATTAGGCTTTGTCTTGTTTGATTGAGTTAGGATTCTTCTCTTCCGTCGGCGGTTGTTCCGCGGACGGTTCTGGTTTGACTGGGGTCGTCTTGGCCGGCGGGAAAGTCATACTGACCTGCGTACCGACTTTCTCGATCGAATCGACGTAAATCTTGCCGCCCATCTGTTCAACAATCTTCTTAGTGATCCAGAGTCCGAGGCCAGTACCCGGAATGCCGCTCGTCTGATCGGTCTTAACGCGGTAGAACTTGCTGAAAAGTTTTTCGCGCTGTTCGGCCGACATGCCGAGGCCAGTGTCAGTGACCTTAATCTCTACCAGATTGCTATCGTCAACGATACTGGTGATGATCACCTCACCGCTCGGTGTGTACTTAATGGCGTTCGACACCAGGTTGATCAGCGTCTGCTTGAAGCGCGACACGTCGATGTTCAGTTTTGGCAGCGGCTGTTCGGCGCGACGATATTCCATCTTGAGCCCTTTCTTTTCGGCCTCAAAGTGCATTTGCTTGACCACTTCTTCGATGACATCTTCGATCGCCACTACCTCCAGGTCGAACTGCATCCGCCCCTGTTCGATGCGCGAAACGTCGAGCAAGTCTTCCACCAGTCCACCTAAGTGCATGGTAATCGAGAAAGTGGTTTGCATGACTTCGCGCGACTTGCCGTCAATTTTGCCGAAAGCGTCCTCCAGGAACAGCGACAGATAGCCCTTGATGGCCGTGATCGGCGCCCGCAACTCATGCGAAGCCATCGAAATAAAGTCGTCTTTCATCTTGTCGACTTCCTTCAGGCGCTTGAAGAGAACCGCATATTGGAAAAGGCGCGTGTTGGAACCGAGAATCAGAATGACAATCAGCATGGTGATCGCCAGCCAAGTGTAAGACCAAAAAAGATTCGAGCGCACCAGTTCATCAATCACGTTCAGCGAAATTTTCGAAGACAGCAGGTAGCGACGCTCACCGCTCTCGTCGTGGATCGGCATGACCACGCCCCAGTAGCGTTCGTTGCTGCGGGCCTCCTCCGGTGTCAGCATCTGTTCCGACGCCGACGAGCGCGGACTCTTGGTCAGGTAAGCGATAGCCTCGTCGGCTGACCAGGATAAAATATGCTGCTGGCCTTGCGCTTGGCGGTCAACTACCTTCGGATCCAGACTGGCTACAACAAAAAAATCCACGCCATCGATGGCAAGAACGTCCAAGCTTTTGATTTCCGGAATGATGGCGGCCACTTCGTCTACTTTGGCCTGCAGGGCCGCTGGATCATCCAGCGCATCCATCGCACTGACATTGAACAGCCGGCCAATAATCAGCGAAGTCCGCTGCAATTCGACATCCACGGTAGTTCGAAAACGACCAACCACAAAAAGTGTATTGGCCGCGATGGTGATAGGAACCAGGATAATCAGTACTAGCGCATAGATAACTTGCCAGTTCTGCTTCAAGAACCGTTTACCAGATGATGAGCTGTCATTTGAGGAAGCCATAAATCCATTTTTAGTATAACACTAGGGCCATTTATATGAAGGGGATAATTGTGCTATGTTTGCTGATTACCGTGGGGTGCATTAATGTATAAATAGAGCCGACTAATCAAATTTAGTCTAAATATATGTCCAAAACCAAGCAAAAGAGCGAGGTACGCGAACTAAATGTGGCTAAGGATGATTTTGTGTTTATGGTCGCCCATGAGCTGCGCAGTCCGGTGACGGCCATGCGGTATCTGGTCGAGTTGTTTGCCGAGGACCATCGCGTGCATCACTGCGATATCACCCATGACTATCTTAGTAAAATGCAGGAAGCCTCGAACCGAATGGCTAAGTTAGTCGATGATTTGCTCGAAGTGTCGCGGTCCGAGACCGGTCGGCTGAAAATTAATGTCGAACCGTTGTCGATTGCCCAGAGCGTTTATGCAATTTTGGAGGAGTCGACCTGTGCGGCGACCGAGCGAAACATCGAGGTTCGCTATATCGAGGACCGGGATTTGCCGTTGGTGATGGCTGATTCGCACAAGCTGAAGGAGATTTTGGACAATCTGATTTCGAACGCCATCAAGTACAACAAGGATAACGGGTCGCTGGTGGTTGGTCACCAGGTCGATGTCGAGCGTCAGCAGTTGGTGACTTGGGTGGCGGATACGGGAATCGGTATGGATCAAGAAGAGATGGAAAATATCTTCACCAAGTTTTGGCGGTCGGATGATCCGTCAGTGCGCGCTCAAATAGGTACCGGTTTGGGAATGTATATCGTTAAGCAGTTGGTCGAGCGGATGAATGGCGAGATGGAGATCGAAACTGCGAAGGGTCAGGGGACAAAGGTGAGTTTTTCTTTGCCGATTTATCAGCAGTAGTTTTAGCAAAAAAACCGACATTGGAGTCGGTTTTTTGTTGGGAAAAAATTGTTGCGCCGGTGTTTCTACTGAACGGCGATCATCACTTTGGCGCCGTTTTGCACATCGCCGCCGTTCCAGTCGTGAATTGCATTCCAGAGAGTGTCGAAATCATAGACATAATCCGCGCCGCGGCGGGTGCCGGGGTCGTTGGTGATGAAATGCGTGTCGGTGTAGCCCTTGATTACCATCATGTGGTAGAGCGGTCCGCCGTTGCGGAAGTTCGGGTTACCGAGGTCTTTGCCGTAGGCCGGCACGATGACCGGGTGGCCGGCGTTCAGTCTGAGTTTTATGTCATCGATTGAGTCGATGGCAATGGCTTGGGCCTGGCTCACGTCAAAATGTTCGCGCAGCATTTGCGCGGTTTCGGCGGCGGTGGTGTCGAGGTGATAGCCGAAAGTGTTGGCTTCGTAGGAGACCGCATCAAGAATACGGGCCTCGGCTTCTTCGGTGGTGATTTCTTTTTCGCTGTCGTAATACGCGGCGAGCATGATGGACGAAGCTTCTTCGCAGGCTTCACCGTGCAGTTCATCCCAAATTTGTTGCGGCGCCTGAATCATGAACGGCACACGCAGGTTTAGGGCTGGTGCGAAGTCATTTCTTGGCTCAGTGTCTGCTGGTATAGCTGGGGTTTCTGGTTCTGGTTTAGACTCTGGCTTCGGCTCCTCGGTCGTTATTGGTTCTGGGGTAGCCTCATGATTTGTCACCTCTTCGGCCGAAGCAGTCGGCACGCCAGAAATTGCGCGTTCAAATTCCAGGCGCGTTACCGCTGCCGGCAGGGGACCGCGTTGCCATTCGCGCAAGGCATCCAAAATGTCAAAACGAATACCATAAGCAAACCAGCCAAATGCCAACAGTAGCGTCAGCCCGGTTACCAGGAAAATATCTTTGGAATCGCGAGACATAATAATATATGAAGGTTAGCTTACCGCTCCTAGCATTTTAACGGTTAATGATAGTACATGAAATGCTAGATGTAAAGGGTTAGAGCGGCGAGAAAAAAATTTGACCCGCGAGACCGGCACACACCATTGTGTGCCAGGCCTCGCGGGTCCGGAGGAGGAGGAAACTTGTTTGTGATATTTGATTAAACCAGATACGGTCCGGCTTGTCAACCCGGTGAGGGTTTGGATTGTTTGTTGAGTTGGTTGAATTAGTTCGATATACTTCAAAATATGAGTAAAATAAGCGTAATTTTTTCAAAAATCGCTCCGTTGTTAAAGCAGGCTTGTTTGCTGATATTTTTGTTGGCGCTAGCTTTGTATTCGGTGGTGCAGTGGCATCCGTCCTTTAAGGATCCGGATTCTTTTTATCATGCGCAGATGACGCGGCTGACGGCGGAGTCGGGTCCGGTGGCGGACTTTCCTTGGTTGCCGTTTACGATTTTGGGTGAGACGTTTGCTGATCATCATTTTTTGTATCACTGGTTGCTGATGCCGTTTACTTGGCTGTTTGGCGAGCTGGCTGGACTGAAGGTTGCGGCAGCGGTTTTGGGTGCCTTGGCGGTGACTGCGTTTTACGCAACTGGTCGGGCGCTGCGGTTGCGTCCGGGGTTGGTGATAGCTGGCACGTTGATTCTGGCGACCGCCATGAATTTTATGTTTCGGATGAATCTGGCCAAAGCCGCTTCGTTGTCGGTGCTGTTGTTGCTGCTCGGTCTGGCCGCACTGGCACGTCGCGAATGGTGGGCGTTGTTTATTTTGGGTTGGGTTTACGTTTGGGCGCACGGCAGTTGGCCGCTGCTGCTTTTTGCGGCGGCCGTTTTTGCACTGATTGATTGGTGGCGGGCGCGTGAGTGGCTGGCTTTCGCCTGTCCGATTGCCGGCGTAATGCTCGGTTTTATCTTCGGGCTGATATTTAATCCGTTCTTTCCGGAGAATCTATTGTTTTATTGGTACCAGACCGTGCATGCTGCCCTGCTGACATACGATGGAATCGTTAATGTCGGCGTGGAGTGGCAGTCCTATACGCCGCTGTCGATGTTTAGGGCCAACGGAACAATCTTTGTGGTTCTGGCGGTTGCCGCTGCGACGGCGTTTGTGGCGGCGTTGTGGCACAAGCGAATTGTTCGTGCGGTGAGTGACGCCGATAATCGCACGCGCGTGTTGTGGGCGCTCGGAATCATTGCGGCCGCATTCTTTTTTATGACACTCAAGAGTCAGCGGCATATTGAGTTCTTTGCACCGGTGGCTGTTCTGTGGTCGTTGGCCGTAATCGATTACGTTTCGCGTCGTTACGATTTGCGCCGTTTGTACAAGCTGGCTTTTGTTCCGCATCGGTTGTTGTTTATGGCTTGCGTGATTTTTGTTTCCGGCGCATTTGTCGTCATGGGCGTGCGTGATGCCTATATCGTGACTAAGTCGTTTCATAATCCGGATACTACTTTTGCGTGGGGGGAGTATGCGGCGGCGGCCGAGTGGCTGGAGGTCAATGTGCCGCCGGGCCAAGTGATTTATCACGCCAGCTGGGCCGAGTTTCCGCAGCTGTTCTATCGGGCTCCGCAGTATCGTTATGTGGCTGGGCTTGATCCGACCTTTTTGTATCTCAAAGATCCGGCGGCGTTCGTCGCTTGGCGCGAATCGGCGGCCGGACGGGTGCGTGATATGTCCGCAGTGGTCGGTCATTACGACGCCCAATTTGTAATCGTCTCGCGCGGCGAAAAAAACCTGCGTCAGGCGGTACGTTTGGACTCAAGTTTTAAGTTGGTTTACGCTGATAAAGAGGTAGAGATTTATCAGCGACTATGAAGATCAATATCGCTTTGCCCGTTTTGAATGAGGAGCGGGTACTGCGACAATCGGTTCGGCAGTTATTGGCCGTAGCTCGTCGTGAGCTCGGCGATTTTGAATTGCGGATCGTGATCGCCGACAACGGTTCGACGGACCGCACCGAGGAGATTGGTCGGGCGCTGGCGGTCGAAGAGCCGGAGGTGGGTTATGTGCGCTTGGCCGAGCGCGGCAAGGGACGGGCGGTGTTTGCGGCTTGGGAGAGCGAGCTGGCCGATGTCTATGCATTTATGGATATTGATTTGTCGACTGATTTGGCCGCCTTGCCTGGGCTGGTGGAAGGGGCGGTGTCGGGCGGCGGCTTGGCGGTCGGTTCGCGTTTTCATCCGGCGGCCCAAGTTGAGCGATCATTGTCGCGGCGGTTTTTTTCGGCCGGCTACCGTCTGGTGTTGCGCACTGTTTTTAGAACTGCCGTCAGCGATGCGCCGTGTGGTTTCAAGGCGATTGCGCATTCGGCTTGGGTCGCGGTGGGTCCGACCGTGGTCGACCGTCGTTGGTTTTTCGATACGGAGTTGGTGTTGCGCGCCGAACGGGCCGGCTTTTCGCTGGAGCAGATACCCGTGGTTTGGCGCGAGCAGGTTGCGCCCGGTCGTCGGTCGCGGGTCAGTGCACCGCAACTTTGCGTTGAATACCTGCGCTGCGTTTGGCGCTTGAAAAAAGATTTATCATGACTTGGTCTGCCCTCATAAAATCCATCACCCGACGCGAGTGGAAAATCGTGTTGGGGTTGTCGGCGTTGGCGATGATTCTGGCCGCTGTGCCGCCGGTGTTTGGCTATTTGCTCGGCCTGGCGCGCGGTCTGCATTGGAATGGCTTGCAGCAGCTTTCGCCCGGCGACTTCAGCGTTTACGTTTCATATATTCGACAGGCCCAGAGCGGGCAGCTGCTTCTGCAAAACATGTTCACGGTCGAGCCGACCGCGCCGGCATTCAATTGGTTTTGGTGGGCAGTCGGTCGGTTCGCAGCATTTTTTGATTTGGGGCCGTTGGCGGCGTTCTATTTAGTGCGCGCTTGGCTGGTACCGCCGTTAGCGGTCACACTATACTTGGCGATTTCGTTTTTTTATTCGGCTGTTCGAGAGCGGCTGCTCGCTTTTGTGCTGATGTTCTTCGGTTCCGGCCTCGGCATATATTTCGCGCCATTTTTTTTGGTCGGCCTGCCGTCTAATTCGCCGCAGTGGCCAATCGACTTATGGGTAGCCGAAGCTAACGTCTTTGCCAGCCTAACCTACAGTCCGCATTTTATTGCGTCGTGGACTCTGCTCTTGCTGACCTTGCTGTTGCTGTTGCTTGGTTTTTCTAGCGGACGTTGGCGCTATGGGTTGTTGTCCGGTGTCACGGCGGCCCTGCTGTTTCAGTTTCATCCGTTTCATGCGCCGACCGTGTATTTGCTCGGGGCATTGTATCTGCTGATACTCCTGGTGCGTCAGCGAAAAATTTTATGGCCGGCCGTCGGCAACTACTGTTTGTTGCTCGCGTCGTCCGCGCCGGTACTGCTGTATCACTATTTGGTGATGACCGCCGACCGACAGGGGAGGATGATCATCGCTGCCAATCAGACGCCAACACCTTGGCTTTGGCATTTGCTAATTGGTTTCGGGGTGCTTTCGGTGGCCGCGTCGATCGGTGTTTGGCTGTTCTATCGACGGCGATTGGCTTTGCCCGATTGGATTTTTTTGGCTCTGTGGTCTGCCGTCCAAATCATCTTGGTTTATCTGCCGTTTGTTTTTCAGCGTCGCCTGCTCGAGGGCCTGCAGTTTCCGTTGGTGCTGTTGTCTGTGCCGGTCATTATTCTGGCTTGGGAAAAGTTCGTTCGCTGGTCGGGGTATCCACGTGCGCAGCAACGTTTGTTGGCGGCGATATTATTTTTGGTGCTCTGCCTGCCGACTTCGTTTCGCATGATCGCCGGCAATATCGATCTGTATTGGAACGACGGCGGCCAGTTGGCCTATTTCAGCGCAGCCGAAAAACAGGCGTTAGATTGGATCGCCGCCAACACGCCGCCCGAAGCGGCGTTCGTCAGTCACGGTGCGTCCGGTCACAATATAGTCGCTTGGGGAGAGCGGAGGGTTTTGTTCGGCCATTGGGTCAACTCCGGCGATTCGGTTGTGCGTGCGGCCGAAGTCAATGATTTTTTTGCGGCTATGGATGACGGTCAGCGGACTGATTTCATGGAACAGCGCGGAATAGGATATATTTACTATGGGCCAGAAGAGCGGCAACTCGGCGCAGTGGTGCCGAGCGGTGAATTACGTCGCGTCTTCACCAACCAAGAAATCGAAATATTCCTACGGCAATGAAAGTTTTGATCATCGTTCCGACCTATAACGAGTACGACAACCTCAACAAGTTAGTTGATGGCCTGTTTGATTTGCGGTTGGTCGATGTGCAACTGCTGATTGTCGACGACAATTCGCCCGACGGGACCGGTCAGTTGGCCGATAACATGGCGCGCTATCAGAACGGCTTGATTCATGTCTTGCATCGACCCGAAAAGATGGGATTGGGGTCGGCGTATTTGGAGGGTTTTCGTTGGGCGCTCGATCGCGGCTTCGATGTGGTTTGTCAGATGGACGCTGACGGCTCGCATCAGCCGGCCGATTTGCCCAAACTGCTCGCGGCGGTCGAATTTGCTGACGTGTCGATAGGTTCGCGACTGGTCGAAGGCGGAAAAATTATTGGCTGGAGCAAGACCCGGCACTGCATGAGTTGGTGCGCCAATCGAATGACGCGGCTGGTGCTCGATCTGGAAACGCAAGACGTGACCGCCGGTTTTCGCTGCATGACCCGGACAGCGGTTGATGTCCTGCTTGCCGCCGGACTGAAAAGCGTTGGCTATTCTTTTCAGGAAGAGTCGTTGCTGGTGTTCGAGCGGACCGGCATGTTGATTGAGGAGATCCCTGTGACTTTTTACGATAGGCGATTTGGCAAGTCTAAGTTGGCGCCGGGGGATGTGCTTGAATTCATTCGGGTGCTGATACTCTTGCGGCAAAACAAAAAAAGAAACGGTTTTTAGACCGCTTCAAATATTTAGTGGTTAGAAATTTAATCAACGACAACGGTACCGAGAATCAGGTGGCCGTTTTTGTTTTCCTCGATCGTTAGCAGTTTGTTCGATCCGGTTTGATTCAACACTACCATCGTTTCGCGTTCGATCATGACTGCCGTTAGTCGATATTTTCCCGGCGCGATCTTCGGTAGGGGGTAGCTGCCGGTCAGGATATACGGCGCTCCATCGGCGATCGGCTGTTCCAGGCCGTTGATGAGCGGGACCTCAAAAGAATACATCGATTGGTTTTCGTTTTCGATCGAAAGCAAAATATTTTTTGCGAGCAGTGGTTCGGGTCCCAGCTCTAGGTGCAACTCCAACAGCAGGCGACCGTCTTTGATTGCGACTTGTTTTGCCGTCAGTTTGGTTCCGTCAAAAAAATCTTGCGGAAAATCGAGCGCAGCCGCCGGTTGATCGAAGACCGGACCGGCAGAAAACGAACTGGTTGGCGGGCCGTACAGGGTGAAATGGCCAGCACGGGTGCGGACGGGGCCGGTGATCAGCGACAGTCGTTCTCGTCCGCCGGGGAAGTACGGTTCCGTCCAGGCGGTTCTTTGAAAAGCGGCGCGGAAACTTTGCAGTTCGCGGTCGTCAACGGCCGTGAAGGTAAGCTGACGTGGGGGTAGTTCAAACGGTCCCGTGCCAAACTGTTGCACGCCCAAAAACAGATAGCGAGTCGAGTAGATGTAATCGCGCGAAGATAGATGCGGCAAAAGTGAATAGCTGGCCGCCACGGCCTCGTCCGCCGGAGTGTTGGCGATAATCAGCTGTGCATCTTGCGCATTCAGCCGCTGTTCTTCCGTCGAACGCAGGTGGGTGATCGGACCGAGGGTCAATGCGCCATAGACAGTAACGACCAGCAGTCCGCCCAGGATGATTGGACGATTGAACGGGCTATTGCGACGCGCCAGTCGACCGTCAGCCGAAATTTTTAGCGCCGCAATCAGGGCGGCGAACAGCGCCGGCAAAAACAGAACCGCATAGTGGGTCTGCAGAATAGTGCCGCTGCCGCCCGGGGCACTCAACAAGATCTGCAGTAGCGGACCGCCAGCCAATACCAAACGCGTCGGTGCGGCAAACGGCAAGAACAGCAGGGGCAATCCGAAACCCAGTAGCATCTCGAAGTTTGCGACGCTGATTAGGTGTTGGAAAATGTTGCTGGGCGTTTCGATCATCCACGAGTAGTAAATGGCGAATTTGTAGCTGCCGGCCGGCGCGAAGGCGGCGACCAGCGCACCGGCGGCCATGAACCAAGCCGCTCCAAACAATATCGGCGTCACGCGCCACCACCAGGATTTTTTTTCGATTGCCGCCAGCAGGCCGACCGCCGCCACTACGAACGAAACGTCTTCGCGCCACAGCATCGCCAGCAAGGCGAAAACCAAAAATCGAACCGCTTGGCCGCGCTCATATGCGAGCAGCATCAAAAACAAAAACGGCAAGGCAAAGGGCAGCAGATGAAATTCATAAAGATTGATGTTGTGCACGATCGGGTTCAGGAGCCAGGCCGCTGAAATCGCCAGCGGAGCCAGCTGCCAGCGGTCGGTGCGATCGCCAAAAAAATGTCGAGCCAACAGATATATCGGCCAAGCGGTGATCGCCAAGGCTGCGGTCTGCAGAATCAGCAATAGCTGCGGATCGCGCCATAATACATAGAAAGGCACCAAGGCCAGCAGTCCGAAGCCGGCATGATCGCCCAAATACGAGTGCGGATGAATGGTCATTTCGAACAGCCGCCCCTGCGCCGTCTGCCAAAAAACATTGTTGAAAATCGCCAAATCCAGGCCGTTATAGGCAAACAGACCATATTTCCATAGGCAGGCCGCCGAAAATATGACGATATAGATAAATATCGCCACAATTAGAGCTTTTTGCTGATGTTTTATAAGCCAATTCATGCCTTAATGATACATTATTTTAATTTTTAGCGCCGGGCTCCAGATATTAAACTTTTTGCGCTTGGCACCCAATTGTTTAATATCTGGAGCCCGGCTCCAGATATTAAACTTTTCTATTCAACTTCTGGTGACAGGCACCAGAAGTGGCGTTCAAATTTTACCTCTAAAGACCATTGACAAAACGGTCAAAATGTGCTATATTTCATCGTTATAGCAAGGGCTATAATCGGTGGCGGCGCAAGCCAAAACTGTTGAACCTTAAAACTGAATATCATCAACATAAGGAGACAAAAGATGGCTGAATTTAGTGTTCAGGGTTTGTTGGATGCCTTCAAAGAAGGTGCGGATGAAGCTTTTTTGCCGATTGTCGACAAGGCTGCAGAAAGAGTTGCGGCTGTCGTCAAAGACGTGCCTTTGGTGTCTGGTTTTGTGAGGATGCTGAATCCCACTACTCTCTCGGTTGCCAAGGCAATCGGACCGGTCGCCGTTTCTGGCGCGATCGGCACTTTCCTTCCCGACTCTCTTTTCAAGTCGCCACAGCGTGCGGCCCTCGTGAAGGGCGGACTTTCGCGGTTCGTCACCAAGCTGGCCGAGATCGCTGGACCGAACGGTCAGGTGACCAAAGACCAGGTCAATCAGGTTATCGATGATGTTATGGGTGAAGTTCTGAAATACGATTCGAAAACTCGTTTAGTGCACTTGAATAGTTGTCCGGAGTCCCGACGTAATTTCTCGGATGTCACTATGGCTATGGTACTGGAACGTGAGATGGCAGTTGCGCCCTGTTGTTTTTCTGAAGCGCAGAACAAATTGTCCAAAGCGGAAGAGAAGAAGTCGAGCAAAAAGGACGAACCGATTCTCGGTTTGGCCGATTTGTATCAACGTCTACCGAGCGATGCCGACCGTCAGGTCATGCGTTTCTGGTTCGCAACCCTCAACAAAGAACAGCTTTCCAAGCTCTCGGCGCATGCCGACTTACCAAGTGAGGGACCGTTCATCGTGGACTGTCTTAAAGACGGAGTTCCGACCGAAAAAATCTTGACGCTGATCGAACAGCAAAGTTCACGCACCCGACTCAAGAATGAAATCTGTGAAGGTGCCAAAGTCGTTCGCGACGCTGGCAAAGATGCGATTGATTACGGTTGGGGCAAAGTCCAGGACGCCGCCTCTCCCTTCGCCGATCGTGTCGAGAAACTCAACCAAGCATTCGTTGACTTAACCCAAGCGCCCCCGCCGCCGAAGCCTTCGTTCTTCTCGTGGACGGGGCAAAAGCAGTTTTGGGGCAAGGATCTCTGGACGATCTTCAAGATCTAAAGAGGAGGAGATAACATGGCACAGGTGCCGACGACGAATACCGGGAATGCTACTGGTGGAACGACTCCACCGCCGCTGCCTCAGAACAACGCCGGTTCGGTGGCCAGGCTCTTCGGGGCATTGGCTGACCTGACTGAGAACTTGACTGTCTGGACCGCCAAGGAGGCGAAAGAACGTCTAGATAGCCTTAAATTGCTGTTCAAAATCAGTGTGATAATTCCCGCATTTTTGTTTACACTCGGAATGATTGTTGGCCGGACTGGTGTGGCAATTGAGTCCGATTGGATGCAGGGTTTCGCCATGGGCGCCTTTTCATGGGGTGCTTTGCTCGGCGCTATCCTGGTGTCCGGTCTCTGGATCAAGGTGATGATCTACGGCCATGGTGGTGCGCTGCTTTCGCGGGGCATTGCTTCGCTGAGTGATCGCTTTACAGGTATATCTACTGCGCAAGTTGAATCATTTCTCTTTTGGCTTCGCGGTTGGACCGCCTGTTTCATCGGCGCCGCGTTGATTCTGACTGACTTCAAAATCTACAAATCAATTACTAGTGCCTGTGAATTGATTGCCGCTCTTCTGCTGGTGGCCGCCATCATGGGGGCTCGTTGGACTGATAGTCCCTGGCCGCGCCGAATCTTGTCCTACTGTGCTGTACTGATGGTCTGCTCGAGATTGTTTTACTTTGCTGCGCCCGAAGCTCATGCAGCTGTGAATGCTTGGAGTGCCAGTCAACTGACTCGCTCAACCGCCTGGCTCAACACGCAAAGCAGTGTGGCTCGTGAAGAAGCTGCCGCAGAAACCCAAGAGGAGCAAGATATTGCGGAGCGACTGAACAGCAACCATGCACGACTGGCCGAACTTCGACAGAGGGCGGCTGATCGGAACTGTGCTGGCGTGTATTGCGCAGAGGACGCCGATGAGTATCGGCAACTGCAGGCAGTCAACGCAGCGTTGCGACAGCAGGCATTGGTTAATCAGAGTGTGGCTGAAGAAGATAGTGCTGAAGCTGAAGCGATAGATGAAGATACCGCTCCTGCATCGAGTGGGCCAGCGACCGTTCGTCGTTTGCCACCCCCACCTCGCGTTACCCCGACTCCGCGCCCGACTGGTCCAGCCCAACGTCATGGTTCACCAAGACCAGTCGTTGCATCAGCGGATACCCCCGCTGCGGCACCCGCCAGCCCGGAACGCGAAACCGGCCCAAGTGGTCTGCCTCGCCTGACCACCACCGAGATTGATGATATATTCAGTTCAATTCATTGAGTTATTTTGCCCCCTAGCGACTATGTCGTTAGGGGGTATTTTTTTTGCTACCTGTCTTTACTTGGGGGTCAAAAGGACAGGTAGGCCGCATACCTGTCCTTTTTAGGGGTAAGTACAGACAGGTAGTACGACCCCTAAGTACAGACAGGTAGGATATTTTAGCTAAAAATAGCCCCAAAAAGGCTTGACAAAAAGGTGTTTTTGTGCTATATTGTAATGTCGTGGATGGTCCCGGCAAAAATTGAACATTAAAACCGGTCGGTGGCCGGAAAAGGATTGGAGAAAGAGATGAAAGCTTGTTTGGTGAGTTTGCTGGTCCTGACCGGCTTGGTATCGGTCAGTGGGTGTGCTTCTTTCACGGCTTCCGAGAACGGACATCGTTTTCGTGGAGTCACCTCTAACCCGGCTCGCGTCATGCAGGCCGCCGGAGAAGCCGAAGTCAATTCGGCCTATGCCTACGCCACGCGGCGTCAGGCAGACGATGTCTCTTTGGCGGTCGAGCGTCGCGACATTCTGCCGATCCCCTCGTATGGGTACGGCGGCTATGGTGGTTTCAATTCATTCGATTCCGAGTTCTACGGACTCGGGGGAGTGGCTCAGCCTGGTTATGTCGTTCCTGGTTATCATCAGGGGCAGCAGCCGGTGCAGGCCGTTGATCCAGAGGCGCGACGTGTAGCCGGCGAAAATCGGCAGGCGTTGCAGGGCATCGAACGAGTGATGCGACGGGAAGCCGTCGATGGAGGTGAATGATGAGACTGTTTGCACTTATTGTCGTTTTGGCAACTGGTTGTGCTGGCTCTCAGACCGCCTCTCTCGAGCGGCGGCTAAGAGCATTGGAAGATGAGAACTTCGAGTTGCGCGAGCGGCTTGGAAGTTCATCCAACGCCACAGAAGAAGAACGTCCCGCCGAAAACACTCCGGCCACAGCAGAAGCTGAAGAGCCGGAGCGGACGGCCCAAGATCAACCTTCCCAAGAGGAGCCA
>Ga0316201_10001943_pt1 | contig 14394 bp, 17 predicted proteins | sample CS6wburrow_MG_FD_204516 | JGI IMG/M metagenome (GOLD analysis project Ga0316201, IMG submission 204516) | Coastal sediment microbial communities from Delaware Bay, Delaware, United States - CS-6 worm burrow | ecosystem: Environmental > Aquatic > Marine > Coastal > Sediment | place: USA... | reverse complement strand
CTATTTTAATATGCCATCAAATCATCACAAAACGTTTTAAAATTTTCATTATCCCTCTTTTAAGTAGTAATTCGAGGAAAAAAAATCAAAGTTGCCTAACCCAGTGAATTGAAAACTATCAAATAATTTTTTAGAATTCAGATAGTTATACATTTTGGCAAAGCCTGCGGAACGCTTAATCACGGACCAATATTTTAAAGGAATCGCATCCATCACAAATTGATCATTAGTCGATAGGATCAATTGCATTTGAGTGCCTTCCACTTTATTCATCAATAGCGATATCAAAGCGGTAGAACGTGTATAGTCTAATCCTTCCCCTATATCATCTATCAAAATACAACTCGGCAAATTAGCCTGTATTGCGTAATTCAATTGAATGAGAAGTGAAAGGGTGCGAAATAGGGCGGATGACATTTGAAGATGAGGTGTGACAGTCTCCAAGTCTTTTTCTTTTATCTGAATGCCATTGACAATCGTGCGGTTTTCTTCCAAATTGACTAGCCTTTGAAGGGAAATATCTTCCAATTCATAGCCACAAAAGCGCATATCTTCTATGATGCGTGGCACGTAATTTATATCATTCTGTTGCCCTTGGTTAAATATTGCGGCAACTTGATTGGAAGAGTTCAAATGAAGCTTTGCCAAATCAAAAGCGGCAAAATTATCTTGGCCCATTTGTGTTCCAAATTGAAAATAGAGGGCAGATTTTCCCCACTGATATAAATGCTCAAGAAAGGGGTGTTGAATCGCATCGCGCCTACTCACAACGGCAAGTTCATTAGGCGGGGGTTGAAAGGCCAGATAGTCACTTGGTTTGTCTAATTGTTCGGTTAAGATTTTCCCACGGCCCGCCTTTTCCCGTTGTAAAAGCAGTTTATCACCTTGCCAGAGTTCTTCCTCTATCACTTCATCATCCGCAAAGCGCAGTCGATAGTTTATCTCCACACCATTATGATCAAAAATAACGGTAAAGTTGCAGGCGTTGTCCATTATTTTCAGTTCACCCGCTAATAACCTCGTTAAGGTTGCAATGGCATTAAGCGTTCTCGTTTTTCCCGTGGCATTTTTACCCACAATGAGATTCATATCATTCAAAGTGCAGCCTTCTAAACGCCATTGTTCCCGCGATCCTTCGTATTCAGTAAATTGTATTGATTTTAGTTTCATGGTTCATTCTTTATAAGTTATGTCGCAACGCCCAGGCAATGCAGCCAAAACAACAACTGATGGTAATGCAATTTATGCCCAAGCGGTTTGTTGTAAATGGAGATAAAGGGTTGGGTGCTTTTCCCAAAAATGCTTGAGTATATTAGAATCCCATAAGCACATAAGCAATTACGCCATTGGTTCATGTCGTTGGCGTTCAATCTCATCAAATAATGGGCCCCAAGTAGGATCATCAGAAAAAGCACCGAACCATTGCCAAGGAGTTTCATCTAAAAGCGGTTTTTTTTGAGTGGGTACATCCAGTTGAATGATTTCACTACGATTGATAACTTGAGTTATGGTTTCATGAATGCTTTTAAGGGCCTCTTGTCGTGTGGGGGCATAAGCATGACAATTGGGCAATAGAGGTACCATGGCATGAAAGTTTCCTTGATTTTCTTGTGTCAGAAAGACATTATATTTCATAATGGTATTCTCCCTAAAAGGAATGTTGGTTTTTAATGAGTTATTATCCGTTTTTGAAAACGGATAGAAGGCTGATTGTGCTGATTTTCGCTGATTTCAATTTGCACTCCAAAACCTTCGCAAAATAACAGGCATTCTAAAACTTTTGCAAAATCAATTTGGAAAACACTATAGGGTGTAATTAAAGTGATGTTTTGTTGTCTTGTAGGCGGTGGGTTTCGCTCCGCTCCACTCTACCCACCCTACAACTATCACTTTTAATTACACCCAACACTATCAATATTAGGTTATTGATTGTACTTATAATAGGCCTTTGCACCAATCCGATCATTCCCCTGATCTGTTGTACTACTGATAGAGGAATGGTGGGCAAGCGGGCGGTGAAATCTGGGGATGATATTGAGTTCATTGTCGACAGCGAGCCCACCCTACAAATCTGGGGTGAAAAAAAGTCACAAAATTAGGCAACACTAGATAAGTTATCCCATCCTATACGCTTACGAAGACTCTGGAACAGAAGATGATATCTTATTAACGGTATGATGAGCAAAGGGTTTATCAATCAACCTGTCTTTATACTGTTGCTCAATTTTGGCTGCCTGTGCAAATATTTGGTTAAAATCACCTTGACATTCTGTTTCAATAGCCAAACGAATTTTGCGGATTTCTTCAATAATGGGATCAGGGCGCATATTATAGCGTTTCCCGATTGAATAAGGTAGAATATTAGTTTAAATATATACCCCAAAATTCAACCCCAAAATTTGAGTTATTTAATGGAATTTCCAATGCCAAAACCTTATTCAATAGATTTAAGAAAAAAAATAGTAGCTGCCTATGAAAACAAGGAAGGTTCAATGCCAAAATTGGCTGACCGTTTTAAAGTCTCAAAAAATTTTTTGGCTGACTTACTAAAACGGGTCAAACAAACCGGTAAAGTTACGCCCAAACCGCATGGGGGTGGGCATCCTCCATCAGTAAAAACTCAAGGTGAAACATTCCTAAAAGACTTAATTGAAAGCAAACCAGACTTAATTCTTGAGGAAATCCGTGATGAGTATAACGAGCATTTTAAGCCGGTCAGCCGTTCAACAATTGATAGAACTTTAACAAGGTTAAAGTTGACAAGAAAAAAAAAGACACTATTCTCCGATAGAAAAAATTCACTTGAAAATAAACAAAAACAACAAGATTATCAAACAAACATTGCCCCTTTTGAGGCGAAAGATTTCATTTTTATTGACGAAACGGGTAGTGTCAGAAATCTAACCCGCAGTCATGCTCGTTCGCCTAAAGGCCAACGTGCTCATAGTGAAAATTCTTTGACTCGTGGAACCAGAATTAGCACGATTGGAGCTTTAAACATTGATGGCATATTAACAGCTCTTTGTTATGAAGGAACTTTAACAGCTCTTTTATTTGCGTTCTTTGTCAAAGAATTCTTGGTTCCTGTATTAAGCCCTAGTAACGTTGTTATTCTCGATAACGCGACCAGTCACTACAGCGAAGCGGCTATTGCAATGATCGAGGAAACGGGAGCAGGAGTTGTATTCCTTCCCCCGTATTCACCTGAATTAAATCCCACCCCGCATATTTGGGCGAAAGTCAAAAGTTTTCTAAAGAAAACCGTTATTTCAAATACTAATGAACTTTATCAGGCTATAGCAGATGCTTTAAAAACGATTACTCCTGATCAGGCAAAAAATAGCATCCAGCATTGTCTCTAAAATTGTACCTTACGCAATCGGGAAACGCTATAATAATTGAAAGCGGTTCCGATATCAAAGCCATCGGTTCTGTCAAAACATCAAGCAAGGATCGGATTGATAAAATTTTCATTGATAAATTTTTATATAACAGACTGACTGGTACAGAGACTCCTCATTTTGCAATATTTCTTAATGATGTGCAAAGAAAAGGGAAAGAGGGTAAGTACGGCGTTAATGCGACATTTTTATCCGGTCATTTTAAAGGATATACAGTCAAGTTAACGCCTCTTGACGGTGTTTATTATTGCGATATAAGGCCCAATATGCTTACCGAAAATATTCTGAAAGCGCATATCAAAACATTTGATCATTTGCTCTTTTACGATATTTGGGAGTTTACAAAATGATGGCCGGCAACTGGAGGGTGATTTCGGAATCGTAGTGAAGCCCATTTTTTATCCGCATCGAATAAACAATCCTTGTCGTTATATTTCAGTACATCAAGAAATCATAGTTTAACCCAATATGTTTATTAAAAAACTACAACTCACTAATTTTAAACGGTTTACAGACTTAACCCTTGATTTAAGCGATCAAACCATTCCTCCAAAATTGGTTTTAATCATCGGTGCCAATGGTAGCGGTAAATCGTCTATTTTTGATGGCTTTGAAGCAGTCTCGTCTAAAACGAAAGATGATACCACGCTGCCGCCTACTTATTATCGGAAAAATGTAGAGAATGATTTTCAGGTGACAATAGAATTGAGTAATCGTCAAACGATCACTCGGCTTGATGATAAAAAAGGGCCTGATAATCTGAAACCCAGTACATTTTATGGTAGAAGCAGCTTAAGGCAAGTGCCCAGACTATTACGAAAATCACTTGATCAAATGAGCCCTGTTAAATTTTTTGATAAGGATTTTGATCGCCCAAGAATGTATATCGAAAGAGATAACCGTTTTGAAAATGACATTAATCGAATAACCAGTTTAATTTTGAAAGAGTTTTACCGTTCAGATCAAACCGCTTCTCAAATTAAACCCAAATACCTCCATCCTGTCAATGAAGCGTTTACCAGAATCTTTGGAGAAGGCAACGACACCACATTAATGTTATTAGAATTGATTCCCCCGCTAGACGAAGAAGTCGCTGAGATTATCTTTCAAAAGGGCAAGTCTGATATCCATTACAACTATTTAGGCAATGGCGAAAAAGAAGTGTTCAACATTTTAATCAACATGTTGAGCAGAAGGCATTTCTATCAAGATACGATCTATTATATTGACGAGATGGATTTACATCTCAATACCAAACTGCAATATGATTTATTAAAAGAAGTGGTGGAAAATTGGATACCGGAGGGTTGCCAATTATGGACGGCCAGTCATTCACTCGGCTTTATTGACTATGCGAATCAAGTTGATCATGCTGCCATTATTGATTTTAATAACTTGAATTTTGATCAGCCTCAAATTTTATTCCCTCAACCTAAAAATCGTTATGAGGTTTTTGAGATTGCAGTGAGTAAAGCGTTTCTTTCCAAAGTCGTTTCAGGAAAAACAATCCTTTTTTCTGAAAATACGGATACGCCTTTTTATAATAGCATTGGCATAAAAGACACCGTTTTTTTACCGCGATTGATAAAAACGATGTGTTTTATAAAGCTCAAAATCTGCATTATCAGGGATTGATGGATAGAGATTTTGTGACAGATGAAGAAATTCAGTTAATCTGTCGTACTTATCCTAATGTATTGATACTTGATTATTATAGTATCGAAAATTACTTTTATCATCCTGATAATTTGGCAGACTATTTCCAAACCCATCAACAGGATTTTGATAAAGCCGCGTATATTGATCGTTTAACAACCTGTAAAACCGAAAATAAAATCAAGATAGCCTTCGGCATCGTCGGAGCCAGAAATGGATATCCTTTTTTTAAGGAAAATAAACAGGCCAAGTAAAAAAAACAGTTCAAAGAAAACGCGGAAAAGATATTAGCTTTTTTACAAAGCGATGATTTTGAAACATTTTATAAAGTCTTTCCGGCTAAAGATTATGGACGCGAATTACTAGAGAGACAACATTTAAATAAAGAAAACTTGTCTCAAACGCACTGGTTTAAAAACCAAATCACCTCTCTTTTGACTCAGCAACTAAAAAAACCATGAAACTCCATCTCAAAATTTGGCGACAACCTAACCGTGAAACGCCCGGCAAAATGGTCGATTACACCCTCACAGGAATGATTCCTGATCTCTCTTTCCTTGAAATGTTAGATATCTTAAATGAAGACTTATTAAAAAAGGGAGACGATCCGGTAGCCTTTGATCACGATTGTCGGGAAGGGATTTGTGGCATGTGTAGTCTCTATATCAATGGCCGGCCTCACGGCCCCGATCAAGGAATTACAGCTTGCCAATTACATTTACGCTCATTTAAAGACGGCGACACGATTTATGTCGAACCTTGGCGAGCCAAAGCCTTTCCCGTTTTAAAAGATTTAATCGTTGATCGATCCGCTTTCGATAGAATCATTCAGGCCGGTGGTTACATATCGGTTAATACCGGTTCAGCACCCGATGCCAATACGATACCGATTACTAAAAATGTAGTACTCGAAGCGTTTGAAGCGGCCGACTGTATTGGTTGTGGAGCCTGTGTCGCTGTCTGTAAAAACGCTTCAGCCATGTTGTTTGTCGCCGCCAAAGTCTCACACTTAGCCCTATTGCCACAAGGGCAAATAGAAAAACAAACTCGGGTAGAAAAGATGGTTGCTCAAATGGATAAAGAAGGCTTTGGCGCTTGCACAAATACAGGCGCTTGCGCTTTTGAATGTCCAAAAAATATTCCGGTTAGCCATATCGCCCGTCTTAACCGCGAATATTTAAGCGCGAAATTGACTTCTAATGATTTAAGCTAAACAGAAAACGCTAAAGACGCTAAAAACGCTCGCTAAAAAATCTTGTGGATTAGGAAAGAAGATTTATTAGCTGATTGGGAATTGGCTTCAAAAGGTGAAATTCCGTTTAAAATAGATCCTTTAAGGTAAGGCTATGTATTTCACGGTTATAAATGTAGAACCCTTAGAAAATTACCAACTACTGTTAACTTTTGAGGGTTTTGAAAAACGAATTTTTAATTTATTACCCTATTTGTACATTGGTAGATTTGAAGAATTAAAAGACATTTCTTTATTTAACACAGTTCGAGTGAATTTTGATTCAATAGAATGGGATAATCATTTAGATATTGACCCAGAATTGTTATATAAAGAAAGTCGCCCGGTAAGTTCTGCCAAATGAGGAAGCAGCCTTTACAGGATATTTATAATAAAGTTGATTTTGGTAGCTAAAACCAATCTCACGCAAAGGCACAAAGGCGCAAAGGTGCTAAGTCTTCGCGTCTTAGCGGCTTTGCGTGAGATTAAAAAGTAAAACTTGAGATAAACTGAAAGAAAAATTTATTTTCGGCATCCTCCCTAAAACAGCCCCTTGTCGAAAGACTTGGGGCTTTGTGCAAGTGTCTACAGTGGCAATAGGTAATCTTTTGAATGGGCTACAGTGTCCGGTTACCGCTTAATGAGACACGCAAGCTATTGATCTGGCTTTCCAAACGCTCTGCAATCCATACCTTGACAATTGACTGTTGTGTCACCCCTAAACGTTTTGCCTCTTTATCTAGGGATTGGTACATCCAAATTGGAAAATCAATCTTCATTTTCTTTTTCTCTTGTTGAGGACGACGAGCTTTGGATATATCCAAATATTGGCTTATATCTGACCCCTCATCAAAGGCTTTGTCGAAATCTTTAGCTTTCATATATTTTGATCTCCTCTTGGCGAGATCCTCGTACAGAAATGATACGAATTTTGTTCCCACGATAAGTTATAATACCTGACCAATGTTTCATGCCTATCTTGCCTATAACCATAAATCTCAGCTCATCTATTATCTTAGCTGGTATTTCAATTAAATTAGGATCATCCCACAATGCTTGTGCTTCAATAAAATCAATACCGTGTTTAATTTTGTTTGAGTCACTTTTTTTCTTATCAAATTCAAATTGTATCATATACTTAAGTGCAGTTGCTGGGTTTTCTACCCACCCTACAATTATCAATTTAACCGGAGTTTAACTGGCTACGCTGGCTTGGTGCACTCTGCTTGCTAAACCCTTATGAACGTGCATGAAATAAAATTTCCATTTCACATTTCACGCTAAAGTTTTTGCAAAAACTTTTGCGTAAAGAATTATTTTATGCTCATTTCTTAATCAATTCAATCAACCTTCTATCCAATAATTAATAATTAATAATTAATAATTGATGTGAGATGATAATTGTTCATATCAACCCGCTATTCGTTCTGATGCCTTAAAACGTCACTCTCTTCATTAAAAAAACCATACTGATATGAGTTTAATATACGTATTTATACGTATTGTTCCAACACTTGTTTTTTTGTATACTGTCGCATCTTCAGTTTCGTTATGATTTCAAAACGGTATGACGTGGTATTACTGATAATCAACACTTAAACACCGGACTTAATAATGATGAGCTTTAATAATAGGCAACACACAAGTCGCACGCCTTATATCATATTAATAATACAATGGGCACTCATGGCCCTCGTCATGCTGTGTTCTTTAGAGGCCCAAGCTGAGCGCCTATCGGCCCTTGACGGCAAACTTTATGTCAAAACAGTCATCCTTGATGGCATGAGCTTAGGGCAACTCAAATTGCTTAAACCCAAAAATTGTTTTCAAAACAAAGTCAAACCGTTTGTTGAACAAGCGCACATTGATGACATCAAGCCCACCCTACGTCGCCTCTATCAAGAAAACGAAGCCGTGCGAACGTTTGCATGCCGATAAAATATTCGTAAAGCCCATGCCCGCGATCTATCCCCTGATGAGTGCGCTAAAAAAAGTGACGCACCGTTTATAGAAAAAATCATCAATACCCGTCTTGATAATGGGCGCATTGCTGTGTTGGAAGTCAATGGTGAGTTGACACCCGAACAAATACAGGCCGTCAAAAATCAAATCACGCAATGCTATATTGACAATAAATACATCAATTCAGGGGCTATTATCCCCGATCAAGAAGTCCAAAATGGCCTCATTGTTATCCGCATTGTTGAAGGTTGGCTAAAACAAGTTGAAATTATTAAGGATTCAAAAAACAAACCCTGGTTTTTTCCGCTTTCTCCTAATTATATAAAAAGGCGTTTAAGATTTAGCAGCGATGAACAAGACATTCTCAATATGAATGATTTACAAGAACGTTTGCAAATCATGCAGCAAAATCCACGCTTTAGACAAGTCATCGGCCGCGTCGCCCCAGGCGATGAACTGGGCGAAGGCATCTTAAAAGCCCAAGTTGGCGAAGCCACCCCCTATCAACTTGGTTTTCGATTCAACAACTACCGTCATCCCAGCGTTGGTGCCTACCGTGGCGCGGTTGAATTGAATAACGATAACCTACTGGGCTTCGGCGATGCCCTCAGTCTGCGCTATGGGATCACTGAAGGCTTTGCTTAAAAGAAAACAACAAAGGCTATATTATATGGCAATAAAACGCATAGAAATTCAAAACTTTAAAAGTTTCCGTCATCAAACCATCGAACTGGGGCAATTTAATGTCTTAATTGGCGCGAATGCCTCTGGGAAATCCAATTTTTTACAGATATTTCAGTTTATCAGTGATATAGCGCATCATGGTTTAATTAATGCGATTTCTATGCAGGGCGGTATTGAATATTTAAGGAATACAAACCTCGCGGGGCAAAAAGATTTTGCCCTAAAAATCGTGCTGGATTCAACCCCAGAAATGGCTTATGAATTTGCTCTCCACTTCGACGGTGCTGGATTTCAAATTGAGCAGGATAAACTGGTACTCAACCCTGAAAATGAGGCCAGTGAAGTGGCCGTGATTTTTTCTACCAATGGAAACGTTAAAATAGCCAATGTACTCAGTGAATTACAACAAGACGTGTTGGACAAAATCCGATTGATTAAAACGCTAAAACCTCAAACGCTTCTGCTTGAACAACCTATTTTTAGATTAGCCCTCACTGAAATCCTGAATGATGTGGATATTTTTAATACGATTTCTGTTTATGACTTTGACGCGAAGCAATCCAAAAAAACCGTTCTGAGGGCAGGCAAACAAGAATTAGAAACCGATACGAGTAACCTAGCCATTGTTCTTAAACACATTTTAGTGGATCAAGAGAAAAAAAGACTCTTTTTTAATATGTTAAGTTATGTTTTACCTTTCGTAGAAGATATCCGTGTACAACCTTTTAGCGACAACTATTTAATCATCACCTTAAAAGAAACCTATTCAAAAGTCTATTTGCCAACCGCTTTTATTTCTGATGGCACGCTCAACGCGATTTCTCTCGTCACGACGTTATACTTTCAAGAAAAACCACTTTTATTAATTGAAGAGCCAGAGAAACATATTTACCCTTATCTGATTTCAGAGATTGTCGATATATTTAAAGATCGTTCTGAAGAAAAACAAATTATTATCACCACACATGAAACTGAAGTGATAAAGCATACTGATTTAGAGCATATATTGTTGATTTATCGAGATAATGAAGGATTTTCTAAGATTTGCCGTCCATTTGAAAAAGAAGAGGTGAAAACCTTTTTGCAAAACGATCTGCGTGCAGAATATTTATATACACAATATTTACTAGGAATCATCGATGCAACGTAAAAAAATGTTCATTTTTGTTGAAGGGCAGGATGATAAACTTTGAAAAAATTGTTCTACCTATATTTAACAAACGACAAATCACTGTCTCTCTTAGAATGTATGCGAACGAGAAACATCAAGAACTGGCTAAATTGATACAAAGTCTCAAGCAAATGAATATGGATTATATCTTGGTAGCCGATAAAAATTCTGAACAGACTTGTATAACCGCTAAAAAAGAAAATATACGACAACGTTATAATAATGAAGCTGAGATAGATAAAATCATAGTGGTTATTAAAGAAATTGAAAGTTGGTATTTATCAGGCTTGATTGAAGAACAGGCTAAAAAGCTTGATTTACCTGTATTAGACAATACAGAAAATGTGGGTAAAAGGAAATTTGACGAATATAGGCGTCATTGTAGGCTACCTAACCGAAAAGATTTAATGAAAGAGATACTCAAATATTTTTCAATAAAAACGGCCAAACAACGCCTCATTTAAGTATTTTGCCGATAAATATCAACTATGAGTAGAACAAATTGAATCTTCAATTGAAAAAAACTTGAACATCGAAAAGAGTTTTGCTTTAATTAATTATTGAGCCCTAAAAAATCATCAAATTGTGCGAAGTTTCTTGGATAATTTAAAATGCCTACTGTTCAAGCTAAAGTACACTTATCGTTTGAAGAATTGCTAAACATCGTTAAGCAATTGAATTCAAATGACTTAGAAAGATTTGCCTCGTCTGTGCATCATATACAAGCACAACGTAAAGCACCTTCTATACCACGCCGTGAATCTGAACTTTTACTCAAAATCAATCAAAAACTGCCCTTTGAGATTCAAGCGGCTTATGATAATCTCATTGCCAAACGTCGTGCAGAAACGCTAAATTCTAATGAATACAACGTGTTATTAGACTTAACTGAAAAAGTAGAACAATTTGAAGCCAAACGAATAGAAGCGATGACGGCACTCGCTGGTTTACGTCAAATTTCACTGACCGAATTAATGAATGAATTAGGTATTAAATCACCTTCTTATGTTTAAGAGACAAGTGATGACTGCACTCAAAAATCAGGTAATAGAACGCGCACAAGGAAACTGTGAATATTGTCGTAGCCAAGCACGTTTTGCAACACAAGCTTTTTCAATAGAACATATCACACCACAAAGTAAAGGTGGACAAACTGCTTTTGATAACTTAGCCTTAGCTTGTCAAGGCTGCAATAATCATAAATACAACAAAACAGAAGCCACCGATCCCATAACGACAGAGAGTGTACCCTTGTACCATCCAAGGCAACAAAAATGGGAAATCCACTTCAGTTGGAATGACGATTTTACACTCATGATTGGCATCACAAAAATTGGACGTGCGACTGTAGAAGCTTTGCAATTAAATCGAGAAGGATTAGTCAATCTACGGCGAGTACTTTATAGGGTAAGCGAACATCCGCCTTCATAATAAGAATTAATGAAAAATCCTGTCTTCTTGTAGGGTGGGTAAGCAGGCACCATGATTTCGTTCCTTGCTCATAACCTACCGCCCGCTTGCCCACCATCCCTCTCTTCAAAGCGTTTGAAGTCTAATCATTAACACACACAAATTAAATTAATCCGCTGCACTAAAAAACGCATACTGTCCAACTTGGCAACGTTGTTGCCGCAAGGCAAAAATCACTTCGGCCGGTTTCGGTAAATAAGGGGCACTATCCTTCAGCAAGGTTTGTAAAACCGTAGGCGGTTGGGTACACAATATCGCCACTAAATGATCGCCGCCAAAAGGCGCTACGATTTTTAAAGGTTTCAATTCATAAGGGAATTGTTCTAGCATTAATGCGTGATTCTGTAGTGCAAGGGGATATAAAAATTGTAATTCGCCATCTCCTGCAAGATTAAATAAAGTCAGCGCATTCAATTCTTCTCCCCTGTCAGTTGGCGCGATACTAAAATGTAAACGCTCACCTTTCCGGTGTACACCATTGCCTTCCTTTAAATCAATCTGAACCGGTTTTAAGCGCATATCAAACTGGGTGGAGAGGGCCTGTAATAATTGTGCTTTGTCTATCACCCGTTGCCAAGTATCTGCTTTTTGACTGAACACCGTGGTGACTTGATCGCCCAGTTTGTTATACACCGCTGTATCTGCCTCATCTTCCACGACAAAGCGTAACTCAAAGCCTTGTTTGACGTGCTTGACTGCCTTTAACCCAGAGGGCGCAGAACCGTTTTCAACTTTTATGGCGACATCACGCAAATTGGGGTTATCAGGCGGTATCGGTGTCACCGAGTCTTGCGCTAATCTTATCACCACTTCTGAACCGCTTTCAGGCCGTAATTTGGGTTTGTACAATTGACTCGTATGATTACCAATTTGTGTCGTCAAATAGTTTTTCAATTCTTCACGTTCTAAACCTTTGTTACGATTACCATCCGCATAACCCGCTAGGGCCTTGGCAAAAAACCAACTTAACGCGCCATGCGTTTTCTCATCTTCAAAAGCGAACTCACACACACTGACGTTATCTGAATCAGCGGCACTGATAAAGGTGAGATGATTGAGACGCGCCGCGTTTTCTTGTTCATCACCCAAAGTGCTGATCTCAATAGTGCCAAGCGGGGAAGCTTGTCGATGGAATGTCGTTTCGGCAAAACGTGATCGGCAAGTCGCAGGTTTGCCATCGCGTGTCAAACCGGCCGCATGACAAGCATCTGCTAGAAATAAGATATTGTATGCCTTAGCTTTAATAAATAAATCCGTTAATTCATCATCGCTGATCTCATCATCGTACAAAACCAAGGTTTCATCTTGTTTATCCGCTTCATCTTTGGGCTCGGCATCCTCTTTTTGTGATCCATGCCCAGCATAAGTGAATATCAGGGTATCACCGGGATTCGCTTGTGCTAACATATTGCGCCAGGCTTGAATCACGTTAGCTCGCGTCGCCTGCTCATCCAATAAGACTCGTTCTTCGGGCAAGAGCACTGGATTATCGCGCAAGCTTTTTGTGAGCAACTTGGCATCATTGACAGCGCCTTTAAGCCGATCATCGGCCTGTTTATAATTATCAATGCCAACCACTAAAGCATGTTGCCTCACAACTGGCGAACACGCGGTGAGATGGTAGACGCTCACACAGAGTAGTAAAACAAACAATGTCTTTTTTTGAAACATGGTTTCTCACCTATTATCAGTTATCAGTTATCAGTTATCAGTAGATCGAAAACCTTTTTAAGGGTACTTTGTCAGGTGGGTAAGCAGGCCTTCAAAAATCCGTTTTTTCCCCTTAAGTTTTGCACGCTTGCTCACCGTTCCTCTCATCAAAACAATAGATGTTCAGAAAATACTGAAAACCTGACAGGCGAAAGCAAAACCTGTCAGGTTTGATCTGTGAAATTATTTATCTGACAAACTATAGTACATCGTCAAATTTCTTTTGATGGCTACATTCAATTATACTTAGCATTGTCATTTGTGCGCTTTTTGATTCTATCATTTTCATTAGAATAATTTCATTTGGACCCTGTTCTGGCCAAAAGCGCACATTATAACGACAGTATATCAGTTATCAGTTATCAAAGCATGACGATCCACTATTGTAAAGACCAATTGATGAAACTTACAAACTCTATAGATGTTAATATCAGTAAAACTCAAAATTGGCGTGAACCGAAGGGAAGCTTCGCTAAATGTTCATTTTGATAATTTTGTTCAATAGTTCATTGTATAAATTTCTACCTGTGCGGTTAGCTAGGCTGCCTCGTATTTATTAAGGCCCGCACAACACCATAATAGCCGTAGTATAAAATATTGATTTGGCGCTGCTATGGGGAATTTATAACCGCACAGCTGGAAACTTTTTAATGAAGAGGGTGGGCAACAAAAATACAAAACCCACCCGACATAAAAGTGGTGTGATTACCGCGTGGAGTCTAATTCGTTTATTCCGATAATCCGTTGTGCTAAGCACAGGAGTCATCATAAACCTAATGGATAATCAAGAAGAAGAAAGTCGCAAAAAGACACTTTGGCATCAGATTTTGGGTCGAATTTTTACAGACCTGTTAACCCCATTGAAGATCACCGTTTCAACTGATGTTAAGGTGATGATTAAGGCACCAGAGGCCGATATCGTCTTATTAAGACGAGAACACCGCTTTTGGACAAAAGCACAAAGGGAACGATTACCTGATGGGATTAGAGACAGTCAAGCTGCTCATATTTTAATTGAATTTAAAGCCACTGAATCCCTCTCAAAAGAAACCTTTATTCAAGCCGGTGCTTATGAGTATTTTTACAAACAATCACAAGAATTAGCTGAT
>Ga0316201_10001942_pt1 | contig 14395 bp, 15 predicted proteins | sample CS6wburrow_MG_FD_204516 | JGI IMG/M metagenome (GOLD analysis project Ga0316201, IMG submission 204516) | Coastal sediment microbial communities from Delaware Bay, Delaware, United States - CS-6 worm burrow | ecosystem: Environmental > Aquatic > Marine > Coastal > Sediment | place: USA... | reverse complement strand
CATAAGGTGCCGCAGCTTGCGAAATGGCTAAATTGCGTACCCCTGGTTGTACACGGGCTGTTCGGTTGAGGGGATCGATTTTAAGAATGCAATTGAATTTGGCGAGACTCAACAAGATGCCATCATTTAAGGGCAGTGCGCCGCCGGATAAGCTGGTACCAGCTCCCCGACAAACGATAGGGACATTTTTTTCACGACAAATCTGGAGAATGTGCTGCACTTGTTCTATCGTTTTCGGCAAGACAACCATCAGCGGGATTTTTCGATAGGCGGAGAGTCCATCACATTCATAAGGACGCAGTTCTTCTTCATCGACTAAAATAGAATCGGCTGACAAGACTTGACGAAAATCGGCTGCGAGTTCTTTTCGACGTGTGGGGGATGATGTTGCAGGTTGTTCCACCGAGCTTTTCTCCTATTGCTTTTTTGAAATCGCGGCGTTTTAAAACAGGGTGAATGCTGAACGCAAGATAATAAGGGGAATGGTGAGCAACAAAAAACCGTTACCCACCCGACACACATCAAACGGGTTTAACATGAAATTTAAATTTGCCTGTTGCATCAATTTCAAACGTCATTTCATGTTCATCTCCAGACAAGACGACAACGGTTACGCCGATAGTAAATCCAACAATGGCTCCTACGCCGGCTGCAATGGCTATAGTGATTGGTGCCACTGGCCCGCCTACCGCGCCAACTGCGGCACCTGCGGCTACGCCTCTTGCCATAAATGCAGTACCGACTACGGCACCAGTGCTAATAGCTGAAGCTAAGGAAGCCCCTGCTAAGGTTAAGACGGCTGTCGTCTTCGCGCCTTTCACAAAAGAGCCATCTTCAGCGACTAATGATGCGCCATTTGTTTCTAAGTTGATGAACTGGGTTAATTTTTCAGGCACTTGTTCGGGATGCGTAAAATCTGTGATCACTTCAAAACGGGCCTGTTTTAGGGAAGACGCTTCTTCTAACTGGCTATAAAACTGTTCTTCATCAGAAAACGTTAGCGTTTGAAAACTTTCCGCATTTGCCAGATGGGCAAGAGGTAAAAGGGCCAAACACCATAACAATCGCTTTTTCATAATTAGTCACCTCGTAAAAATGGAGTCATTTGAGGGCGAACACTTATGTTCGCCCCATCTGTTCGCTGCTTAATTATCAGGGTTGGGATGATTCGGTTTTGATTCTTCAGTTGCTTCTTGAGGTACCGGGGTTGGCTCAATTTTTTTCCCAGAGGGATTGGTAAAGCGATCATTGAGCTTTTGCACGTAATTATTCACGCTACCTAACACATTAGAAAGGCGTTGCTGTGTTCTGTTACTCCAGCCCACGGGTTGATCAATAAGCCAGATAAACAAGGCCCGCGATGTGCCTGTATTTTTACGGAAAGCCCGCACTAATCCTTCGCGGGTATGCTCATCGGCGTTTTCAGATTGGATGCGCTTGATAATTTTCTGGGCCGCATTTTTACAGATTTTGACATGCACAACAATACCCACGATGGCCATGATGCCCAGCATTATACCTAGCGTGGTACTGTTTAATTGGCCCAAAAGCGATGATAAACTAGCCCAGGTGCCCGTCATGGCGAACCAGACACTGGCAAGAATGACTAATAGAACGCCTAATGACACTTCAGACCAAAAAACGCGATTTTTCCAGTTTTGAATCAATTCCTGTAATTGCGGTACAATTTTATTTTCAATTTCCTTAGCGGTATGTTCAAGCATAGCAATAACGCGATAGGCGCGTTCTACTCCAACTTGCTCCATGCGATTATGAATCGCTGTCATATCAACTTTACACTTTTTCTCTGTCCGCTCTTTTATCAGGGCATCTTCAAAGGGCAAACAGACATTCGGATTGTAAATGCGATAAAAACGCCCTGCTGTCTGTCCGGCTTGAGCGAGGGAACGTTGCCAAGAGGCGACCACTTCTTCGGGATTATCTTCACGGACGGTGATGTCCATTTGGTTGAGAATATACAGGAACTTGTTAGAATCTGGGCGTTCCATTGGCATCGCTACCAAATATTCTAAGGTATCACGCATGGCACCAGGCTCAGGATGACGTGCATCAAAAAAGACTAACACGAGATCGGAGAGATCAATGATATGTTGGGTAATACGCAAAGTGGAAGTCCGTTGGCTATCGGCATCAAATCCCGGAGAATCAATCAAGATTTTGCCGCGCATTCGCTCACTGGGAGAGGTTTTGAGTTGTAAATAGCTATCAACCGTTTGCGTATTGTCAGTCGTGAGTTCTGAAATTTCTTGGCTGATTTGATAAAACGGAAAACGGGGATCAGCATCAAGTGCTAAACCAGGTAGTGTTTTAGCCACTTCATCACGACTAAAACAAACCACAGTGAATTTGTCATCAATGGCTTGTGTGCCCGTGCGTTGCAATTCATGCCCAAGGTAATGATTGATAAAAGTTGATTTACCCGCTGAATAGGTGCCCAGTATGGAAATCATTGGCCACCAAGAAACGCGGGTGGCGTAGGATTGTTCTGGGCTTAAAAAACCGAGCTTGTAGGTGATGAGATCAAGTTCACGAAAACTATCTACAACCTCGTGAAGAATATTATTTTCTTCTTGAAGGTGTTCTTTCAAGTGGTTGAGTCTGACTTCAATTGGGGTTTGTGCCATATTCAAAATGTCCTATTGAGTTGAGTTGAGAAAAATAGCTTTCGCTGTTTGAACATCAATTTGAATTTGCTGTTTTAAGGCATCAAAAGAGGCAAAGCGTTGTTCCTCGCGTATTTTACGCACAAATTCGACTTTAACCGTATGCCCATAAATCGTTTTTTCAAAATCAAACAGATGCACTTCTAATAATAATTGACTGCCATCGACTGTCGGACGTGTTCCCAGATTCGCGACACCCACAATAGGTTCTTTAGTAATGCCATGCAAATAGACTGCAAACACGCCGAGCAGTGGAGAAACTTGGCGATGCAAAAAAATATTGGCGGTGGGAAAGCCTATACGACGTCCCCGTTGTTGTCCATAGCGAATACGCCCACAGAGGGTATAAGGCCTACCTAATAATTCACTGGCCAGTTGCATTTTACCCTGTTCTAAGGCTTCACGCACACGAGTGCTACTGACACGCTCACCGCCCAAAATAAAAGTCTGCTGACTTTCTACACTAAAACCATATTGTTTACCCGCTTCTTGCAAAAGCGCAAAATCACCTTGGCGTTTATGTCCAAAACGAAAATCATCACCGACGACTAAATGCCGTATCCCTAAACCTTGTAGCAACACTTGTTGAATAAAATTATCGGCCGATAAAGCGGAAAAAGCGGTATCAAAGCGTACACACAAAACCCTATCAATTTCATTGTGGCGCATGATCCTGATTTTTTCCCGTAGTCTCGTCAAACGGGCCGGCGCTGACTCAGGGCGAAAAAATTCTTGTGGTTGAGGTTCAAAAAGAATTACCACCGTTGGTAATTGTAAATCCTTGGCTTTAGCTGTGAGCTGTCGCATAACGGTTTGATGGCCTAAATGCAGCCCATCGAAATTACCTATCGTCGCAACACAGCCCCGATGGCGAGGACGTAATTGTGCTAGATTTCTAATCAATTCCATCAGTTATCAATTATCAGTTATCAGTTCCACGCTAAAGTTTTTGCGCGCAAAAACTTTAGCGTGGAAATCAGTTATCAGTTTTATACTCTGTGACACTCTGTGGTGTGTTGAAAAATTTTTGACAGTATAAACTTTTGGGATAGTGCTGCAATATAGGTGAGTCTCTAATCAACATAAATCAGGCCATAATCAGTTTAATCAGCGTTCTATCTATAATTTCCCTCATCCACATTGCAGTACTAGCAATTCTGAACTGTTTATTCAACAACATTGCCTTGATTTTTTGTTATTTACGGTATGTCTTCCACCCAACATAACCACTTGGCATAATTTCCCGTTTTTAGCGCTTCATAAAATTTTAAATCAGCGGTTACCATTTCACCGTCTAATGATATTGCAAGACTCAGATATAAACAATCATATAAGCTGCGTTGCATTTCATTAGCAATATCATAAGCTTTTGTCAACACAGCGCGATCATCATGCCATTTGAGTGGAACTTGTTGTATTTCATTGATTGCAAAATCACTTTCTTCTTTACTGATATCTCCACGCCGCCGTTTTTTGCACACAACATTAATAAATTCCAATAAGAACAAGTGGGGAACGTGTAAATGATAAGCGGAATTAAGCAATCGTTCTGCCGCCTCTTTATGTATTTCGGGAAAATACCATTTTATAGCAACACAACTATCAAGCACATAAGTTTTCATGCTTCACGATCCGCCCTAATTAATTCCACACTATCACTAAATACACGCCCACTTTGTTCTAGCTTTTTTCGAAATTGGCGAGTCGCTTCCCAAGGATCGTGTTGTTCCTTATGTTCAATTTGATCTTCTAAAAACAAAACAATGACTTCCGCTTTGGAATAGGAAAAATTGGGCGGAATTTTAATGGTTAATGTGTCTGAAGTCACGTCATAGATTTCACGTAATGCTTGCATAATAAAGGCCTTGTCTAAACGCTTTGAACAGAAGAATGAAATGCTCCTACAGATGTCGTGTCGGGGCGAACCTACGTGTTCGCCCTTCAAATGAAATAAGTATCCGGGCAAGAATAAGTTGCTTCCATTATAAATTTATGCCCGGGTACTAAATGATTTTTCTGAACAGATATAACATTGAATCCGCTACCTACCTGCCCACATCACGTCTTTAAACTGATATGAGAGAATCGTAAACCTAAAACGACTAAGCCGCCAAAATACACCACCATACCGGCAATTATCCATCCGAAGAGAGATAAAACCCGTTCAATCATGCCCAAAGTCAACCATTCTGATAAGGAGCCGCTACCCCACCACAATAACAGTGCCATAGCACAATTGGCTATAATAATGCGTAGCAAAAAATTGCGCCAGCCAGGTAAGGGTTGAAATACGCCTTGTTTGCGTAACCCTTGATACAACAAGCCAGCATTTAACAGGGCCGCTAATGAGGTTGCGAGTGCTAATCCGGCATGGGCTAAGGGCCAAATCAATGTCAAATTTAACACCATATTGACTATCATGGCAATGACGGCGATTTTTACGGGAGTACGGGTATCTTGACGGGAATAAAAGCCTGAGGCTAACACTTTAATCAGTACGAAACCTAATAAGCCTAAGGCGTAAGCCACTAAACTGCGTGCCGTCATCATGACATCGTGATCGGCAAATGCGCCGTTATGGAACAAAGTCGTCAACATTGGGCCGGATAAGGTGATTAAGCCTAACATAGAGGGCATACCAATTAAAAATACCCACCGTAACGCCCAGTCTAAAGTGTTGTTGTAGTCACGCAGATCGCCTCGCGCTACCGATTTTGACAAATTTGGCAGCATTACAGTTGCTAAAGCGATGCCAAAAACGCCTACCGGAAATTCCATTAGCCGATCAGAATAATATAACCACGAGACACTCCCTGTCATCAAAAAAGAGGCCATCAAGGTATCGACTAACAAATTGATTTGTGATACTGAAACACCAAACAGCGCGGGTATCATTAAATGGTGAATCCGCTTCACGCCTTCATCATGGCGGTTAAAACGCGGTTTGGGTAATAATTTTAAGCGATATAAAAAAGGTAATTGAAAAGCCAGTTGCACAAACCCTGCGATAAATACCCCATAAGCTAAAGCCATAATCGGTTGTTCAAAATAGGGGGTAAAGCACAGTGCTGCGCTAATCAAACAAATATTCAAAAACACGGGTGTCAGTGCGGGCACGGCAAATTGCCCATAAGTATTTAATACCGCGCCGGCAAAGGCGGTTAAAGCGATCAATAGCAAATAAGGAAAGGTAATTTGCAGCATCGCTACTGTCAAATCATATTTTTCGGGAGAGTGAATAAAGCCGGGCGCGAAAATCAAAACAAACAAGGGTGCAGTAGCAATCCCTATCACGGTAATGAGGAACAATATCCCCCCCAAATTGCCAGCAACATGATCCACTAAATGTTTAACGGCAGTGATATCACGTTGCGTTTTGTATTCACTCAACACCGGCGTAAACGCTTGTGAAAATGCACCTTCAGCAAACAAACGGCGCATAAAATTAGGGATCTTAAAGGCCACTAAAAAAGCGTCTGTACTGGCACTTGCCCCAAAAATCTGGGCAATAACCACATCGCGAATAAAACCTAAGATGCGGGAAATAAAAGTCAATCCACCGACTAATGCGGTAGATTTAAAAAGTGTTTTACTCAGAATGCTATCCTAATCTCAATGAAGTTTTTTAGGGTTAGGTTGGATTTGATCCAATGGCACCGTTTTCGTTGTCTGTGGCTCATCAACATAATGAGGGCGATCTATATTGTTCACCCCTTTCTCCTCAGCCAACTCCTTTTCGCGTGCTGCGATCAACGTTAGACACATACGAATATCTTCAACAGTCGGTTCTGACAAAGGATACTGCTCCCCCGGTTGGGGTGTGATCTCCCTAATAACATTAGTCAACACCTTCCGCATAGACACCATTATTTTTTGTTCTTTAGACAGCGCATCAAAGCTCATTTATACATTTCCTTAATTGGGCAACCACAAATTTTCAAAAGGGCAACCACAAGGGTTGCCCCTACAAATCACCGATATATTTTCAAAAGGGCAACCACAAGGGTTGCCCCTACAAATCACCGATATCGCGTTTCGCCACATTGCCAACAGGCCGTAAATTGTCCTTCAAGTTTTTCGCCACAGCGAGTACAAGTCCAATCTGGTGCTGTCGATGGAGCCGAAAGCCTATTTTTGTCGAATATTTCTAATGCTTTATCGTATTTATCGTCATTTTTAACCCAAAGCTCTGGCCAACATTCATTCGGTGGAATTTCTCCCGCCGCGCCAGCAAGATACTCGTTTTTAACCACACAATCAATGTGATAACTTTCGAGTATATTTTTAAAATGAAAAATGATTAGCCTATCTGGTGAGGTGTAAATTTTTTTCATAATTTAAATAAGGCAATAAATCGCCTACAACGATCCGAACGAATTGTGAACTTGCCTAGCCTATCAACTAACTATAACATAGATCACTTATTTTTAATTAATAAACGATGACATCACATCTGACCGATAATTCTTCTGATGATTTGTTCATTGTTCATTGTTTATTGTTTATTGTTCATTGTCCATTAAATCCAAGATCAACATAAATGAAAATCTACCAAAAATTTATCCTCGCTTTTTCTTTACTCGTCTTGATTGTTTTGCTCTTAGGTTTTGTCACGCTGCAAACCTTTGAGCAAATCGAGACGACAGTCGCAGAATTGGGTGATGATATTGTGCCCGGCGCAATCTCGATGTTGGAAACAAAAGCGATTTTAGCCGAGCTCAATAATGATGTGACTGAGTTCGTCATCACGAGCGAATCTGAACATCGTGGACACACTGAGGAATATATCGCTGAAATTGAACACAATGTGGAAGAACATACGGCCCACGAAACCCATATTGGGGAAGCGGAACGTCAAGTCGCGCAGGATATGGAAAATCGCGCTAAAGAAATCATCAAGTTGGCTAAACAAGTCATTCAGTTAAAAGAAACGGGGGGTAAAGAGACAGAAATGAATGCGATCCAACGTCAACTACCCCTTAAAAGTGAGGCATTAGCGGTTATCTTAACTCAGCATGTCATCACCCATAAAGAGGAACTACAAAACGCCATGATTGAACTCAAAAACCGGCGTATTGAGGGGACATACTCAGTGGCAATTGCTATCATCTGCGCGATTTTATTGTCGATAGCCGTCGGTTTCGTCTTGATGCGATCCATTTATAAACCAATAAAGCTGATGTTAGACATTTTTCAAGCCATTGCGGCCGGGCATTTGGATAACACAATCCATGCCACAAAGAAAGACGAAATGGGGCAACTGTTGCAAACGCTTGATCGTATGCAAACACAATTGCGTGAACGCATTGCTGAAGATAAACGCATTGCTGAACAAGCCTTGCGTATTAATGAAGCATTAGATAATGTGACAACCAGCGTCTTGATTGCCGATAGCCAGGCCAAAATTATTTATGCCAACCCATCAGCACAACAGTTATTTCAAAAATCCCTCACGATCCCCCTCTACAAAAAAGGGGCGTTATTAGGCTTATCAATTGATATCTTGTTTAAAAGCACAAATCAGCAATTTGAATTATTACAAAACCTCACCACCACTCACCATACTCCAATGAGTTTAGGTGATTTAAAACTCGCCGTGAGTTTCACACCCGTTATCAATGTTGAAGGACAACGCTTAGGCCTCATCGCAGAATGTCGTGATCGTACCGCCGAAAAGGCAACCGAGCAAGAAGTCAATACCGTCGTTTTAGCCGCCTCCAAAGGAGATTTTAGTCAACATATTGATCTCTCTAACAAAACTGGCTTTTTCAAAACCTTCAGTGAAGGATTCAATCAAACCTTAGACACCGTTAGGCAGATCATTGAAGAATTGAGACGGGTTTTTGCAGCCCTCGCTAACGGCGATTTAACGCAAACGATTACCAACGACTATGCCGGCTCCCTCGCACTTTTGAAAAATGATGTCCATGCCACGATAAACACATTAACACTCGTCATAACTGAGATTCAGAAAACGGCCGAAGCGGCTTCCAAAGGGGATTTTACGCAATCCATTAATCTGACAGAACAATCTGGATTTTTAGCGATCCTAAGCGAGCGACTCAATCAAATGTTAAGCGCCAACCAACAAATGATTGAAGAACAGATGCGAGTCTTTGCCGCACTGGCAAGGGGAGATTTAACCCAAAGCATCACAAGAGAGTACGCCGGTTCCCTTGAACACTTGAAAAATGATGTCAATCTCACCGTCAGTCAGCTCACCCAAGTCATTAACACCGTTCAACAAAGTGCCTCAATCGTGAATCAAGCCGTTGAAGAGATTTCGCAAGGCAATACCAGCTTAAGTCAACGCACCGAACAGCAGGCCGCTTCTTTAGAACAAACGGTAGCCAGTATGGAAGAAATGACAGGCACCGTGCAGCAAAATGCGGACAATGCTCAACAAGCAAAGCAATTAGCCGCCAGTGCCCGCGTTCAGGCAGAACAAGGGGGAGAAGTCGTTGGAAAAGCGATAGTGGCTATGGCTGAAATGAGCAAAAGCAGCGGACAAGTCGTCGATATTATTGGTGTCATTGACGACATTGCTTTTCAAACCAACTTATTAGCCTTAAATGCCGCAGTAGAAGCGGCCCGTGCCGGAGAACAAGGACGCGGTTTTGCCGTTGTCGCTCAAGAAGTGCGTAACCTTGCACAACGCAGTGCCGCCGCCGCGAAAGAGATTAAAGGATTAATACAAGACAGTGTCAATAAAGTAGAAGAAGGAACTCATTTAGTCAATCAATCCGGCAGCACCTTACAAGATATCGTGATAGCCGCTAAAAAAGTCAGTGATATTATTAGTGAAATAGCCGCTGCCAGCCGTGAACAAACGGCCGGCATTCAACAAATCAACAAAGTCGTCTCTCAACTCGATGAAATGACTCAGCAAAATTCCGCATTAGTGGAAGAAGCAGCACAAGCCAGTGGCACCTTAAAAGAACAAGCGCAAAGTCTAAGAGATCATGTTAGCTTCTTCAAAACGGATCAAAACATGATAGCCTCAGCGAAGCGTTTTCAAAACACGGGCCCCACTTCCCCCCCATTTCAACAATCGGCTCAACCGGCTATCAAACCCATTGCTAAACTACCCCATTCCTCAGATGAAGACTGGGAAGATTTTTAGGGCGTAGAGACGCACGGCAGTGCGTCTATACTCTTGCTTCCCAAATCTCATCATCATCAATCGTATTGAGATCAAGGGGTTCATAAAGTTTCTTTTATTAAAATGAGTACAACGGATTACGAAAATATTAATAACGGATAGGACAAAACTTTAAGTATGTTTCTTAGTTGAAGGCCATACTTCATGATTCGGATCCCACCAAAGGATTTTAAAAATGTGGTTATCTAAAATTCCCCATAGGCGTTCTTTACCAGATAGGCGCAAAGAAAATAATTCTTCAATATCATCCAAATGAATTTCAGTCAGACGCTTTAAGACTTCTGAGTTAGGGTTTTTTTGAATAAGGACTGTGTGATTATTTCCATCACTTTTAATGTCAGCCCATGTTCTCGTTTCAAAATGCCCTAACTTTTGGAGTATCTGTTGCCACTGGTTTGCCTTGACATCGCGCCATCCCCAAGGGCCTTCCCAATCTAATAGGCTAAACTGCCACACCGGTTTGTCGATATCACTACTTGGTAATTTTCCTAATTGCGTTTTCCACTGCTCAGAGGGATTTTTTATCTGAACAGTTTTTATCGGTGATTTTCGTTTTTTAGCCATGACATTATCCTAAGCTTCTTCAGATAATAAACTTTCATAATATTCAGCCATAGCCGCCCAAGTGATTTCTCTGTCACCTCGTTCAGCATCACTCAAGCCTTTGCGAGCATCACGCCACGGTGTTTCAAGATGGGTGAGATCACTCAACCATTTGGAAGGTTTTGAACCATAGTCCTTTAATACGAGTGAAATAATCTTATTTTGGTTCTCGTTTAACACTTTGGGATTGCCTGGAAAATCTGCGGCTTCCACTTTAAATTGGCCCTGATGAACTTCATAAAGTGCCTCAACCACAGGGCCACTCACCCACGCTTTAATCGGTTCCTTGAACAAAGGTTCTTCATCCCAAACCAGTGCCCACACTTGACAATAATAGACAAGCTTGTGTAATTTCATGGCTGGCATTGGCCCTTGTTTAGAGAGAATCAATGTTGCCACATCAAAAACGTTTGCCATAGTCTTTTTCCTCCTCTCAAATCAGATTATTTAGAACACTCACAAAACCGAGCCAAGCGTTTTGTTGTCACCAATATGACTGCTACGGCGACGGAATTAATGGGTACCCCGGTAAAGCTGACGGTTAATATATCGGCCATAGCAGCAATTAACCACGTTTCTTGATCTTGATATTCTAGCCGTTTTTGACAATACGGTGGGCAGAGTTTCTCTTTTTGATATAACTTGGCTTCATCTGCCAAATAGCCCTTGATTTGAGTTTCTATTTCAGGAGTCATTGAAGAAATGATCTCAGTTAAGTTAAATCTTGCGTTTGTAGGGGCAATCCCTTGTGCTTGCCCAAACATCAGACTGATATTCTAAAAATGGCTTGACAGGATTATTTGGATTGCACATATTTCAAAATAGCTTCCCGATTCGTGTAAGAGGTGACTTTTTCTAAGGCCTCTAAACGGGGTAACCAGTCATAACAAGTATGTTCGTTAGGATTCAGTTGAATGACTTGCGACTTGGGTAAGGCTAAGGTAAAAACATGTTCCGTGTTGTGTCTCACATCAGGCGCGTAACGCGCTCGCCAAGGGGGTTTGATTTCAAAACGATTTTGGTGGTAGCAATCTTGCATAGCTTGATCGGCTATTAAACCCGTTTCTTCCCAAACTTCTCGCTTAGCGGCTTCAATCGCTGTTTCGCCTTCACGTAAACTGCCCGTGACGGATTGCCAAAAAGTCGGCACATCGCTACGTTGCATTAATAATATCTCAGCGGCTTTTGTGTAAATGACGACTAATATGGATTCTGGGCGTTTATAATGCATAAGTGTTAATCTAAATAGCGATATAATGTGGTTGTTTTGCAAAATGGTGATATCGATTTTCAGAAAAATCATTTCAATCTGTGAGGTATTTTTAATCTCACACTTCGCGCTAAGACGCTAAAAATAATTGCGCCGCAGCGAAAAACGTGAGATCGATCCCGCTTTTGATATTGAGATTGTCTCACTATTCATAATGTTTTATAAAAAGTGTCATCAGTTTGTAAAATAATAACGCTAGAATATAAAAGGCCATCTTTTAATGATGGCTATAAATCGATCTGGTTTTGAATTATCAGGTTTTGAATTTCGTGACTTGTGAAGTTAAAAATATTCATTAATCTAAGGCTGGATACCATGACTGAAAATAACACGCGCACTCATGCTATTGACATGTCTTCGTTAGGTAGAGGGGATACGGCACTTAATTGGGATGATGAAACGATCTGCCTTGAAGTCAAGAACTTAAATCTCTATTACGACAATAAACAGGCTTTAATTGATATTAACATGTTTATTCCGCAAAAGCGCGTAACCGCTTATATTGGGCCTAGCGGTTGTGGTAAATCGACTTTATTACGTTGCTTTAATCGCATGAATGACTTAGTCGATATCGCCCGTATAAATGGCGAAATTCTTTTGGATGGTGAAAATATTTACGATCCCGATGTGAATGCCGCTGATTTACGACGACGGGTGGGCATGGTTTTTCAAAAACCAAATCCCTTTCCTAAATCTATTTACGAAAATGTTGCTTACGGTTTGCGTATACAAGGCATTAACAGCCGCCGCATCCTAGATGAAGTGGTGGAAAAGTCCCTCAAAGGGGCTGCTTTATGGGAAGAAGTCAAAGATCGTCTGCATGATAATGCGCTAGGCTTATCGGGAGGGCAACAACAACGGTTAGTGATTGCCAGAGCGATTGCTATTGAACCAGAAGTCTTATTATTAGATGAGCCAGCTTCGGCACTTGATCCGATTTCGACACTGAAGATTGAAGAATTGATTCATCAATTGAAATCGGATTATACGATTGTGATTGTCACGCATAACATGCAGCAAGCCGCTCGTGTTTCTGACTACACAGCTTTTATGTATTTAGGGCAGCTAATTGAATTTGGTGATACGAGTACACTATTTACCAATCCAATTCAAAAACAAACCGAAGACTATATCACAGGGCGCTATGGGTAGATTTTCGTTCAAAATTTATTTTGCTGCTATTGAGATTGATAATGATCCTTTTTTTGGGAATGCCTTGGAATCGAAGCGCCCGTAAAAAAAGGATAGATAACTGAGTGCAGGGCAATAAAAATACTGCTATCTAACTGAGGTGGGCAACCATATTGCCCACCCTACAATTGATAATTGATTGATAATTATAAAAAAATGGAAGACGAACTCACACAACACCATATTTCTCAACAATTCAATAAAGAATTGCGTGAATTACGCAATCAAGTTCTGAATATGGGGGGCTTAGTCGAAGAGCAAGTGACTAATGCCCTTATTGCCTTGATAAATAATGATCATGACTTGGCTAAACAAGTCTATTCCAATGATTATAAAATAAATGCCTTGGAAGTCGTGATTGATGAGGAAAGTACGCGCATTTTGGCTCTCCGCCAACCAACCGCCAGTGATTTACGTTTGGTTATGGCTGTGATCAAAACGATTCCAGATATGGAAAGAATTGGGGATCAAGCTGAACGTATTGCCCACATGGCCTTAAAAATCCCACTGGATGCTCAAGGAAGTCATTTTATCGCGATTCGTCATCTGGGAGAACATGTGCAAAAAATGTTACATGATGCCTTAGATGCCTTTGCGCGTATTGATATTGAAACGGCTTTGAAAGTCATGCATGAAGATCAGAAAGTCGATCAAGAATGTGATAGTATCAGTCGTCAGTTGATTACTTATATGATGGAAGATTCACGCACTATTCCGATTGTCTTAAATACATTGTGGTCGGCACGCGCTTTGGAACGGATTGCCGCTCATTCATGTAATATTTGCGAATACTTGATTTATTTTGCTAAAGGCAAAGATGTTCGTCATATTAGCATGGAACAAGTGGAAGAACAGGCTAGAACACCGCGGAAGTAGTTAATCCTGGGCGAACACGCAGGTTCGCCCCGAAAGCCCCTGAATACGCGGGGTATTGTAGGGGCAGCCCTGCGTGTCTGCCCTTTCGAGCGCGAAAAAATTTGAACCTCGAAACTTCAATCAAACCCAATTTCTTCGCTAAAGACGCTAAAGACACTCAGTAAATTGCGCCTCTTGCGCCTCTTGCGCCTTTTGCGTTAAAAAAAAGCACCCAATCAACACTCTACCATTAGCCTTTAGCTAATCAACCGCAACCACTTCAATCAATCCCAATTTCTTGGCACCAAGAGAAGTGAGGATAACCGTGTAAGCGCCTTCGGGTAAGCTTAACAGCAATGCCGCATCGGTTTTTTTAGTCAGTTGCAAATGAGCGGGAATTTCAGAGGCCCGTGGATCGTCTAGCCAGTTATCGTTTTGGGCCATAACCTCTGTTTTCCCCAACTCTTGTACAATCAAGACAGGATCAACGCCGACATCGACGGCCGTGCCTCTGATGACCACTTTTTGCAAGCCTTCGCCTTCAATGATAAAGCCGGCAATAATGTCATAAGCGCCGCCTTGAACTAAGGCACGGGTACTGATATTAAACAGTTTGTTTACCGGTGGCGT
>Ga0316201_10001941_pt1 | contig 14405 bp, 17 predicted proteins | sample CS6wburrow_MG_FD_204516 | JGI IMG/M metagenome (GOLD analysis project Ga0316201, IMG submission 204516) | Coastal sediment microbial communities from Delaware Bay, Delaware, United States - CS-6 worm burrow | ecosystem: Environmental > Aquatic > Marine > Coastal > Sediment | place: USA... | reverse complement strand
TCTGGTGGAGGGGGTCGGATTCGAACCTACGTAGGCATAGCCAGCAGATTTACAGTCTGCCCTCGTTGACCGCTTGAGTACCCCTCCGCGTACGCAAGCCGGGCATTGTCTAATTCCCCCGCCCGACTGTCAACAGCTAGACGACTGATTCTTCCGATTTCCGGGTGTCCGCGCAATTTCGCTGTATCCCATGAACGGCGGGGCTTTGACGATGATTCAGGCCGGCCGGGCCCAGTGCCATGGCTCGTAGACGAAGCCGGCCGGGTTTTCGCGCGGGTAGCTCATCGAAAATCCGTACCGGGCGGCATTTTCGAGCAGCCAGCGAAACGCCTCGGAGTCCTCGAATTCCTCGGTCAGCGGCCGGCATCCGGGAGTCGCGATGTCGACCGCACGGCCGCTGTGGTGCTCACTAAAGCCGGGCGCCGCATTGACCCGTAGAATATCGCTAACTATCTGACCTGCATTGATTTTTTTTCGTATCAGGCTCGCCTGGTAGTCGATTCCGCGAAACCCGGAGACGATTAGCAGGGTGACGCCGTCCGCGGCCGCCGCATCGACCATCTCGGTCCATTTCCTGGCCGTTTCCGGGGTGAGCCGCTGCATTCGACCGACAAGGTTGGGGCCGACGTCAACAAGATCGGTGGCCTCCTCAAACAGGGGTTTGTGGCCGTCTCGGCCGTAATCTTCGGGAATGCCGAGTTCCTGGTGAAGTTCGCGTAGCATAGGTCCGATTGTCTCATGTGGCGAGAGTTTGTCCCACAAGAGGGTTCCACACGTTGAATTGGTAACGTATGTCTGAAGACACCATTTACAAGGCCGACCCGGGCTCCGAGCCATTCCGATTCGACGACAAGGTCGCAGAAGTCTTTCCCGACATGCTGCGCCGATCAATCCCCGGCTACGCGGCATCCATCGAGGCGATCGGATCGCTGGCAGCCCGCTACGTTCGCGCCGGCACCAACTGCTACGACCTCGGCTGTTCGCTGGGCGCTGCGACGATCGCGATGCGGCAGGGCATCCGCGAGCCCGGCTGTCGGATCGTCGCAGTCGACGCGGCGCCGGCCATGATCGATCGCTGCAAGAAAGTCGTTGCCGAAGACAGCGGCCTGCCTGGCTTGATGACTGACGTGGATTTTTTGCTGGGCGACGTCCGGGACGTGGAGTTCGTCAATGCCTCGATGGTCGTACTGAACTACACGCTGCAGTTTGTCGATCTCGCCGATCGCGACGCATTGCTGCGGCGCATATGCGACGGCATGAATGTTGGCGGGATATTGGTGTTGTCAGAGAAGGTCGTCGATGAGAATACGCACATGGAAGAGCTGCTCGTTGACCTTCACCACGAGCACAAGCGCCGCAATAACTACAGCGCACTCGAGATCAGTCGGAAAAGGGCCGCGCTTGAAAATGTGCTGGTGCCCGAAACGCTTGCCGCGCATCGCGCTCGCCTGCAGGCCGCTGGTTTTTCGCACTCGGCTGTCTGGCTTCGCTATTTCAATTTCGTTTCCATTATTGCATTGCGCTGACCATGACGGACACGATTGATACCAGGGCACTGGCGGACTGCCTCTCGGCGATCGGCCTTTCGGCCTGGCCGGGCGTCTTGCAGCCGCTGCTGGAATCGCGACTGTCCGCCAGGGGGCACGGTGATTACGAACGCTGGCGTGACATCGTGATGGCTTTGCCCGGGGCCGCATCGGATCCGCAAGAGCTTCGCCAACTGTTGCTCGGCCTGTCGCCGTGGCGCAAAGGTCCATTTCACATCGCCGATGTCGAAATCGATGCCGAATGGCGCAGCGATCGCAAATGGGCGCGGCTGGCGGAGACCGTTCTGCCGCTCACGGACCGCAAGGTTCTCGATGTTGGTTGTGGCAATGGCTACTACGCCCTGCAAATGCGCAAAGCCGGCGCCAGCGTCGTCATAGGTATCGATCCAACGCTCGTCTATGTCATGCAGTTTCTTGCCGTGAATACCTTTGTGCGTGACCCGTTCGTGTTCGTCCTGCCTGTTCGTCTTGAGGAAACACCGAACGCCAGGAACAGCTTCGACACCACGTTTTCCATGGGCGTGTTGTATCACCAACGTTCGCCGATCGACCATTTAAGGCGGCTCAAGACAACGTTGCGCTCCGGTGGACAACTGGTCCTGGAAACCATTTTTATCCCGGGTGAAGAGTCTTACGCCTGCACTCCAAAAGACCGCTACGCGCGCATGCGAAACGTGTGGCTCTTGCCAACAATGGCCGAGCTGACGACCTGGCTGCAACGCACCGGCTATCGGGATATAGAAATTATCGATCAGTCCATAACGACCAGCGACGAGCAGCGCAGCACCGAATGGATGCCTTTCGAGTCGCTGCGCGAAGCGCTGGATCCGGATGATCCATCCAAGACAGTCGAGGGATGGCCCGCGCCACGCCGGGTCGTGGTTACGGCGATCAATCCCTAGCTGACCGAAGCACCGACCATCCGACCGCGGCGTCGAGGTGGCTGATTTGACTGGCCGACTGCTGATCGGTAATTTCTGTCAAAACAGAAATAACGGAAATGCCTCATGCAGATGACTCCCGCGATCGAGAAGTACGTTCTTCACTGGGGTGAAATGGGCACGCGCTGGGGGACCAACCGCACCGTGGCGCAGATTCAGGCCCTGCTCTATTTGTCACCGAAACCGCTGCGAGCCGATGAGATCGTCGACCTGCTGTCGGTCGCACGCTCCAATGTCAGCACGAGCATTCGCGAGTTGCAGAGCTATCGGCTCGTGCGCATGACGCACGTGCTGGGCGACCGGCGCGACTATTTCGAATCACTGCATGATGTCTGGGAGTTGTTTCGCGTCATCATCGAACAGCGCAAGCAGCGCGAGTTGAACCCCACCCTGGCGATGCTCAGGAGCTGCGCGTCGGAAGTCGATCGCGAGAAGGAAACGGACCCGATCACGAAGCAACGCATTCACAACATGCTGGAGTTTGTCGATTCGACGAGCCAATGGTACGAGGAGATAAGCGGCGTGCCGACCACTACCTTGACGAAGCTGATGGCCATGGGCAAGCGCATCACAAAGATCGTCAAGAAATAGGCAGGCAGACCGTCAGCGCCGCCGGCGCTGCATTCACAGCGGGTCGCTCTGAGCGACGCAGGCTGGCACGACTTCCTGCCTGCCTTCCTGGACTTCGCGCAACAACCAAACGGATTCGCTGGACGCGGCAGACTCCGGCCCGCCGTTGATCGTATCGGCCGGCCTGTAAAAATAACCGCCGGGCGCGTACTGCCACGTATGGACTTTCCCGGCCACGCATTCGCTGTGCTGGTAATTCCCGGCCAGCAGATAGCCTTCCCTGACAGCTGAGGATTTCTGCCAGGGGAGCGATGCGCCGGGCACCACCTTGAACATCCAGGTTTTTGCGCCGCTGCCGGGATCCTTACGCAGCTCCTTGACCCACACACCTGATGTCGCCGTCCCCTCCCACGTCAACAGTCCGGAATCAATGATAATCGGTGAGCGAATCACCGATTCGGGGTCAACGTCATTCAGGAAATACAGAATTCTGGCGCCATCGGCCGACCGCAGATTGAAGCCCAGCGATCCGGCAGGCAGGAACGCATATCCGCCACGCGGCAGTTCGACGTCCGCGATCGTCATCTGTCCTGCTACCACGAATATTTCCAGCGAACGGCCGGGCGATCCGCCGCTGGTGCCATTCCAGTCAGGCGGCAGGTCAATACGGTTGCTCGTGCGTCGCGTTTGCGGGTCGCCTGCCAATTGCTTCGCCCGGATCCCGGGCAGGCTCGCCATGAAAACGTCGCTGAGCTCATCGACCTGCACGAAGGCGGGGTACGGTAGTTTGGGAGGCCCGCTTGCGCAAGCAGTCAACACGAGAGCGAACAAAACACACGAAAAAACGGTTCTTGTCATGTGATTACCTGTACTCCAAGAAAAAAGCCGCCCAGAATCTGGGCGGCGCAGTAAGCAGAAGATGTATTCGGCTGGATTCGGTTCGCATTCGAATATCGAAACGTCAATGTCACAACAATTTTCGGCGCTCTTCAAAGTCCAGCTGGCAATCCGCTTCGTCATCGGCAATGACTGCTTGCAGGTAATCAGTCAAACAGGTCGCGTGTTGAGAGGGTTCACGCAGCACCCGCCGTTGAGTCATGCATCCGGCATGGCGATTTGCCCACTTCGCCTTCCTACATCTCATCTCCGTGCGTACCGGATTGGTACCGGCGGAATGCTACTACATCTTGTGTGCGAAGGCGAATAATCCACTATATCTAGGCCAAAGATGTAAAATCGACGACGACCGGCGTCGAAAAAGGTACGCTGACAAGCACGAGAGATTTGTGGGGGAGCTCCGCATTGACTGACACCATGATTGACGGCCGCGCGACACACCAGACGGTCGGTCTCTTCCTGGGACCGGCGCTTGCCATCCTGATGGCGCTGGCGTCGGCATTTTCCTTGTTTCACTTGTCGCGCTGTTCCTGGCGCCAAAATTTCTCTAGGGAGCGCCTGCGTTGAGCGACGAATACCCGCTTGGCAAACAGAATAAAGTCCGCCAGCTGCGTGAAAAGGCCGTGTACGACAAATCGACCGTGCACGGCATTCTCGATTCCGCGATGATTGCGCACGTCGCATTCGTGCAGGAAGGCCTGCCGGTGGTCGTGCCGATGCTTTTCGGCCGGGAGGACGAGACCCTGTTCCTGCACGGCGCCAGGAAAGCGCGCGTGATCCGCCTCCTGCGAAGTACCGGGACTGCCTGTCTCAACGTTACTCATGTCGACGGCCTCGTTTACGCGCGGTCCGCGTTCAACTCTTCGATGAGTTATCGCTCGGCGACCGTGTTCGGGCCGGCGCGGCTGATCGAAGGCAGCGAAGAAAAATTGCACGCACTGCGCGTCATTTCGGAACGCACGATGCCGGGCCGCTGGGATGAACTCAGGGAACCACTCGTCAACGAAGTAAAAAAAACCGGCATTATTGCTCTCGACATCGAATCGGCTTCGGCAAAGATCTCAACCGGCATGCCGGAAGACGAAGTCGAAGACTACGAGATTCCAATCTGGGCTGGCGTGCTGCCGCTCGAAAGCCGGTTCACAACGCTGCAGTCTGACGATCGCGTGATCAAGGGCGTACAGCCATCTAGCGTAGTGCGCGCAATGGAAGGCAAGAAGCTGTAGCAGCCCGGATCTACAGCAGGTCCTGCGTATTCTCTGCCTCCAGCCTCAGCAGCGCTTCCTTGGTATCGAGACCGCCGCCAAATCCCGTCAGGTCACCGCTGCTGCCAATGACTCGGTGGCACGGTACGACGATCGGTATCGGGTTACGGCCATTGGCAGCGCCGACGGCACGCACGGCCCTTGGTCTGCCAATGCGTTTTGCGATATCGCCGTAGGACACGGTCTTGCCGTAGGGTATCTCCAGCAGCGCTTTGAGTACGCTGACCTGAAATTCTGTGCCTGCCAGCGTCAGTGGTAAATCGAATTCTTTCCTGGCGCCCGCGAAATACTCCTCGAGCTGCTGCCGTGCTGTCGCCAGCGGTTTCTCGTTATAGATCCAATCGGCCTCCGGGTCCCGCCGCATTGAACCCTTCGGAAAGCCGATCATCGCCAGCGCGCCGTCTTCGCCGGCCAACAGCAACTCACCAATCGGCGTATCGAGGTAGCAGTAGTACATCATTCAGCCTCCGGCTCCATTTTCAGAGCCCCATAGTAGTAGTGCCGCATACGCACGCCACGGCTGCCAGGCCTCGGCACGATTCATCAGCTCGGCGGGCGTCATGCGCAATCTCTCCGGAAGATCAAACGCGCGCAAGAGACCCAGGTCCGATGCCGGAAATGCGTCCGGGTTTTTCAATGCTCTCATGGCGACATACTGCGCCGTCCATTCGCCGATACCCTTGATGGCCTGGAATGACGCACAAAACTCGTCCGCTGACTTTGCGGCATCAATCGACAGGGTGCCATCGACAACAGCTCTCGCAACGCTGCGGATAGTACGCGCGCGGCTCGCAATAATTCCCAGATTTTCCAGCCTCGCCCGCACGAGCTTTTGCGGCTGCGGAAACAGCCGATCAGGCGCCTGAGGCAGGCCGTCAACCGGGACATTGATTCGTTCGCCATAACGTTCGGCGACGCGACCCGCCAGGGTCGTTGCTGCACTGACCGACACCTGCTGGCCGAGAATCGCACGTACAGTCAACTCGAATCCATCCCAGGACCCCGGAACACGGACACCCGGGTTGTCTTCCAATAATGTTCTCAACCTGGGATCCGCCGACAACACTCGGGCAATTTCGTCGGTAGAGGCGTCGAGGTCAAACAGGCTCCGCGCGCGCTGCACAATCGAGAACAGGGCGTTCGTGCCGATGCCGTGCAGGGACAGCAACAGGTGATCACCGGTATCCCGAACGTCCAGTATGCCGCGATCATCGCCAACCTCAATCGTGCGCAGGTACCGCCTCGCATGCACGCTTTCGACAAGTGGCGTTGCCCTTGCCGCGAAAAATGCGAGCAGCCTGTCCCAGTCGAAAGGACGTCGATAAGGCAGCTGCACGGAAAACGTGCTGGCAGCTACGTTTGTGTCCCGACGTCGTCGTAATTGGCCAGGCGTACGGCCATAGGTCTTCTTGAATGTGTCGTTAAAACGCCGGACGCTGCGAAAACCCGAAGCCACGGAAATCTCTCGCATGGATAACGATGTTTGATCGATGAGGTTCTTTGCAAAGTGCAGGCGCTGGGTGTGGGCAACAGCCAGCGGGCTTGCCCCCAGATGCTTGTTGAACAGGCGCCGCAGGTGGCGACTGGTTACGCCGAGCCGCTCTGCGAGATGCTCCAGGTTTCCTTCGTCCAATGCGCCTTGCGCAATCAGGCGGAGCCCCCTTTGCACAGTCGTCGATGTACCTGCCCAGGCCGGTGTGCCGGGGGCAGATTCGGGGCGACACCGCAGACAGGGACGAAAGCCTGCCTCACTCGCCGCCGCGGCCGTCCTGTAATAGACCACATTTTCGCTCTTCGGCGTATTCGCCGGGCATATCGGCCTGCAGTAGATTCCCGTCGTCTTCACGCCGGTGAAGAACCGTCCATCGAACCGTGCATCTCGTGACAGCCGGGCGCGTTCAAATATTTCGTTGGTGCTCATGTTGGCGTTTCCTTCGATTCGAAGTATACGCCGGCACGGAGCCCAAAATGGCCAGAATCGGACCTGTATAAAAAAGATGCCGGACAGGCCTGTTGGCCTGTCCGGCATCGCTTTACCTTTCGTTTCGAGCTACGCCGCGGTGCGTGTCTCGCGGTTCTGCCGGCTTTGCAGCCATTGCTTCAGATCTTCGGATCCACCAATGCGCTTGCCATCGATGAAGACCTGCGGATAGGTGTGTTCCGATGACAGAGCGCGCAGGGCCTGATCGCTGAAGTCGCGGTTCAGCACCAGCTCCTCGAACTCGAGCCCGGCATCTCGCAGCATGCCTTTCGCCCCTGCGCAGAACGGGCAGCCTTCGCGCGTGAAAATCGCTACGTCACTGGGCAGCTCACCCTGCGGATCCAGGTACTTGAGCATCGTGTCGGCATCCGATACGTGGAACGGATCGCCGGGCTCTTCCGGCTCAACGAACATCTTCTCGATGACGCCGTCACGTACGAGCATCGAATATCGCCAGGAACGTTTGCCGAAACCCAGGTCTTCCTTGCCCACCAGGAGCCCCATGCCGTCGGAGAAATCGCCGTTGCCATCCGGAAGGAACGTGATCCGATCGGCATGCTGGCTGCGCTTCCATTCGTTCATGACGAACGCGTCATTGACGCTGACACAGATGACTTCATCAATGCCGTTGGCTTTGAACTTCGGCACGAGCTGATTGTATCGCGGCACGTGCGAAGATGAGCAGGTTGGAGTAAAGGCGCCGGGCAAAGAAAACAGAACGACGGATTTGCCGGCGAATACGTCCTTGCTCGCGACATCGACCCACTCGTGATCGCGTCGGGTCTTGAACGTTACATTCGGGATTCGCTTCCCTTCGAGGTTTTTGAACATTGCTTGTCTCCAGTTAATTACGTTGTTGATTAAGTGCTGTATTGATCAGGCCAACATGCTGCGGAGCATCCAGGCATTTTTTTCGTGAATCTGCATGCGCTGCGTCAGCAGGTCTGCAGTAGGCTCGTCATTCGCGGCATCGGCAGCAGGAAAGGCCTCGCGGGCCGTGCGTACGACAGTCTCCTGCCCGATCGCAAGCTGGCGAATCATCTCTTCCGCCGTTTCCTCGCCGTTACCCTCTTCAATTGAGGTCATCGCCGCGAATTCGGAATAAGACCCGGGCGCCTTGACGCCGAGAGCGCGGATACGCTCTGCAATTTCATCGACGGCGGTTGCCAGCTCGGTGTATTGGCCCTCGAACATCAGGTGCAGCGTATTGAACTGCGGACCCGTGACGTTCCAATGGTAATTGTGCGTCTTCAGATAAAGGGTGTAGCTGTCCGCCAGTAGCCGTGACAGCCCGGACGCGATGCTCTCGCGATCCTTCTTTTTGATTCCGGTATTGAGTTCCATGCTGCTCTCCCATGACTGTATTAAAGCAGGAGTTTACACATGGACAGACAATATTTAAAATGTTTTAATTATATGACTATATTCTATTTTATCGATCATGAAGTCGCCCTCGATACAACAGCTGAAGTACTTCGTCGCGCTCACGGAAATCGGGCACTTCGGCCGTGCCGCCGAACGATGCTTCGTGTCTCAGTCCGCTTTCAGCAATGCCATCAAGGAGCTGGAAAACACGCTGGACACACAGCTCGTCGACCGCACTAACCGCAATGTAACGATTACCGCCACCGGACAGCAGGTTGCGGTCCAGGCACGGCTCGTATTGCGGGACCTCGACAGCCTGGTGGAGACGGCACGTGGACAAAAAGAGCCGCTAACCGGCGAGCTTCGCCTCGGTGTCATTCCCACAATCGCCCCGTTCATCCTGCCGGATGTACTGCCAGGGCTCCGCAAGAAATATCCCGACCTTCGCCTGCTGCTGGTCGAGGACCAGACGCAGCGCATTCATGCGCGGCTGATGCAGGGCGAGCTGGACGTACTATTAATCGCCCTGCCCTGGGAAATGCAGGGTGTTGAAGAACACGCATTGTTCAGGGACACCTTCTGTCTGGCGTGCCATGAAAATACGGATCACGTGGACCCCGAGAACTATCGATTCAGCCGGCTCGATTCCGACAGCATTCTGCTGCTCGAAGATGGCCATTGCCTCAGGGAGCATGCGCTCGCGGCATGCAAGATCCGTAATACGCAAAAGGTAAGCCGCTTTGCAGCAAGCAGCCTGCTGACACTCATCGAAATGGTCGATGCAGACCTCGGTGTGACGTTTCTCCCGGAGATGGCTCGTGGATCATCGCTGCTCCGCAATACGCGGGTGAAACTGCACTCAATCGGCGATCGCAGTTACCGCACGATAGGCCTGGTCTGGCGCAAGGGCAGTCGACGCGTCGAAGAGTTTCGCCTGCTGGGCGACTTCATTCGGGCTTCCTGTTGAGGCGCAAGCGGTATTCGTAGGCAGGAATGCGTATTGTTGGCATACTCGGCTGATAGCAACATGGTGGTGAAAGAGGTGCTGCTATGAAAGGTTCAATTTTCCTGATCGCTAACGCGCTGTTGCTGGTGGCCTGCGCGCACAATGCCTCGAATGGGGTGTCTGGCACAAAGGACGCCTTATCCGAAGACCGGTTCGCCGCGATGAACGGCGAATTCGCGTATCAGGAATACTGTGCGGGCTGCCACGAAACCGGCATGCTGGGCTCCCCAATTGCGGGTGACGCCTCTGACTGGGGTGCCCGCTCACAGCTCTGGGACGCGGTTCTCCTCGATCACGCGATAACCGGGTATCTCGAGATGCCCGCAAAGGGCGGTCAGACCGACCTGCCAGACGAGGTCGTCAGATCAGCCTTAAGCTACATGCTTCGCATGACATTTCCGGATATGCCGCACGACTGCAATCCCCCCTATTGTGGGAACTCTGAGGAGTAATTGCCGCGGCACGTTTCCGTGACCGGGTAAAACGCAGGAACTACCCTACTCAGTACAGCGAGGGTCTGCGGCCTGAATACCGGCGATCATCTCGCGCGTCACCGGTATCGGATCGCAGCCATGCTCCAGCTCGCAAATCAGGTCGTATTTTGGCTCCGCCTTGATGTGGCAGCCAAAGCAGTTTCCACCAAATTTATTCACGACATCGACAAAGCCCCGATTGCGAATGCTGCTGCCGTCGGCAGACACGTCAAGCTCAAAGAACTCCCAGTCGCGGGTGGCCGCGTTCCAGCCGGGGTAATGTTTTACCATCACTTCGGTCGGTACCAGCTGCACGACCGACCCTGGTGGGTAAACGCCGCCGTCCGTGGACTCGGCAACGGCGACCGTGGCGTCGAGGTCGCCGAGCAGGTTATCGACGAAAAAGTGACGAATGGCCGTCATTTCCGTAAGACAACGGAATGAACCGGCATCGATCGACAGTTCGGGCAGGTCGGCCACCATCGTTGCTTCAACGGCGGGTGGCGCCGCGGATTCAACGGGTTTGCTGCTTGCTTCGTTTTTTCCGCAGGCCTGGAGGCCGAGCGACACCAGGATAAGCAACATTGCCTGCCCGGCGGCGGCCCTTGCTGTTCGATTTGTTGTCATGGCTTTCTACCGTCATCCTTGGAAGCAAGGTGGATCGTTCATAGTACTACGAAAATGCAGGGCGGCTATCGGCCAACAGCAGGCCTCTGCCTTTGCTACCGCTCTCGGCTATCCACGATTGACAGCGGCGCCTCAACGAACTAACTTTTTGTGGTGAACAAATGCCGCTCCGCTGCTTTGTTCTGTTTCCTTGGCGGCGCCGGCAGGGAGGCAAATCATGTTTACTCGCAAATGTTCCGCGCTCATCGTCAGCGTGGCTCTGCTGTTATTGGGATCCTGTGGTGGTGGGAGTGACGGAGTAGTCGTTACGCCGACACCGCCGCCAGTGAATACGTCCGCATTACCAATCACGGCAGCAAACGCACAGGAAATCACGGTAACGGTTCTGGGAGCCATCGTATCGACAATAGACATTATCGACATCGTCGATGTCATCGGACTTCCGGATGTCGGGGGTACAATTCCCGGCCTGGCTAAACTGGAGTTCTACGCAATCATCCCGCAAACTGTGCCTTGCGATACCGGTGAGGCCAACGTTACGTGGGACGATGCGGACAACAACCTTGAGATATCCACGGGGGACACGTTCGACATCGTATTTGCCATGTGTTTCTTCGCGGATACAGGCGAGACACTTGACGGTGCAACGTCGCTCACCAACCTGGTGGTCGAAGGAGATCCTTTCAATCAGATCGCGCCCTGGCGATTTGCAGCGACGTTCGGTTTTGACAGCTTGATTGACGCCGGCTTTAATGTCCTGAATGGTGATCTCAATCTCGACATAAGCAGCGTTGACAATATCGTTGTCGATGTTTCCCTTACCACTGACTTACTCGTCTACGGAAACATGGCGATCATGGAAGAATTAAGCAACTATGAGCTGAGCCAGACCTTAGATTTCAATGCCCAGACACAAAGCGTCAGCGCCAACGGCACGTTGACCAGCAACGCGCTCGAGGGCAGCGTTACATTCGAGACGTTGCAGGAGTTCGTGGGGATGTTTGACGATAATCCGTTCATCGGGCAATTGCTGATCAGTGACGATAGCTCAAGCGTTCTCGTTACCGTGGTGGATAACATTAGTGTCCTGCTTGATATCGATTTTGACCTGGACAGTATTATTGATGAGACGATTGTAGTCACCTGGGCCGAGCTCGATATCGACTAGCCACCAATGTATTCTAGAAAAAGCGGGCCCCTTTGCGGGGCCCGCCTGAGTTTGGTGCCGGCACCAAGAGTCGAACTCGGGACCTACTGATTACAAATCAGTTGCTCTACCAACTGAGCTATGCCGGCGGAACCTGTCCACACGATCCGCGTGGGGGCGCATTATTGGCTTTTCAGGCCTTTCTGACAAGGGTTCCATTGGCAGATTCCCGTGGCAGATTATTGTGGGCAGGTAGCCAAATCTCGCAGCAAGACCTGGTCTTCCCCGTATTTCTCGATAATCGCGCCCGCGCCCCTTCCCGGCGGGAGAGCGATGTCGACAAAATAGACGGTTCGGTCAGCCGTTCGTGGTGCAATGTCGGCCGGCAAATCCAGCGATCTCGCCTGCAGCTCAATCTTCTCTGCCCCTTCGAGGTCGCCAAACAAGCCAAGGGAAATTTTTAGCCCCTCATCCTCGGTGCGCACGAGATATGCATCAGCCAGTCCACCGTTGCTGAGCTTGTCGAGCATCGCGTTCGCGGTTGCTTCATCCGCGATATTGCGAATCTGGACCCAATGTCCGACAAACATCTGCCCCTGCGTCGAACGAACACGCGATTTCATTCCTTGACTCGAATGCAGGAGCACGGCTGAGTCGGCGTCCGTCCTGACCTTGAACGGACCAATCGTCACACAGGATCTGCCCGCAATCGCCGCGAGATCAGACGGATTGCCCGACCCGAGTACCGCGCCTGCGCTCGCAATGCCATCGTTGTCTCGATGGGTCGTCACCTGCAGCGGCGGACCCAGGTCCGCTTCATTGATGATTGCAACCCCCGCCTCGGGAGAATCCTCCTGGTACATTCCCCAGAGAAAATAGAGAATATTGGCGAGCAGCAAAAGCAACAACAGGTTTTTCATTGAGCACTTTCCAGCATATGTGCGAGCCCCTGAAGCACAAGATGCGGGCGATGAAGCGGCGCGTCAGTGAGCGCATCAAGAATGCGTGACGCATCCCCGCCGGTCAAGATTGTCGTTGGCCGGTGACCATTTGACCGCAGGATTTGAACGGCCCGATCCACAGCTCCGGCAACGGCATTGCGCGCGCCCTCGCGAACGGCGGCGGCAGTATTTTGCGCAAACATCTGCATTTCGGCACCCTTTCGTGCCGGCAACGGACGCACCGCTGGAATGTCGCTCGTTGCCGATGACAAGGCCGTCGCCATAGCCGCGACACCGGGAATAATTTGTCCGCCGAGATGAGCACCTTTGTCGTCGATGGCGTCCAGCGTCAGTGCGGTGCCAACATCGACAACCAGGCACGCGTCCTGAATTTCGGCCCAGGCACCAACCATTGCTACCCAGCGATCCACGCCCATGCGCCGTGGCTGCGTGTAGCTGTTGCTCAGGCCCCAGCCGCGCTTTCTGACGCGTGCAAAACGCACATCGCAGTCACAGTGCATGCCGACAACACCCGATAGTCGTGTTGCAAATCGTGTACCGGCGACATTGCTCACAAAAACCTCGTCGACGCGTCGTGGCAGCTTGGTCGTCAACACCTGCAGGCCTTTGTCCCGGATCCTGTCTTGCGAAATATGCCCGGTACGACGGATCTCGCCGTCGTCAAGAACACCCCACTTGATCCGGGAGTTGCCGACATCGAGGAGCAGCGCTTTCATCAGCCAGGCTCCCGCGTGCCCGTCATCAAGACCGAACCCGAAGTCACGCGCTGCCTTCCCCCGGACAGTGTGTCGAGCAGCAGCGCACCATCGTCACCGATGCCGGCCCCAGTCCCCGTGATCTGTCGCCCCGATGCATCAACTGTTACTTCGCGACCAAACAGCCAGTCATACTCCGACCATTGGCTCCTGAATGCCGCAAATCCGCCGGCTTCGTATTTGGCAATCGCTTTGCTCAGTCCGCTGATGAGGCCCGCCGCAATCCGGTTCCAGCCCGGCAGCTCGGCCACCAGGCTTTTGAGGTCGGTTGCGCGCCGTCCCGCGACCGTTTCCAAAAAAGCATCCTGCCGTTCCTTGAGGTCAATATTCAGCCCGATACCCGTGACGATCGTCCTGGTCCCACCGGCCTGGGTCTGCGCCTCGGTCAGGATGCCACCGAGCTTGCCATCCATGGCAATCAGATCGTTCGGCCACTTCAGTTGTACACTCGAGACGTTCAATTCCCTGAGCGCCGCAATGGCACCAAGCCCGATCGCGAGCGTCAGCGCGGGCAGGTTCGACGGAGGCGCAACGAAGGTGTAAGCCATCGACAGGCAAAGACCCGACCCGGGCGGGGATTGCCAGCTGCGGCCATAGCGGCCGCGACCCGCTGTCTGGTTGTCGCTCAGGGCGACATGCATCTTCCCCGGCGCCGGCGCCGGCTGCTGCATGAGATAGCTGTTTGTTGAATCAATCGCCGCGAAGATCTCAAGCCGGCCAAGCGTCGCTGCGGTCGCCTCGTTCAGATTGCGGCGAATAACATCTGCGTCGAGATTATTCATCGGTCGAATTTGCGTGCTTACTTCTGAACAGCATCAATTTCGTGCTGCGGTTCTCTGTTCCGTCTCGCATTCGCCGAATGTTGGCAC
>Ga0316201_10001940_pt1 | contig 14409 bp, 11 predicted proteins | sample CS6wburrow_MG_FD_204516 | JGI IMG/M metagenome (GOLD analysis project Ga0316201, IMG submission 204516) | Coastal sediment microbial communities from Delaware Bay, Delaware, United States - CS-6 worm burrow | ecosystem: Environmental > Aquatic > Marine > Coastal > Sediment | place: USA... | reverse complement strand
GTGGTGTTTAAAAATTATTAAATATAATAATCGACTTGGGTCTTGCCAGTTTACGCAAAGACGGATTAAGAGTGACTCCAGACGCACATATGCCAATAGTTACCAGTGTTTTGGCTGGGGAACTCAATAAATTTTTGGTTGCCGAATGTGCAAAGTATAATATTAATGCGGTAGGCATAAGCTTGGCCGACGGTAATTTAGCGGTTTGTCACGAGCATCCCGCAAATATTGGTGCGGTAGGCGTGCCCACTGCAAAAAATGCTAGCTTACTCAATGCTTTACTCCAAGCTAATATGGTGCCAATTGTTGCGTCCATTGGTAAAGATGAAAAAGGCAGGCTTTACAACGTGAATGCCGATCATGCGGCTATTTGCATTGCCAAGTTGTTGAATACAAAGTTATACTTTTTTGCAGATGTTAGTGGTGTACTAAACGAAAATAAACAGCTAATACCTCAACTTAGTCCAAGCTTAAGTGCGTCTTTAATAGCGCAAGGTATAATAACCGACGGTATGGCAGTGAAAGTTGAAGCTGCACAATTTGCCGCTAACGAGATTCAACAATCGGTGACAATAGGAAGCTGGGATGATGCTTCTAAAATACTGATTGATCATGAAGTATGTGGCACCGAGATATTGCCAAATACTTGAAATTCACAATTATTACCTAAAACCACATTAAATGGTTTTGAAACTTAATAAACGAATAACAGAAAGGAAACCTTGTGCACTTACTTAGTTTCAGCGATTGGACAGCAAAAGACGCAAATTCACTACTTAATTTTGCAATTACACTTAAGCAAACACCTGAAAGATTTGGTCACCCCTTAGCTGGCAAATCGGTCGTTGCTTTATTTGAAAAACCATCACTGCGCACTCGCGTAAGCTTTGATATTGGTATTAATAAGCTTGGCGGCCACATGGTATATGTAGACAGTCAAAGCGAACCGCTAGAAAAACGAGAAGATCCCAAAGATGTGAGTGCCAATATTAGTCAATGGGCAGATGCCATTGTAGCCCGGGTCTACAAGCACAAAACCCTTGAAGACTTAGCTTCTGTGGGTAACATTCCTATTATTAATGCACTTTGCGATATGTATCATCCATGCCAAGCACTGGCAGACTACATATCAATGAAAGAAGCTTTTGGTGATATTAAAGGCAAAACTTTGGCCTATGTAGGTGATGGTAATAATGTGACACATTCACTTTTAATTTTAGGTGTATTGTTGGGATGCAACCAAGTTGTCATTACGCCTAAAGGACACGAAATTGATGCGAAAATCGCACAAAAAGTTGCTAAAATGGCAGATGAACAAAATGTAAGCTTTACCATCAGCAACCATATCGATACATTAACTAATGCCGACGTTATTTATACTGATACATGGTTGTCTATGGGCGACGAAACGCCGCTTAAAGATATCAAAGAAAAATTCATGCCATATCAGGTAAATAAAGCGCTGATGCAACAAGCGGGCGCTAGCTATGTGATGCACTGCCAACCAGCGCATAGAGATTTAGAAATTACAGGCGAATTAATGGATTCAACGCAATCCTTACTTATGCAAGAAAGCAAAAACAGAATGCATGCGCAAAATGCGATTCTATGCTTATTATTAACCGAATTAGATTTAAGCCAGTTTTAGAGGTCAATGTGAAAAATAATACCAACTCCAAAAAAGTAAACGTTAAAAAAGTCGTCCTTGCATACTCGGGCGGATTAGACACCAGTGCTATTGTACCTTGGTTGAAGGAAAATTATGGCTGTGAAGTAGTTGCTTTTGCTGCTGATGTTGGTCAAGGTGATGCCGAGCTTGAAGGTCTTGAAGAAAAAGCCATAGCGTCGGGTGCAAGCGAATGTCATATAGTTGATTTGAAAGAAGAATTTGTTAAAAATTATATTTATCCCACGATTACTACGGGCGCCGTATATGAAGACGAATACTTACTGGGTACTTCGATGGCGCGTCCTATTATTGCCAAAGCTCAGGTTGAAATTGCCCGTAAAGTAGGTGCTGATGCCCTAAGTCATGGCTGTACCGGCAAGGGCAATGACCAAGTCAGATTTGAAGGCGCTTTTGCAGCTTTAGCCCCTGATTTACCCGTTATTGCTCCATGGCGTGAATGGGACATGGTATCGCGCGAAGATTTGCTTGATTACCTTGCTAGTCGTAAAATAAAAACGAGTGCGTCGGCGACTAAACTTTATAGTAGAGACGGCAATGCATGGCATCTATCTCATGAAGGTGGTGAATTAGAAGACCCGTGGAACGAGCCTTTCAAAGGCGTTTGGACAATGACAGTCGATCCAGAAGATGCTCCAAATACCCCTGAAAATGTTAGCCTTATTTTTGATAAAGGCGGATTGACGCATGTTAACGGCAAAGCAATGTCGCCTTACAATGCCTTAGTAGCGCTAAATGAAATTGCTGGTGCCCATGGTGTTGGTCGTATCGATATTGTTGAAAACCGCTTAGTAGGTATGAAATCGAGAGGTTGTTACGAAACCCCTGGTGGCACGCTAATGATGAAAGCTTATAAAGCATTAGAATGCTTAGTGCTTGATAAATCGGCTTTCAAATTTCGTGAACAGATTGGCTTAGAATACGCCCATGTTATGTACGATGGTCGCTATTTCACTGCTTTGAATGATTCACTCCTAGCTGCCGCTAAAGTTTTCGCTGAGCAAGTTAGCGGAGAGGTTGTAATAAAACTTTACAAAGGCAATGCCATGGTAACACAGCGCCGTTCGCCAAATAGTCTTTACTCAGAAGACTTTGCTACTTTTGGTGCCGACGATGTTTACGACCAATCTCATGCAGAAGGCTTCATTCGACTATTTAGTTTATCAAGTCGTATTAGTCATTTAAATAAGCTTAAGTAAAGGAATTCGATTATGGCACTTTGGGGTGGACGCTTTCAAGCAGGCAGCAGCGACATGTTCAAGCAAGTAAATGACTCGTTGCCCTTCGATCATGTGATGGCCGTTGAAGATATTTTTGGTTCTATTGTATGGTCACGTGCGCTCAAAGATGCGGGCGTACTTTCTGAAGACGAACAAACGCAAATTGAAAATGTACTGGGTGAATTAAAAGATAAAGCCTTAAATGGCGAAATTGATTTTTCTGCTTCTACTGAAGAAGACATTCATAGTTTTGTAGAAGCATACCTTACTGATGAGTTGCAAGATTTGGGTCGAAAACTTCACACCGGACGCAGCCGAAACGATCAGGTTGCCACCGATTTTAGGTTATGGGTAAGAAACCATTTAGCGTCGCTCAAAGTTGATTGCGTAAACCTAATGGGTGCATTGTTACAGTGTGCTAACCGGCATCAAGATGTTGTCATTCCTGGCTATACTCATTTGCAGCGTGCTCAGCCGGTATACTTTGCACATTGGTGTTTAGCGTATGTTGAAATGCTCAAACGTGATATGAGTCGAATAGATGATTTAAGCAAACGTATGAATCAATGCCCACTAGGAAGCGGTGCACTAGCGGGAACTACTTTTGCGGTAGATCGCCACAAAATATCGGAAAGCTTAGGTTTTACTAGCCCATGTTTAAATAGTTTAGACGCCGTTTCAGACCGTGATTTTGTACTTGAACTACTATTTGTATCCAGCACAAGTATGATGCATTTATCACGCATGGCTGAAGATCTTATCTTTTACAATTCTGGCGAAGCTGGATTTTTGCAGTTAAGTGATGATGTTACCTCGGGTTCATCATTAATGCCGCAAAAGAAAAATCCAGACGCACTAGAATTAATGCGCGGAAAATGTGGTCGAGTATTTGGTCATTTGCAAGCCTTATTAGTTACTATGAAAGGCCTGCCATTGGCTTATAACAAAGACATGCAAGAAGATAAAGAAGGCGCAATAGATACCGTTAATCAATGGCATATATGTTTGTGTATTGCTGTTGAAGTACTAAATGGTCTTGCCTTAAACGAAGATGTATGTCGTAAAGCGGCACAACAAGGTTATGCAAATGCAACCGAGTTGGCCGACTACTTAGTTGCTAAAAATATTCCGTTTAGAACTGCTCACGATATTGCAGGCCAAGCTGTGGTAGCTGCTATTGCGAAAGGACTAGCCCTTGAAGAAATGCCAATAGCCGATTTGCAAAGCATTCACGCGCAAATTAAAGAGGATGTTTTTCCTTGGCTAGAGCTTGATGCTGTGCTTAATAAACGTGATCAGTTAGGCGGAACCAGTAAGAAAATGGTGACGCAAGCTTTATATGTGGAATTGGAAAATTGGGATACGCTAAAAGCCCTAGCTATAGCGAATTGATATCTTGATGAATATACGGCTTTGTTACTACTTGTATAAATATATGGAGAATTGTACCTAAATGTCTTTATCTCACCAAGATAGTGTGCGGCTGTTTAGAAGCTCAGCACCCTATATGAATGCGCACAGAGGTAAAGTCTTTGTGATCATGTTTGGCGGCGAGGCTGTTCAAAGCGAAAACTTTGAAAGGCTCATACAAGACATTGCATTGCTGCATAGCCTAGGGATCCGTATTATTATTGTGCATGGCGCGCGCCCCCAAATTGATGAACGCCTCGGTCACCGCTCAATTCAAGCACAATTTGTTGATGGCGTGCGAATAACAAATAAACCCACACTAGAATGTGTAAAAGACGCCGCAGGATCTTTACGCAGTCAAATTGAAGCATTGTTGACTCTAGGGTTACCCAACTCCCCCATGCATGGTGCTCGAATCCGTGTGTGTTCTGGTAACTTGGTTATCGCAAAACCCATAGGTGTACGTAACGGCATAGACTTTGAACACACTGGCACTGTTCGCAGAATAGATGTAGTAGGCATTCAAAACCAATTAGATGACGGCTCCATTGTCTTGTTATCACCAATGGGATACTCGCCCACTGGAGAAGTGTTTAATTTGTCACACGAAAATGTGGCTACGCAAGCCGCAATAGCACTAGACGCCGATAAACTAATTACACTTTCAGAATTTGACGGTGTTTATCGACAAAATGAATTGATAAGAACTATTGAAGTTGATCAACTTAAGCCCTTAATTGAGAACAATGAAATTCAAGCTGAAATTACATGTTTAAGTGCAATTGTCGACACCGTCGTGGCTGGAGTTGAGCGTGCTCACTGCGTAAGCTACCACAACGACGGCGCCATTTTGAAAGAACTTTTCACCCGCGATGGTCACGGCAGCCTAGTGATGCAAACCCACTATGAACAATTAAGAACAGCGACTATCGATGATGTCGGCGGTATTTTAAAGCTAATTAAACCCTTGGAAGAAAGCGGTGTACTGTTAACTCGCTCGCGAGAAAAACTAGAAAACGAGATTGAATGTTTTAAAGTTATAGAGCGCGATGGCATGATTATCGCCTGTGCCGCGCTTTACGTTTTTCTAGAAGAACATATGGGCGAAGTAGCTTGCGTGACGATTCACCGAGATTATCGCGGCAAAAACCGCGGAGAAAGACTCATGCAAGCGATCAAGAACCTAGCCCTCGACTTAAGCCTTCAGCAGCTCTTCGTGCTCACAACAGCAACAAGCCATTGGTTTTTAGAACAAGGTTTTGTAGAGCAAAGTGTTGATGATTTACCGGCTTTGAAAAAAGACATTTATAATTTCACCCGCAATTCAAAAGTATTTGTCTTACCTTTGTAACTCAGAACTAAACGTGTAATTACCAACTTACACGTTTGTAAGGACGATATTCTGCCTGCCAAAAATTGCTTTCAATTTTTGCCAAAAGCATTTCGTCAGACACCACTAATGCGAGTCCTTGCTCCATGGCAACCTTAGCAACAGCGAAGGCTATCTTTCGAGAAACCACGCTTATTTGCGTTAGACGTGGAAGTAAATCGCTAGACTCTCCCTTTGCCAAAGGAGATTCTTCTGCTAAAACATTGCTTGCTGCCATTAGCATCTCGTCACTTATTATTCGTGCCTTAGAAGCAATAACACCTAAGCCTATACCCGGGAAAATATAACTATTATTGCACTGTGCAATAGGAAAGACTTTATCTTCATAAGTAACCGGATTAAATGGTGAGCCCGTGGCTATAACAACTTTTCCTTTAGTCCATTCAATGACTTGTTCTGGACGCGCTTCAACTTGTCTTGATGGGTTACTCAATGGAAAAATAATAGGCATTTCACAATGTTCAGCCATAGTCCTTATTACTTGCTCGGTAAACAATCCCGGTTGACCAGACACACCTATGAGAATGTCGGGCTTAGTGCAATTAACCACATCTAACAAAGATGCATATTCACCGCTAAACGACCAATCCGCAATATTACTAATTGATTGCATTAACTTTTGTTGGAAATCCCTTAAGCCTTCCATACCTTCCGTAAGTAAGCCAAACCTATCGACCATAAATACTCGGCTACGTGCTTGCGCGTCGCTTAAACCTTCAGATATCATTTGTTGAACTAACATTTCAGCAATACCACAACCTGCAGAACCTGCGCCTACAAATACAATATTTAATTCTGAAAGTTTATCACCACGGGCTCTGCAGGCAGCTAGAATAGTGCCAAGGGTAACCGCTGCGGTGCCTTGAATATCATCATTGAAACAACATGTGTTATCGCGGTATTTTTGCAATAAGGGCATTGCATTAGGTTGAGCAAAATCTTCAAACTGAATCATTGCTTCAGGCCAGCGGTCTTTCACTTCATTTATAAACATGTCTAAGAATTCGTAGTACTGCTCCTGCGGAATTCTTGGGTGTCTAGCACCCATATACATTGGGTCATCAAGTAATTTTTGACTATTCGTGCCCACGTCTAACATAACAGGCAATGTATAAGCAGGACTAATTCCACCACAAGCTGTATATAAAGATAGCTTACCAATAGGAATTCCCATACCACCAATGCCTTGATCGCCTAATCCTAAAATGCGCTCTCCATCTGTCACCACAATTACTTTGACTTTCCGTTTAGTCGCATTACGCAATATATCACCCATCAAATGACGTTCGTCATAGCTGATAAATAAGCCTCTTGATGAGCGGTAAATATCAGAAAAACGTTCACAGGCCTCTCCCACTGTAGGGGTGTAGATGATAGGCATCATTTCTTCAATATGCTTTTGCAGTAACCTGTAGAACAAGGTTTCGTTATTGTCTTGTATAGCCCTCAAGAAAATATGCTTATTTAGCGGGCTCACAAAACTGCTGTATTGTAGGTAAGCACGATCAACTTGCTCTTCAATAGACTCGTATCTAGGCGGTACTAGACCTAACAAATTGAATGATTTGCGCTCTCTTTCGGTAAATGCGCTGCCTTTATTTAACAAGGGTGTTTCAAGTAATGCTGAACCAGCATAATGAGTATATAAATGGCGTTCGTTATCGTTTGCAGACATGTAGGGCCTTCGCTAGTAGTCTTTCGTGAAAAAAAAGTCGTGTAATTAGTCGCTTAAAAAAGGTCATCTAGTACAGGGTCGCGCTTTTTATCTTCGTCAATAGGCAAATCAAAAGTATCTTCATTAGCAAATATAGTCGGTTCTGTCCCTTTTTTAAAGTATTCAAACATAGACGTTGCATCAGTCTTGCGTGTTAACAGGCCTGTTTTTCTGTCAATACGCACTCTGACAATACCTTCTGGAATCTCTTTAATCGCCTGTTCAGTGCCTTTGAGGGCTACCTGCATAAATCTTATCCAAGCAGGTTGTGCGGCTTTAGCGCCATCTTCAGCGCCAATTAAAGCGTTACCTATATAGTTAAATCGTGTAGGGTTTTTATTAATTAAGTTTTGATTTCTACTAGCGCGTCCTAGTTGGCGTATGTTGTCGTCAAACCCAAGCCAAGCCGTTGCCACCAATGAAGGTGCAAATCCTGAAAACCAAGTGTCGCGAGAGTCGTTGGTTGTGCCGGTTTTCCCGCCAATATCTGTTCGCTGTAATATATTTCGAGCTCGCCAGCCTGTCCCTATCCAATATGATTCGCCGGTGCCATTGCCACGAAGCGCTGTGCGCATCATTTCAGCCACCAAAAAAGCGGTTTGTGGCGATATAACTTGCTTTGCCGACAACATGGGCGGGCGGGTATTTTTGACATCAAGGGTATTATTATCAGTTTGCACAGTAGTATTACCACCTAAAAGCTGCTCAGCTAGCATGTCTTCAACGTCGGCTTGAGTCAACGTTTTATCAGGCTCTACTGGAAGTGAAGTCTTAATAATCTTTTTGCCGTCGCGGCTGAAGCTGTCACATGGGTCGCAAGCATAAACAGGTTCAGCTTGCCAAAGGATTTCTTCAGTACTGCTTTCAATTCGTTCAATAAAATATGGGCGTATTGCAAAACCGCCGTTGGCAATAATTGACAAAGCAGTAGCTACCTCTAGAGGAGTGTGAGCTCCCGAGCCTAGCGACATAGTTTCATCGGGCGGTACTTCTGCACGCTCAAAACCAAACTTAGTGACGTAGTCTCTGGTTTGCGTAAGGCCAACGCCCCGTAACAACCTTACCGATATTACGTTTTTGGATTTACCTAAGGCTACCCTCATTCGTATAGGCCCGTCGTATAACGGAGGAGAATTTTGTGGACGCCAAGCTACTCCCGACGAAGCATCCCACTGGTTAATTGGCGCGTCGTTTACAACACTTGCAAGGGTATAACCATGATCCAATGCCGCCGCATATATGAACGGTTTTATATTTGAGCCTACCTGACGTTTTGCTTGTGTAGCACGGTTAAATTGGCTGTGGTAAAAGCTATAACCACCCACCACGGCTTCCACAGCTCCATTAAATGGATTTAGAGCAACAAAAGCACTACTGGCCGCGGGAAATTGAGACAACTGCCATACTTGATCTTCTGGACGTAAGCGAACATATATCAACATACCTTGATGCAAAATATCGGAAGCCAGTTCCGGCTCTGGTCCTTGAACTTGGTCGCTCACGTATGGTCTAGCCCAATCTAGTCCATCCCAATCAAGCTTTATATCGCCAAAAGCTAAAGTGCGTACCAGTGCGGTTTGTCCAGTAACATTTATCACAACCGCAGGCACTAAGTCGCCAATAACCTTAACGCTACTCAAAATTTCTGCTAATTCATTTTGTTCTGGCTCAACATGAGGACTCGTAAACTCTTCAACTTCTTGACTATCAGTTTGTGGTTGGACTAACTTTAGTCCGTCCATCTCCAATTCGTTCGGATCCAACTGTGTCCAAACACGACTAATAGGACCGCGGTAACCATGGCGTTCATCATAATCGTGAAGATTCCGAACTACGGCTTCTTGAGCTGCCATTTGATATTTAGAATTGGCAGACGTGAATACTTTGAAACCACTTGTTTCAGCAATTTCTTTGCCATAAATCGCAATCATTTCGTTATAAGCAAGATCGGCTAAATAAGGTGCACTCATGTCTGTTTCAGCGCCATGCTTAGTTGCCGTTACCGGCGCATTTGCAGCTTCGTCAAATTGCTCTCTGGTGATGTACTCCTCATCAAGCATACGAAGTAGCACTATTCGCCGGCGTTCTTTAGACAAATCAGGGCGTGTAATTGGATTTAATACTGAAGGTCGTTGCGGCAAGCCAGCAATAGTGGCTATTTGAGCCAAGTTAAGTTCTTGTAAAGTTTTGCCATAATATACTTGAGCAGCAGCGCCTACGCCAAAGGCTCTATGCCCTAGTTCAACTTTGTTAAGATATAGCTCAAGTATTTCGTCTTTACTTAATTCTTGCTCCATTTTTAAGGCAATGAAGACTTCTTTTACTTTTCTGGAATATTCTTTTTTACGCGTAAGGCCAAAAAAGCCACGGGCGAGTTGCATTGTTAATGTACTTGCTCCCTGCCCTTTTTCGCCTGTAGTCACTAAGTTAAGTACCGCTCTTAATACGCCAATTGGATCGACTCCAATATGATCATAGAAACGACTATCTTCAGTTGCAATGATAGCCTGTACCAAGGTCTCGGGGACTTCTGCGAGAGAAACTGGTATTCTACGTTTTATACCGTATTGGGAAATTAATTTGCCATCTTGGGTATAGATTCGCATAGGTGTTTGTAATTCAACATCACGTAACACGTCAACGCTGGGAAGCTCATCTTTGTAATAGGCATATAGGCCAACAACAGTACCTACGCCTAACACAAGGGCTAGAAGACATAAAATTAAAAAGATTTTTAAATACTTCACTAGTGGCGTTAGTCTCAAATAAATGTTGAAAAGCACTAAAAATTTATACGTATGTGTCGTTAACAGATACATACCATAGATTAATTCTCAGTATTATGAACGCATATGATACTGTAATCCACATTAGGCTACCATGATATGAAGTCGCTTTTTTCAAAAAAAGCCAAAACCATTATAGGTTTGGACATAGGAACCAAATATATTAAGGCGGTTAGCCTTGATATTTCCTCGTCCAAAACTAAAGTATTAGCGTTTGCGTGTGAATCGATTTCAGGCAACGCATTTGCTGAACGCGAAATAAAAGACTTTGACGCAATAAGCAAAGCGCTTAAGAAAGTAAAAATTTCACTGAAAGATCGCAATAAATATTGCGCTCTAGCAGTCGCTGGTTCTTCGGTAATCAGCAAATTGGTTTACATGGAGCCCGACCAGTCAGACTTTGAACTAGAAAGCCAAATCGAGTTAGAAGCAGATAGCTTAATCCCTTATCCTCTGCCTGAGGTTTACTTGGATTTTGAAGAACTGCGTAATAGCGAAACTCATGAAGGTAAAGTTGAAGTATTGTTAAGCGCTGCCCATAAAGACCTTGTCGACACGAGAATGACCGTAGTTCGTGAAAATCTATTTGACCCCAAAATTATCGATATTGAATCCAACGCGTTAGGTGAGGCATTTATTCAGTATATGGATGAAAGCATAGAGATCGCCGACGTTGTGTGCTGCGTTAATGTTGGCGCTTCATTGTTGCAACTAACGGTTGTGCAAAATCAGCAAGTTATATATGCCAAAGAACATGCTTTTGGTTTGAATAAGTTAAATCAAGATTTGTCACTCATTTATGGCGTAGATATACAGGAAGTAGAGCAACAAATAGCAAGTAACACAGCACCTGACGATTGGTTTACTGAAACCATGCCAAGCTTTTATGCAAGTTTACAACAACAAATACAACGCGCGCTGCAAATGTACACTTCAACTACCCATAAACCTATGCCTATCAAATTATTTTTAAGCGGTGGCGTTACGAATTTACCAAATGCTATTGAAGAATTAGACAAAGAACTATCGTTACCTGTGTCTAAGTTCAACCCATTCTCCAGAATGGAAATTAGCGATAAAGTAAATGCAGAGAAACTATTGAGCATAGCACCACAATTGACCATTGCGGTTGGTCTTGCCACAAGGAAACTTGAATCATGGCAAAGATAAACTTACTTCCATGGCGCGAATCATTGCGCCAAACGCAAAAGAAACAATATATTGGTTCACTGGTGTTTGTTTCTATCACTGTTTTTGTCTTGTTTTGGGTGGTGGGTCAAATCATCGACCAACAAATACGAAACCAAAATTCACGAAACAATTATCTGACTCAGCAAATTGAAGTGCTCGATCGCCAAATTGCTCAAATTAAAGAAATAAGTAAATCTAAAGATGCAATTGGTCTAAGAATGGCCTTAATTGAGCAATTGCAAGTTAGCCGTAACCTTACCCCTATATTATTTGATGAACTTGCCAAGTTGGTGCCTGCTGGCGTTTCATTTGAAACGATGTCACGTTCAAATAATCAACTGCGAATAACCGGTATGAGTGATTCAAACAATCGCTTGTCGAGTTTTATGCGAGCTATTGAAGAATCGGATGTTTTCATCGACCCCGTACTGTCTTCAATTACGGCCGATAAGTCTGGCTTAAACGCGGTTAGCGATTTTGAACTTACATTTTCTATTTCGCCTCAATATGGTCCTGTCGAAATCCAACCGTCCGATTCGGAACAGGAGTAGCCAATATGAAATTTAATATCCATAAATTAAAAGAAATTAATGATCTCGACTTTGAACAAGTTGCCATATGGCCAAAAGAAGTCAAATTGGTTGTAGGCTTTGTGTGTGCTGCAATTGTGGGAGGCATATGTTATTACGCGATTATATCTAGCAAGCTTCCTATGCTCGATGCTGCAAAAAGTGCCGAAAGCGAGTTGCGTTCAACATTTGAGGCAAAATACAGAGTTGCTGTTAATTTAAGCGCCTATGAAGAACAATTAGCTCGTATAGAAAAAGACTTTTCGTCAATGCTTAAATCATTACCCACTAGCAATGAGACTCCTGGTTTACTCGATGATGTGACTTATGTTGGTACCGATGCGGGACTTTCATTTAAGTTACTTAATTGGCAACAAGAAATTCCTAAGGAGTTTTACACCGAACTGCCGATACAGATAGAAGTAGCAGGTAGTTATCATGAATTTGGTGAATTTGCTTCGAATGTAGCTAATTTGCCTCGTATAGTTACCTTGCATGATTTTGAGATATCGTCTCGACAAGGCCAACTTTTACTTTCTATGCACGCCAAAACTTATCGCGCAGAAACAACGGGGCAAGAATAAATGAAAAAGTTTATTACCACCTTGAGTTTAGTGACCTTATTAAGTGCTTGTGGCGCGAACATAGATGATTTAATTGCATATACTGAGCAAGTAAAGGCTAATACGCAAGTAAGTATTGAAGAATATCCAGAATTCAAAGCTTTACCCAGTGTCAATTATTCATCATCTAGTTTACGCAGTCCATTTATACGCTCAAGAAATGAGCAAGTTTCTGAGACCGCTGTAGAGAGACCTAATTGTCAGCAGCCAAATCCAAATAGGCCAAAGCAAGCGCTAGAGAGTTTTGGATTAGACGGCTTACAAATGAAGGGGGTTTTTACTAGTGAAGGCCGTAAATACGCATTAGTGAAAGCAAATGATGGTAGTTTGCATAAAGTTACCTCGGGTAGTTACATTGGTTTATTTAATGGCCGAGTGACCAGCATCAAAAATACTGAAATTTTAATCAAAGAAATGCTGCCAGACGGCGCTGGATGCTGGAAAAGCAAACAAGCAACGCTGACAATGTCGTCAATGGTAGGGGAAAACAATAATGTCTAAGAAGTTTATCTTTAATCGTAAATTGGGTCACCGTAAACCTCTATGGAACCTTGCCCTTTTGTTGCTCGTTGGCTTATTCACCTTCGGTGTAGTTGCCCAAGAGACTGAACAAGAGGTCGCGCAAGAAAATAAACAAAAGCTCAATGTAGACTTTGTTGATCCGCAGGCCAAAACTAAGGCTCAAAGTTTGAGTTACCTATCAAATATAGATTTCACTCGTTCAGGTGATGGTGCCAACGTGATCATAAAGTTTGATAATGGCGCACCCAATGTGTCTTATGTTGAAGCACAAGGTAAAGTGAATATTACGTTTGAAAATACGCATATTAACGACGACCAATTTGTACAAATAGACGTCAAACAATTTGGCACATTAGTGAAATCCTTAGAAACGTTTCAAAGTGAAGACAAGTCTCGCCTAGAAATAACATATGATGGCGCTGTGAAGATTAAGAAAATGGAATCTGAAAATGAAGTCCAGCTTTTCCTTTCGCCCCTTTCAAAAGAAGAAATTTCCCAAGCTAAAGGTGCTACATACACAGGCAAGCCTATTAGTTTAGATTTTCAAGACGTTCCTGTACGCCAAGTGCTGCAAATAATTGCACAAGTTAACGGCTTTAACTTGGTCACTACTGACACCGTGAACGGCAACGTAACCATTAGTCTATCGGGTGTTCCATGGGATCAGGCATTAGATATGATTCTTAAAATACGCGGTTTAGACAAACGCTTAGACGGGAATATTCTACTAATTGCCCCAAGTGAAGAATTAACGGCTCGCGAAACACAAGCTTTGCAGTCTAAACAACAAGTGCAAAATTTAGCTGAATTAAAGTCGGCCAATATAGCCATAAATTATGCTCGTGCAACGGAATTGGCAGAAATACTAAAATCACCAGAAGGCGGTATTTTATCTCCACGCGGCACGGTTAGTGTTGATGGCAGAACAAACACTTTGCTTATACGAGATACCCAAGAGTCAATAGACGAAGCGCGCACAGTAATAAATGCACTCGACATACCAGTAAAACAAGTACTCATTGAATCACGCATGGTGACCGTAAGAGATAATGTTGACGAACAACTTGGTGTAAGGTGGGGCTTTACGGGTAACACCAATAATGGCGCTGTTTCTGGTTCACTACGAGGCGCAGATATTGCCAACAGCGGAACTGTACCTAGTGAATTGAAGGATCGATTAAACGTTAACTTACCTGTTGCCAATGCAACTGGTCGTATTGGTTTTCAGATTGCCAGCTTACTAGACGGAAATATATTGGATTTAGAGTTAAGCGCATTGGAATCTGAGAATAAGGGT
>Ga0316201_10001939_pt1 | contig 14412 bp, 7 predicted proteins | sample CS6wburrow_MG_FD_204516 | JGI IMG/M metagenome (GOLD analysis project Ga0316201, IMG submission 204516) | Coastal sediment microbial communities from Delaware Bay, Delaware, United States - CS-6 worm burrow | ecosystem: Environmental > Aquatic > Marine > Coastal > Sediment | place: USA: Delaware... | reverse complement strand
GCAATTCGGAGAATTGCGCAACCGGCTCGCGGATAACGGGGCCGAGTGCCACGTGGCGAAGAACAGCTACATGAAGCGGGTCTTCAGCGAGGCGGGCCTCCCGGACATCGGGGGGGAACTTGCGGGGCAGACCGCCTTCGTGACCGGCGACTCCGACGTGTGCGGCGCTGCCAAGGCGATCAAGAACTTCGCGAAGGAGTTCAAGCTGCCGGAAATGAAGGGCGGCGTGCTGGACGGCGAGGCGCTCGACGCGGAGCAGATCAAGGCCTTGGCCGAGCTTCCCCCGCGCGAGGTGCTGCTCGGCCAGCTGCTGGGCGTCATCAACGCCCCGGCGACCAAGCTGCTGCGCACCATCAACGAGCCCGGCGCCTCGCTGGCACGGGTCATCAAGGCGAAGGACGCCGAGTGAGACAGAATCTGAACGGATGGTCCAAGCCGCTCCGGCGGTGAGGACCCAACAACAATAATGGTTCCTCGTCGGGTCACCGGCCCGTGACCTGAAACCCTCCGGAGGCCCCGGAGGACGACGATACCGAACAAACAAAGAAAATGGCTGATATTGAAAAAATCGCTGAAGAGTTGGGCAAACTCACGGTCCTCGAGGCCGCCGAGCTTGTGAAGAAGTTGGAAGACGAGTGGGGCGTGAGTGCCGCCGCTCCGGCCGCCGCCATGATGATGGCACCGGCTGAAGCAGCCGCCGAAGAGGAGAAGACCTCCTTCGACGTGATGCTCACCGAAATCGGTGGCAACAAGATCTCGGTCATCAAGGCCGTGCGCGAAGTTGCCAGCGGTCTGGGTCTCGCCGACGCCAAGAAGCTCGTGGAGAGTGCCCCGGTCGCCGTCCTCGAGGGCGCGTCCAAGGATGACGCCGAGGCCGCCAAGGCCAAGCTTTCCGAAGCCGGCGCCACGGTCGAACTCAAGTAACAACGGCTTTTTTCCGGCCCCGGCTTCGGTCGGGGCCGGGACATCGCCTGTTGCGACTTCAGGTGCCGGCGCGGAAGCGCCGGCGCTTGAAATCGGAACAGCCGCTCCGAACGCAGAGACATAGGAGATTCGTCCCCGCCCCGACACCGCCAATCCCGTCCGCCGCGAGGTGGATGCCAATACCCACAAACGACTGATATTATTATGGTAGAGCGCCGTTACTTCGGAACCATCGAAGAAGTCATTGAGCCACCGAACCTGATCGAGGTTCAAAGCAAATCTTACGAGGACTTCCTCCAGAAGGACATTCCAGCGTCGCAACGGATCGATTCCGGTCTTCAGGCGGTCTTCGAGGAGGTGTTTCCCATCACGAGCTACGACGAGTCGATCGAGCTCGATTTCGTGTCTTACGACATTGAGGATTCGAAGATGACGGCGCTGGACTCCCTGCGTTCGGGTGAGACCTTCAGCGCGGCCCTTTACGTGACCTTCAAGCTGAAGGACGAGACCGGCACCAAGAAGGAACGGGTTTACATGGGTGAGCTGCCGATGATGACGCGGCGGGGAACCTTCGTGATCAACGGCGCGGAGCGCGTGATCGTTTCGCAACTGCACCGGTCCCCGGGCATCTGCTTCGAGAAATCCCTCCACCTCAACGGCAAGGAGCTGCATTCGTTCCGGATCATCCCGGACCGCGGATCGTGGCTGGAGGTGCAGTTTGACACGAACGACCTGCTTTACGTCTATTTGGACCGCCGTCGTCGCCGGCGCAAGTTCCTGGCCACGACCTTCCTGCGGGCCCTCGGGTTTCCGAGTGAGCGGGAGCTGGTCGAGCAGTTCTACAAGATCAAGAAGCTCAAGCTGAGCGACAAGGTGTCGGAGGAGGAACTCAACTCCCTGGTCCTTTTCGAGGACGTCCGGGACGGCGAGATCGTGGTGGCCCGCGCCTACGATCCGATCACGATCGGGGCGGTGCGCCAGCTCATTGCGCTCGGCCACAAGTCGGTGGAGGTCATCGACTCGAACGAGGACGAGATTCTCCTCAAGTCGCTCCGGAAGGATCCGGCCGAGGACGAGGAGTCCGCCTTGAAGGACATCTACAAGAAGCTTCGTCCGGGCGATCCGCCGACCGCGGCCAATGCCCGGGCCCTCCTGAAGCGCCTGTTTTTCGACCCGAAGAAGTATGATCTGACCCGTGTCGGTCGCTACAAGATCAACCAGAAACTGCAGGTGGACGTGGATTCCGACGAGCGGATCATGACCGCCGCGGACTTCCTCGCGGCGGTGAAATATCTTCTTCGCCTGAAGAAGGGTGACGGCGTGATCGACGACATCGACCACCTCGGCAGCCGCCGGGTGCGGGCGGTGGGCGAACTGCTGTCCAACCAATGCCGGGTCGGCCTGGCGCGGACCGAGCGCCTCGTGAAGGAGCGGATGACGCTCTTCGACGTCAACATCGAGGGCATGACGCCGCAGAAACTCATCAATCCGAAGGCGCTCAGCGCGGTGGTGCGCGACTTCTTCGGGCGGAGCCAGCTGAGCCAGTTCATGGACCAGACCAACCCGCTGGCGGAGCTGACGCACAAGCGTCGCCTGTCCGCGCTTGGACCTGGTGGACTGAACCGGGACCGGGCCGGGTTCGAGGTTCGGGACGTGCACCCGTCGCACTACGGCCGGATCTGCCCGATCGAGACTCCGGAGGGACCGAACATCGGACTGATCAACTCGATGTGCACCTACGCCCGGATCAACGAGTTCGGCTTCATCGAGACGCCCTACCGCCGCGTCAAGAAGGGCAAGGTCACGAACCAGATCGAATACCTGACCGCCGACCAGGAGGAGAGCTACCTGATCGCGCAGGCGAACGACCCGATCGACAAGAGCGGCAAGTTCGTCAACGACCGGGTGACGGCGCGGGAGCGCGGGGAGTTCCTGGAGGTGTCGCCCGACACGGTGGACTACATGGACGTCTCGCCGAAGCAGTTGGTGTCGGTCGCGGCGGGGATGATTCCCTTCCTCGAGCATGACGATGCCAACCGCGCCCTGATGGGATCGAACATGCAGCGGCAGGGGGTGCCGTTGCTCTGCTCGGACGCCCCGCTGGTGGGCACCGGGCTGGAGGAGAAGGCCGCGCGGGACTCCCGGGCGGTGGTGGTGGCCGAGGCTGACGGCATCTGTGCCGCCTCGACCGCCGAGGTGATCGTCACCACGAAGGACGGCACCCTGCCGGTGTCGGACGAGCGTTTCCTGAGTGACTCCGAGTCGGTCAAGTCGAACCCCGCGAAGGGAATCTACGTGTATCCGCTCCGCAAGTTCATGCGGTCCAATGCCGGCACCTGCATCAACCAGAAGCCGCTGGTGCGGGCCGGGCAGAAGATCAAGAACGGCCAGATCATCGCGGACGGCCCGAACACCGAGAACGGCGAGCTGGCCCTCGGCCGCAACGTGCTGGTGGCGTTCATGCCGTGGAACGGGTACAACTTCGAGGACGCCATCGTGATTTCCGAGCGTCTCGTGAAGGACGACGTCTTCACCTCGGTGCACATCAGCGAGTTTGATGTCGCGGCCCGGGACACGAAGCTGGGACCGGAAGAGATCACGCGGGACATTCCGAACGTCGGTGAAGAGGCCCTGAAGAACCTCGACCACGACGGGATCGTGCGCATTGGCGCGGAAGTGAAGCCCGGCGACATCCTCGTCGGCAAGATCACGCCCAAGAGCGAGACCGAGCTGGCTCCGGAAGAACGCCTGCTCCGTGCCATCTTTGGTGAGAAGGCGGCGGACGTGAAGGACACCTCGCTGCGTGTCCCCTCCGGATGCACGGGCATCGTGCAGGACATCCGGATCTCCACCCACGGGCTGGCCCGCCGCCGCGCGGAGGAAGTTGTTCCGGCGGAGATGAAGAAGCAGCTCAAGAAGATCAACGACGAGCACAAGAAGAAGAAGGACCAGCTCACCGACCAGCTGACCGAGAAGCTCTCGGACATCCTCCTCGGGGAGAAGATCCCGCTCGACGTCGTGAACGCGCAGACCGGCGAGATCATCATCCCGGCGAACCGCAAGATCACCAAGACGCTGCTGCGCAAGCTGGCGGCGGTCTACGATCACATCGAGATCGACCCGAGCCCGATCCGCAACAAGATCCTCGAGATCATTTCCGGCTTCGAGAGCCGCTTCGGCGAGCTCGACTCGGACCGGGAGCGTCGTCTCGACCAGATCGAGAGTGGCGACGAGATCGACCCGGGAGTCATCAAGGAAGTGAAGGTCTTCGTGAGCGCGAAGCGGAAGCTTTCGGTGGGTGACAAGATGGCGGGACGCCACGGAAACAAGGGGGTGGTCGCGGTGATCGTGCCGGAAGAGGACATGCCGTTCCTGCAGGACGGGACACCGGTCGACATCTGCCTCAACCCGCTCGGCGTGCCGTCGCGGATGAACGTGGGACAGGTCCTGGAGACGCACCTGGGTGCGGCGGCCAAGGCGCTCGGCTTCACGGTCGCGACCCCGATTTTCGACGGTATTCCCGAGGCGAAGATCTGGGAATACATGAGCGAGGCCAAGAAAGTCGACGGGGTCCACTTCGTGGGCGGCGGCGAGAAGGCCCGCAAGCGCGAGCCCGGCGAGCCGGAGGGCGTCGGCTACACCTGGATTGGTGACGGCAAGGACGGCACCACCGGCGGCAAGAGCATTCTGACGGACGGCCGGACTGGCGAGGAGATTCACCAACCGGTCGTGGTGGGCTTCATCTACATGCTGAAGCTGGGCCACCTTGTGGCGGACAAGATCCACGCCCGTGCGGTGGGCCCCTACAGTCTCGTGACCCAGCAGCCGCTGGGGGGCAAGGCGCAGTATGGCGGCCAGCGGTTCGGGGAGATGGAGGTCTGGGCCCTCGAGGCCTACGGCGCCGCCTACACCCTGCAGGAGCTTCTGACCGTCAAGTCGGACGACGTCCAGGGCCGGACCCGGATTTACGAAGCGATCGTCAAGGGGGACAACACGCTGGAGGCGGGCACGCCCGAGTCGTTCAATGTCCTCATCAAGGAAATGCAGTCACTCGGTCTCGACGTCCGTCCGGGACGCCGCGCCGCGGTGGCCGGCGGGGACGGGGAGTTCTCCCTCGATGACCTGACCGTCTAAGCAAGCACCCCGAATCCATACTACCTGAAACTGAATCTGTTTTTCTGATAACATGAGTGTTGAAACCAATTTGCGCGAACTCTACGGGGTTGACGAGAAGCCGGAGGCCTTTGACCAGGTTTCCATCACGGTGGCCTCGCCGGAAATCATCCGTTCCTGGAGCCGCGGCGAGGTGAAGAACCCGGAGACCATCAATTACCGGACCTTCAAGCCCGAGAAGGGCGGCCTGTTCTGTGAGCGGATCTTCGGACCGACCCGCGACTGGGAGTGCGCCTGTGGAAAATACAAGCGGATCAAGCACAAAGGCGTGGTCTGCGACCGCTGCGGTGTCGAGGTGACCCTGTCGCGGGTCCGCCGCGAGCGGATGGGCCACATCGAGCTGGCGGTGCCGGTGAGTCACATCTGGTTCTACAAGTGCATGCCAAGCCGGATCGGCCTGATGCTCGACATGAGCGCCCGGCATCTCGAGCGGGTCATCTACTACGAGGACTACATCGTGACGGATCCCGGCAAGACGGCCCTTGAGAAGGGCCAGCTGCTGACCGAGAGCGAGTTGCGCGACGCCGAGGACGACTACGGCGAGGATTCGTTCCGGGCCGGCATGGGTGCGGAGGCGATCCGCGACCTGCTCTCGCAGGTGGTGCTGCCGGACGTGATCGTGGAGCTTGAGGAGGCGATGGACAACACGCGTTCGAAGCAGACCCGCAAGAAGCTGGCCAAGCGCCTGAAGCTTGCGCAGGGCTTCCACAACTCGAAGACGCGTCCGGAGTGGATGATCAAGACCGTCCTGCCGGTCATTCCGCCGGATCTCCGTCCCCTCGTGCCCCTGGAAGGCGGACGCTTTGCGACCTCCGATTTGAACGACTTGTATCGCCGTGTGATCAACCGGAACAACCGTCTGAAGAACCTGCTTCAGCTGAAGACCCCCGAGGTCATCATCCGGAACGAGAAGCGCATGCTGCAGGAGGCGGTCGACGCCCTCTTCGACAACGGCCGCCACGGCCGGGCCGTGACTGGTGCGGGCAACCGTCCGCTCAAGTCGCTCTCCGACATGCTCAAGGGCAAGGGTGGCCGATTCCGCCAGAACCTCCTCGGCAAGCGGGTCGACTACTCCGGCCGTTCCGTGATCGTGATCGGTCCGGAGCTGAAGCTGAACCAGTGCGGCCTGCCGAAGAAGATGGCCCTCGCGCTGTTCGAGCCGTTCATCATCCGTCGTCTCAAGGAGCTGGGATACTGCCACACGGTGCGTTCGGCCAAGAAGATGATCGATCGCAAGACGACCGAGGTCTGGGACATCCTGGAAGAGGTCACGAAGGGGCATCCGGTCCTGCTGAACCGGGCTCCGACGCTGCACCGCCTGTCGATCCAGGCCTTCGAGCCGGTGCTGATCGAGGGATCCGCGATCCGGGTGCACCCCTTGGTGTGCACGGCCTACAACGCGGACTTCGACGGCGACCAGATGGCGGTGCACGTGCCATTGTCGGTGGAGGCGCAGATGGAGGCCCGGCAGCTGATGCTGGCCCCGAACAACATCTTCTCGCCGGCCAGCGGACGCCCGATCACGACGCCGTCGCAGGACATCATTCTGGGCACCTACTACCTGACCTATGCGCGGGCCGGGACCGCTCCGGAGGACACGGCGACGCTGCCCTTGTTCGAGAACACGACCGAGGTCGAGTTCGCGATTGCGAGCCGCAAGGTGCATTACCACGACTGGATCCGCCTGCGCAACCCGGACACCGGCAAGAAAACGGTGTTCGGTGACAAGGAGGCCAAGATCCTGGTCACCACCCCGGGCCGGGTGCGTTTCAACGAGATCTGGCCCAAGGGGCTCGGCTTCAACAACAAAACGGTCAGCAAGAAGGAGATCGGCGACATTATCTGGCGGTGCTACCAGGTGGCCGGGCAGGCGGACACGGTCCTCGTCCTCGACCAGCTCAAGGGGCTCGGTTTCCGGGAGGCCACCCGTTCGGGTTGCTCGATCGGTATCGTCGACATGGTCATCCCCGACGAGAAGGGACCCGAGATCGAGCGGGCCTACACCGAGATCGAGAAGGTCTCGAAGCATTACCGGAACGGCATCATCACCGACGGCGAGCGTTACCAGAAGGTCGTCGACATCTGGACCCGCGCGACGGACAACATCGCGAACGTGTTGTTCCGGAAGCTGGAGTTCAACGAGGGGGCCAAAAGCGCCAACCCGCTCTACATGATGGTCGATTCCGGGGCACGGGGCAACAAGAACCAGATCAAGCAGCTCTCCGGCATGCGCGGCCTGATGGCCAAGCCGTCCGGGGAGATCATCGAGCGCCCGATCACCTCGAACTTCCGCGAGGGCCTGTCGGTGCTGGAGTATTTCATCTCCACCCATGGTGCGCGGAAGGGACTGGCGGACACGGCTCTGAAGACCGCGGACTCGGGGTACATGACCCGGAAGCTGGTGGATGTGTCCCAGGATGTGATCGTGACCGAAGCCGACTGTGGCACGGTCGGCGGCATCACGGTGCACGCGATCTACTCGGGAGACGAGGAGTCCGCATCGCTGGCTTCCCGGATTTACGGCCGGGTGTCCTGCGAGAAGGTGACCGACCCGGTGTCCGGCGACGTGATCGTGAACGTCAACGACCTGATCAGCGAGGAGGCCGCGAACCGCATCGAGACGATCGGTCACGAACGCCTCAAGATCCGCTCCGGCCTGACCTGTGAATCAAAGCGCGGGTGCTGTCAGGCCTGTTACGGCCTGAACCTGGCGACCGGCGTGACGGCCAAGATCGGCGAGGCGGTCGGCATTGTTGCGGCGCAGTCGATCGGGGAGCCGGGAACGCAGCTCACGATGCGGACCTTCCACTCGGGCGGAGTGGCCTTCGGTGCCTCCAAGCAGCCGTTCATCGAGTCCCGCCACAAGGGCAAGGTGATCTACCAGGACCTCCGGGTGGTGGAAGATGTCGACGGCAACTGGGTGGTGCTCAACAAGAACGGTTCGGTCTCGATCCGCGACAAGGACGGCCTGGAGGTCGAGGCGCACAAGATCGTGATTGGTTCCATCATCTCCGTGCCGGACGGCGGGGAGGTCGACAAGAAGCAGGCGATCGTGACCTGGGATCCGCACAGTGTGCCGATCATTTCCGAGAAGTCCGGGGTGGTGGAATTCCGCGACATGATCCCCGGCATCACGGTGCAGACCGAGACCGACAAGGAGACCGGCAAGAAGGGGATGCGCGTCACCGAGCACAAGGAGGACCTTCATCCGCAATTGGTGATCGTGGATGCCAAGACGAAGGACGTGCTGGCCAGTTACTCGATTCCGGTCGGTGCCCACCTCTCCGTCAAGGAGAAGTCGAAGATCGCCGGAGGCACGCAGCTTGCGCGGACACCGCGCAAGGTGGCCAAGACGAAGGACATCACCGGTGGTCTGCCGCGGGTGGCGGAGCTTTTCGAGGCCCGTCGTCCGAAGGATGCCTGCGTGATTGCCAAGATCGACGGCGAGGTGTCCTTCGGTCCCAACGTGCGCGGCAAGAAGAAGGTCATCATCACCGATCCCGAGAGCGGCGAGTCGGTGGACCATCTTGTGCAGATGGGGCGCCACCTCGTGGTGACGGAGGGCGACTTCCTGAAGCGTGGCGACCAGATCACGGAGGGTCCGGTGGCTCCCGAGGACCTGCTGGAGGCCTGCGGCATGCAGGAGCTCCAGGAGCACCTCGTGAACGAAGTGCAGTCGGTCTACCGCGCCCAGGGGGTGGAGATCAACGACAAGCACATCGAGATCATCATCCGCCAGATGCTGCGCAAGGTGAAGATCACCGAGCCGGGCGACACCGACTTCCTCTGGGGAGACCAGATCGAGCGCACGACCTTCAACAAGGCGAACGAGGAGATCATCGAGCAGGGCGGCAAGCCGGCCGAGGGCGAGGCGGTCCTGCTCGGGATCACGAAGGCCTCGCTGGAGACCGAGTCGTTCATCTCGGCGGCGTCCTTCCAGGACACGACCCGCGTGCTGACCGACGCCGCGACGCTGGGCAAGGTGGACTACCTGAAGGGCTTCAAGGAGAATGTCATCATGGGGCATCTCATCCCGACCGGCACCGGTTTCGACTGTCACCGCGACACCGAGATCGAGTTCACGGTCGAGGAGCCGGAACCGGTCGTCGAGGAAACGCCCGCCCCGGACGACGTGGAAGCCGCCGAGACGGCGTAAGTGCTTGTCCGCGAAATTTCCACCGCCGGCCCGTGCATGCGGGCCGGCGGTTTTTTTGTGTCCGGGGGCGGCTGCTTTCCTGTATGAACGGGGCGTCATGGCAGGGCGGAGACCACAGCGCGAGGCAAGGGAGAACCGGCATGTCCGCGGGACGGGGGGCGGCCGGCGGGACCGTCCATCGGTGGATCTGGTGGCGATGCTGCACGAAAACGCGGCCCCGTTGATCCTGGTGCTCGACGGCGTGCAGGATCCGCACAATTTGGGGGCGATCCTGCGGACCGCGGACGGGGCGGGAGTGGACGTGGTGATCGCTCCGAAGGACCGGGCGGCGGGAATTACGGAGACGGTGCGGCGGATTTCGGTGGGCGCGGCGGATCGGGTGCCGTTCCTGGCGGTGACGAACCTGGCGCGGACGCTGGACGAACTGCGTGAGGCCGGAGTGTGGCTGGTGGGAACCTCGGACCGTGGGACGGGAAGCATCTACGAGGTCTCGCTGACCGGTCCGCTGGCGATCGTGATGGGGGCGGAGGAGAAGGGGATGCGGCGCTTGACGGAGGAGAAGTGCGACCATCTGGTGCGAATCCCGATGCGGGGGCGGGTGGAGTGCCTCAATGTGAGTGTCGCGACCGGGGTGTGTCTTTATGAAGCGGTGCGACAGCGGGAGCATGCCGGGGCCGCGTCGTGAGTGCGGAGGGTGAAGACTTGTTGGCGGGCCGGGTGCGCATCCTGTCGGATCTGCATCTCGGGCATCCGGCGTCGTTGATTGGCGCGGCGGCAGAGTTGCGGCCGCTCCTGGAGGGGGTGGACACGGTGGTGTTCAATGGGGACAGCTGTGAGCTGGCCTATGCGGGCTGGACGGAACGCGGGCAGGACCTGATGGACGATTTGCAGTCCCTGTGCGGGGAGGTCGGGGTGCGTGCGCTGTTCCTGACGGGAAACCACGATCCGGGCATATCGGAACTCGGCTGGCTGGACCTGTGGGACGGGGCGCTCCTCGTGACTCATGGCGACATGGTGCACCGGGAAGTCGCGACTTGGAGCCGGGAATACCTGTCCTCCAAGCAGGAGGTGGCGGCGGTCTGGGAGGAGCGGGATGAACTGGAGGATGACCTTCGCAAACGGTGGGAGGGGGTGCGGGCGGTGGAAGAGATCCTCAGGGTCAAGAGGCCGCCGAAGGTGCACCTGCGAGGGAAGCTGCAACTGCTCTCGGCAGTGTGGCCGCTGGAGCGACCGTTCGCGATTCTCCGGGCCTGGGCGACGATGTTTCCGGCGGCGCTGGACTTCATGAAACGCTATCGGCCGGAGGCCCGCGTGATGGTCTTCGGGCACTTTCACCGACCGGGGATCTCGTGGCGGGACGGCCGCCTGCTGGTGAACCTGGGGGCCTTCACGCGGGGCGCGATTCCGCTGGCGGTCGACCTGGAAGGCGACTGGATGCGCGTGCGGCGCGTGACACGAAACGACGGGGGCGAATTCAGGCCCGCGGCGGCATGGAGGACCTACCGGATCGACTCGCCGCGGAGAAGATAGGCAACGTGCGGGGCGTAGAGTTCGGGCTCGATGAGGAACGAATCGTGGCCCTTGTCGGAGTGGGTCGTGACGTAGACACAGTCGACCTTGGCCTTTTCGAGGTGGGTGACGAGTTCGGCCTGTTCCTCGGGATAGAAGCAGAAGTCGGAGTCGATGGAGAAGATGAGGAACTTGTGGCCGGCCTTGCGGGAGCGCTCGAGCAGATCCGCGGAATCCTCGGCGTCGCCTTCACGAACCGCGTCGTAGCGTGACCACATGTCACTGATGCGGAGGTAGGTGTTGGCATCGAAGCGCTTCACGAACTTCTGGCCCTGGTGGAGCATGTAGCTCTGGAATTGATCCCGGACCTCGTACCAGGCGAGGGTGTCGGACTGTTTCACGACGTCGCGCCGGGCCCGGCGCTCGAAGGCATCGAGGTGGACGAAGGTCTTGTGCGAGATCATGCGGGCAAGGGCGAGTCCGAGATTCGGGTGGCCGTTGTCATAGTAGTCGCCGCCGTTGAAGTAAGGATCGTTCTCGATGGCGAGGATCTGCTCAAAAAGGATGAGGCGGTTCAGGACGGTGGTCTTGAAGCCGCTGCCGATGGAGATGATGTTGCGCACGCGTTCCGGGAAAAGGTTGGCGAAGGTGAGCGCGCAGAGACCACCGACCGAGGGGCCGACGACGGCATGGAGCTGGTCGATCCCGAAGTGGTCGAGGAGGCGGGCCGCAATCTGGACCTGGTCGGACACCGAGACGTGGGGGAACTTCGAACCGAAGGCCGTGCCGGTGGAGGGGTCGGGGGAGGATGGGCCGGTCGACCCGTAGCAGCCGCCCAGGTAGTTGAGGCAGATGACGTGGTAGTGGTCGGTGTCGATGCCACGGCCGGGGCCGATGAAGTTGTCCCACCAGCCCTCGTGGATTTCGGGCTGCCAGAAGCCGCTGGTGCCGGTGGCATTGACACCGGCAGCGTGTTGGCTGCCCGATAGGGCGTGGAAAAGCAGGATGACGTTGGATTTGTCGGCATTTGGCGTACCCCAGGTCTCGTAGGCGATGCGGACGTGGTCCAGCCGGCCGCCCTCGCGCAGGAGGATGGGATCATCGGGAGAGCCCGTCTCGAAGAAGCGGGTTTCGACAGTGTCCGTGTTCGATGGCACGGGGAGGTTGATACGATGATCCGGAAGGATTGAAAACGGATTATTTTGACATGACCGGCACCGGAAGGTGATACGGGGGCGTGGAAACGGCTATCGGATACAAGGAATGGGAGGTGGTGTGCGACGCGCTCGGCACCGGAGATCAGGTCATCCTGCTGCGCAAAGGCGGCATTCACGAGGGCCGCGACGGATTCTCGTTCAAGCACGAGCGCTTCTTCCTGTTTCCGACCCGCTTCCATGCGCAGGGCGAACAGGTGCGGGTGCCCTGCGGGGTGACGGGCGGGGAATGGCAGCCGGGTGACGTGGTGCCGGTGCGCTATTTCTGTGAAGCAGTCTGGGCCAAGACCCTGACGGATTGGGATGAGGTGCTGCGCTTGCAGGAGCAGCACATTTGGAACGAGGACCTCGTGCGCGAACGCTTCGCGTGGGGTGAGGAGAGTGAGCAAGGCAGCATCCATTGCGCCCTGGTGCGCGTGTCCCGGCTGGAGAAGCCGTGGGAGATCACCTACGAGAAGAAACACGGTGGCTGCCGGACCTGGGTCGATCTGCCGGACATGCCGGGAGACATCATCGCATCCGCCACGCCGGTTCTCGACGACGCGGAATTCACGCGGCGTCAGGTGCGGGTGGAGAACGGGTGAACGGAGGCCGGGTTTCAAGGGTTCACTTCACCCAAGAGGCCTGAATGCGTGAAACTCCGGGGTGGTGTCACTTGCGGGTTCTCCACGTGACGGTGGTGCGCAGGCCGTCTTCTTCGAACTGCATGGCGAGGTCGGCGCGGGAGACCTTGCGGAAGATGCCGGTCTTGGGGTCGTCGGGATCGAAGGCGGGTTGGTGGTTGGTCCAGAACGAGCCGTAGGTGGAACTGGTGATCTCGGATTGTTCCGGCGCCCATGACCAGGACCCGACACCGGGGTGGACCGGCGTAAATCCGAAAATCCGGGCGTGTGCCTCGGCGGCGTCCGCGGTGTCGTCGGTGCCGGCGAGAACGATTGGCAGGAGGCAGGCGGCCCCGAGCTTGGCGGCGGAGCGGTTGGCCTGTGCGGCGGAGGAGTAGAGGGAGGGCGCCTGGGCGACACAGGCGGCCGGATTGAGCTGGAGGGCGGCAGCCCCGTTGGCGGCGGGTTCGGTGCCGGTCACCTTCAGGTGGTTGGAGAACGGGAGGTTGTTGATGACGAGGTAGCGGTCCTGGATCTCGATGCCGTAGCGCAGGGTGATGATGTCCTCGATCGAGATTCGGTAGATCCACTGGTCCTTGCCGGTGATCTTGGAGAGGGAGCCGTCGGCGAAGTTGAAGATGCTGTTGCGGTAGGCGTCGTCCCAGGACGAGTCGGTGAGGATGCGACGGACTTCGTCGGGGTCGCTGAGACCGATGTAGATCGAGGAGGGGCGGGTGAGCATCGAGACGAGGGCCGAGATGCCGAGCATTTCGGAGCTGTCGGTGCCCCGGAACTGTCCGAGCATGCCGGCGAGTTCGCCGTTGCCGATGTGGATGATGGGATCGGCATCGTGGAGGGCGAGGTGGATGTCGGGACCGAGGAGGTCGAGGATCGTGCCGTCGAGGCCGATGGCTTCGGTGAGGGTGTCGGAGAACTCCTCGATCATGCCGAGCCATGCCTCGTCGTTGAGGTTCACTGAGAGGATGCCGATCGGGGTGGGCTCGATGACGGGAACCGGGAGCGGCTTGTCGTCGGCCGACACCGCCTGCCGGATGCCCCCGTAGAGGGAGTTGTCGATGAGGGGCAGGATGAAGGTTTCCAGGGCGTGCCGGCCGCCGGGCTTCTGCTCGTAGCTGATCGCGATGGGATCGAAGAAGCGCCTCCAGAAGCGGTTGTAGTTGGTGAGATACTCGTTGTATGCCTCGCGTTCTTCGGGGCTGACGAGATCGACCGGTTCGCGGTTGAGCGAGTGCATGCGGCGGGGGCTGCCGTAGGTGGCGGAGGTGCTGACGAGGTCGTCGCGGAGGGTGCGGTCGGTGGCGGTGTGGGCCGGGCGCAGGTAATCGTGCTCGGCGAGGTGCTCAAGGCTGGTGGCCTTGGCATCGAGGCCGTCGAACTTCGCGAGCAGGGCTGCGGCGGAGGCGGCTTCGAGGTCGGCGCGGGCGTGGAGGCGCCGGAGTTGGCCGATCTTGGTGGCGGGTCCGACGAGCTTGCGGATGAACGGGTCGGAGAGATAGGTGTAGGCGACCGTTTCCCCGGTGAGGGGAACCTGGGTGAGCATGTAGCGGAGTTCGTGGCTCTGGCCGAGGCCGGTGCCGTCCTTCTTGGCGGCGAGGATGGCGTCCACCTCGTCCTGGTGCGTGCTGATGATGAGGATGTTGCCCTGGCGCACCCAGTAGACCGGTTCGCCGTGCGAGTTCTTCTTCACGGTGGTGCCGTTGCCGGGCGGGATGCCGACAATGGCGAGCGCGGTGGTGGTGAGGAGCGGATTGCCGGTGCGGAGGACGACGCTCATCTCGGTGCCGTCGATGAAGAAGAGATCGGGAACGGTGGC
>Ga0316201_10001938_pt1 | contig 14412 bp, 13 predicted proteins | sample CS6wburrow_MG_FD_204516 | JGI IMG/M metagenome (GOLD analysis project Ga0316201, IMG submission 204516) | Coastal sediment microbial communities from Delaware Bay, Delaware, United States - CS-6 worm burrow | ecosystem: Environmental > Aquatic > Marine > Coastal > Sediment | place: USA... | reverse complement strand
GAAGCATCGCCCCGTCATGATCCACCGCGCCCCCTTCGGCTCGATGGAGCGTTTTGTCGGCGTGCTCATCGAACACTTTGCGGGGAACTTCCCGACCTGGCTCGCTCCCGAGCAGGTTCGTATTCTTCCAATGAACGACGATTTGGTGCCACAGGCCCGCGAAATCGAAAAGCTACTCAAGGCTGCCAAGATCCGCGTCACCGTCGACCCAATCGCCGACAAGCTCGGCGCCAAGATCCGCCGCGCCGAAATTGATAAGGTGCCCCACATGCTCGTTCTCGGTAAACGCGAAGCCGAAGAAGGCAAAGTGGCCGTCCGCTCCCGCGCCAACAAGGCCCTCGAGGGGGTCAAACCGGCCAGCGAGTTCTTGACTGAACTGCTCACCGATATCGCCAATAAAACATTACCGGACGCTCGATAAGCGGCCTCCATCTATGGACGAAACCCCACCACTCTCCAGCGCGGAAAAGAAAGACCTTCGCGGCCTCGCCCAACGCCTAAAACCGCATGTACACATCGGCAAACAGGGTTTGAGTGAAACCGTGCTCGGTGAAATTGAAACCGCTCTGCTCAAAAACGGTCTGATTAAAATCCGTTTCGAGGGCGACCGCGCCGCGATCACGCAATACACGCAAGACATCCCCACTAAGCTCGGTTGCGAATACATCGGTGGGGTCGGAAAAACCGGCGTGTTCTTTCGCGACATGCCAGAGAAAGCGTCGTAGCGTGCCATTCGCCCCAGCTTCGTAAATTTGCAGCACCCGTGTACGTTAAGCGGTTTTATTGAGGTGACATTGAATTCGGGGCGTCGTTGCTTGCAACGGCCTCTGAGCACCCAGTTAGCGCCGACGCCACGAAAGAGCTCTCAAAGTCGCAGCGAAAAGACTGACTACACGCGGATTACTGCTTCAGCTTAATAAAGTGGTCCCAGTCCGAGTCGTAGTTCTGCCCAATCAGTGAGCTGATAAAAGGCCGCCAACGTGGCCGCTCGGGCTTACGTATCAGGTGCATGTTTGCCTGATGCGGCAAACGATTCGCTTTGCGCGAATTACATTTGATACACGAAGTCACGATATTCTCCCATGAAGTTCGCCCTCCCTTATCACGGGGAATCACATGATCCATGTTGAGTTGGGTCTCTTCGAAATTGTTACCACAGTACTGGCAACGATAGTTGTCGCGTTCGAACAAAGTTTCGCGCGAAAACTTCACTTCCTGTACCGGCAACTGATCATACTCGCGAAGTAAGAGAACCTTTGGCACACGGATCCGCATCCGAACCGTTTGTACATAGGCTTCATTGTCTTCCGGAGATTCCTCCTCGGAGAGCCTCAACCAGGCGCCGGAGTCAAGCATCCGAAAGCTGTCGTCCCCCGTGTAAATGACCTGCGCATGGTCTTGCAATAAGAGACTAAAAGCGCGCTGAACGCCGACGATGTTAACTGCTTGCCACAGCCGGTTCAGGACAAGAACGCGATATTTCAGACCAGTGCTCATCTGGGACACTACGTGATAGCCAATGCCCCGAAGATGTCAACCTCATGCCGATTGCGTTGGGCGACACCCCCCTCGAATCGGACGCTATTCGCATAGCGTCGCTACGAATTTGACGCACAACCCTTTCCCCCGCGTAGAGACACTATGCCAATAGTGTCCCGTAAGGACACCACCCCCGCTCTGACGAGCGAGGCTACCAACTCGCAAAGTAGCCTCGGCCGTAAGGCGGGGGACAGAGGAGACCGAAGGCCCTGCATCAGCACCTCCCGATCTCACCCCCTCGAATCGGACGCTATTCGCATAGCGTCGCTACGAATATGGCGCACAACCCTTTCCCCCGCGTAGAGACGCTATGCCAATAGCGTCCCCCACCGCCAATCCACCCACCCGAAACCTGACCTTCGGTTTGACAAGTGGGCCTTTGCAGCCCTTCTCTATCGGTATGTCCAAACAAGGCGTCATTCTCCTTAATCTCGGTTCGCCCGATTCTCCTGAAGTCAGCGATGTTCGCCGCTATTTGCGGGAGTTCCTCATGGACGGGCGAGTCTTGGATGCGCCCTTCGCGATTCGCTGGTTTGTGGTCAATTGCCTCATCCTGCCGACCCGTCCGCGCGAATCCGCCGAAGCCTATGCCAGCATCTGGCGAGACGAGGGCTCGCCCCTGATTCTGATTTCACAAGAGCAGCAGAAGCAGCTCGCCGAACGCGTTGATGTTCCCGTCGAACTCGGCATGCGCTATGGCAGCCCCTCGACACCCGATGCCCTCAAGAGCCTGATCGACCAAGGCGTCGACGATCTCTTCATCGTCCCGATGTATCCGCACTACGCGATGTCGAGCTACGAGACGGCGGTCGTCCACCTGATGGACGCGATCCGCGAGCAAAAGCCGGAGATGAAGACCACCCTGCTCCAACCCTACTACCAAGACCCCGGCTATATTAATGCGCTGGTCGAACGCGCCCGCCCCTCGATCGAAAACGGCAATTTCGATAAACTCGTCTTTTCCTTTCACGGCATCCCCCAGCGTCATCTCGTGAAAGGCGATCCGTCGCACAGTCACTGCCTCACGACCCACGACTGCTGCAACACCTGCCACCCGGCTCACGGCACCTGCTACCGCCACCAATGCGCCATGACCGTGGAAAAATTTGTCGCCGCCGCAGGCATTCCAAAGGACAAGTATATGATCACTTTCCAATCGCGCCTCGGTCGCGACCCCTGGCTCCAACCTTACACCGACAAGAGCTTGGAGAAACTGGCCGAGGAGGGGAACAAACGCGTCAAAGTCATGTGCCCCGCCTTCACCGCCGATTGCCTCGAGACCTTGGAAGAAATTGCCGAGCAAGGCCGCGACAGCTTCCTTGAAGCGGGTGGCGAAGACTTTGAGCAAATCCCCTGCCTCAATGAGCATCCGAAGTTCATCGATTACCTCGAGTCCAAGGTCAAAGCCTGGCAGAATGGCGAACTCGAACTGGCCCACGCCACACCGCCCGCCTACGTACAACGCTAAAGCATTCTCGAATTTCAAAACCCGCCTACATTCCCCGGCCTTGCGTCTGAGGTCACGATTGCGTGTAGCCTCGCTCGTCAGAGCGGGGAACTCCCTCGTCGTAACAATTGATCTAAATACAATCCGCCTTAGCCATGCTTAACGAAATCGCCATGACAGACCGTGAGGCCTTCGCCATAGGGTCAGCGATCTATCTCGCGGCCTTTCTTTTCGGTTTGATTCATCTCTGCCTGCGAAAGCCCTATTCAAGCGCCATTATGTTCGCACTTCTGAGCGGTGCCTTCCTCATGCAAACGCTCGGCCTCAACTTGCGCGGGGCCGAAATCAAAGCCTGCCCCCTCGGCAACCTCTTTGAAATCGCTCAATTCATCGCCTGGTCGCTCGTACTCCTTTATTTTATTGTCGGCCCCATCTTTCACCTCCGTTTACTCGGGTTTTTTACCGCCGGACTCGCCGCACTGCTCGCAGGTGGCACACTGCTCATTCCCGCATGGGACAGTCCCTACCCCGCAGGTATTTTCGGAGGGAACCCATGGATCGAGATGCACGCCGCACTGGCCATATTCAGCTACGGGGTGTTTGCCATCGTCGCGCTCGTCTCGGTCATGTTTCTGATCCAGCAACACGGCTTAAAAAAGAAGCAGTATAAGGGGCTTTACCAATACCTACCCTCTGTCCAACAGCTTGATCTGATCGCGAAACGCTTACTCATTACAGGTGTCACCGTCCTCACTGCCGCGCTCCTTTTCGGCGCCGTTTTCTGGATCAATCACCCCGAACTCGTTCCGCTGTTTAAACTCACAATCACCTGCTTGGTTTGGGCGGGCTACGGCACCGTCGTCGTGCTCCGCATGCAGAAGAAACTCGTCACCCGGCAATACGCCATCGCCTGCATCGGACTGTTTCTTTTCGCCCTCGCCTCGCTCTGGCCGGTTCAATCCGCCCGCGAGACGACTGTGCCCGACATCGGTAAGGCGGGTTCGCCGAACCCGCCGTTCGTCGACCACTCACATTAACTCCAGTGCTTCTCGACCCTAATCAATGAGCGAAGTATTGCAGTCGTTATTCGTCCTCGGGAGCTCTCACCATGAAGCCCCCCTCGAACTCCGTGAACGCTTCGCCTTGTCTGCCGATCAAGCCCAAGCACTCCAAAAAGAGCTCCGCACGCATGAAAGCATCCGCGAGTGCCTCGTCGTCAATACCTGTAATCGTCTGGAAGTTTACGGCTTGGCCACCGACTCGGACATCGAAAACACCGTGCGCAACCACCTCTGCGCCCAGCGCGGTATCAGCCGCGAGCTCTTCGATGCCCATTCCTTCTGGCACACCAATCTCGACGTCCTCCAACATGCGCTGGAAGTCTCCTCCGGCCTCGAATCTCAGATGGTGGGCGAAACCGAAATTCTCGGGCAAATGAAAAGTGCCTACGCCGCCGCGCGCGCTGCCAACTGCACGGGCACCGTGCTCAACCGGCTCTTTGAAAAGAGCTTTCAAGCCGCCAAATCCGCACGCACCCAGACAGGGATCACCCGTGGCCAAATCAGCATCGGGAACGTCGCGGTCGATCTGGCCGGTCGTATTTTCGGCAAGCTCAGCGATAGCCGCGTGCTCCTGCTCGGCAGTGGCGAAGTCGCGGAAAAGACCGCCCAAGCCCTGAAGAGTCGGGGTGTCGCCGATATCACAGTGAGTAGCCGCACCTACGAAAATGCCCACGCTTTAGCCCATGCGCTGGGCGGCGCGGCCATCGAATTTGAAGACTTTGCCCAGCAATTGACGCATTTCGATATCATCATCTGCTCGACCGCCGCCCCCGGAGCGATCTTGGATCAGACCAACCTTGCGCCAGCCATGAAACAACGGCCCGAGCGCCCCTGCTTCCTCATCGATCTCGCCCTCCCTCGGGACGTTGAACCAAACGTCGAAAAGATCGAAAACGTCTATCTCTACAACCTCGACGACCTTTCCAAAATCGCCAACGAAAACCTCGAGCTTCGGCGCGCCGAAATCGACCGCGCCCGCGCAATCCTCAAAGGCCACGCCTGGAACCTCTGGCTCCAGTTGAGACGCAGGGAATTGATGCCGAGGCATCCGCAGTCGTAAGGGTCGGCTGATGGTCTCGCCATGGATGGACGCTGTTCGCACAGCGTCGCTACGAAGATTACGCACGACTCCCCTTCTCCGTGTAGAGGCGCTATGCCAATAGTGTCTCCGCACGCTTCTCACCCCCGCTCTCACGAGCGAGGCTACGAACGCGCAAGGTAGCCTCGGCCGTAAAGTCGGGGAACGGGGGCGCTCAAACAAACGCGCCCTGTCGCGACGCCGCAAATCGGACGCTGTTGGCACAGCGTCGCTACGAAGATTCACGTAACCATCCATGGACGCTGTTGGCACAGCGTCGCTACAAATTATTCTCGTAGCGATGTTGCGCCAGCAACGTCCCTACACCGCCAAGGCACCGGCATCCAACATCTGCCACAGACGAAGCCCAAAGGAGTCGCTTCTACCACCTCAGATAAGGTGGGGCGTGCCCGCCATTCGACAAGGGGCTAACGAGAACACCCATTTTTTGCAGAATCGCCAATACGGCACGCCTACGCGAACGGACGCTGTTGGCACAGCGTCGCTACCAAAAGAATGCGAATGCTCTCCGTTTGGAGGTCCATAGCGCTTCAACTAGACAACAATTCCCCGATAAGATTAGAAAGGCTCCCAGCCTTCAACGTTTCTGTTGGGGCGCGGAAGGCCGCCACCCCGATCACGTCGCTGTACCCGGGCAAAGAAAAAGCCCCCCGGTCGAGACCGGAGGGCTTTGAAATAAGATTTCTTTACGATCTAATTAGGCGAGGCCCAATTAGAAGGAAAAGATAAGCTCAACAGCAGCTTCGAGAGCTTCGTAGTCGTCACCATCGAAATCACCGTCAACATAGCTCAACTCGGTAACGAGGAAGAGGTTGTCAGTGAAAGCATAACCGTGTGCCAATGTGTACTTGAGAGCGTCAGCTTTGTCAGTATCAGCTTCATGATCGCTGTAGCTCAAACGACCAGTAACCGAAGCAACATCGCTGTAAGCGAAGTTAGCCATGAGGAGAGCTTGCAATACGTCTTCTTCACCATCGTCGAGTGCTTGACCAGCTTCGAAGTTACCGAAGTTAACTTCACCAGCGAAGATCCATGCACCTGTTTCGAAGGTAGCGTAGCCATTGATCGCGTAAGAATCTGTATTGTCTTCTTCGCCGTCTTCGTAAACACCGCCAAGGAAGAAGGTCAAACCATTGTCCATGGCGATCGAACCAGCAACTTCAACAGCATAAGTGGAATCAGCAGTACTATCGCTATCATTGCCACCGAGGCGGTTGTTACCGAGATCATACGCTTCGTCTTGAAGAGAGATACCGAAGAATGTAGTATCTGTTTCTTGTGTGTACTTTACACCCTGAGCATAGCCAGGAAGCACGCTTACATCACCAAACTCCATGTCATAAGCAAAGGAGTACTGGTAGAGACCGGTTGGCTCGAAAGCTTCGAAACCAAGCATGGATGCATAACGACCAGCTGTGATCGCACCACCGTTATCAAGGTGGTAAGTTACGAATGCTTGCTCAACTACGTTACCGTCTTCTTCTTCTGAAAAATCGGAAGAGTTAGCTACATCTTCGAATTGAAGATCGATTTGAGCCGTTACAGGATCGAAATCGAACAACCAGCTGATTTCAACTTGGTCGATTTGGAAGCTGCTTACGTTAGAGTCAGAACCATCATCATCAATGTCTGTGTGTGTGTAGGAGGAATCTACAAAGCCTTCGAAAGAGAGGAAATCGTTAACAACGATTTCACCCATCGAAAAGCTCGAAGCTGCAAGGAATGCAGATGCGATAGCAATTTTGTTTTTCATAGTGTAGTTTTGTTTATTTGTTTTGTTGTTTCGAAACACCTCGCTCCGACTTAGTTGCCGGACTTCGATGTTTGGAAATTGGGCTTCTGAATAGCAATGACTTTACCATTCTTGAAAGAAATTTTCCCCTTTAGGGCGTTCGAGCGGTCACGGATACTGGTTTCGTAGTAGAAAACCAAGTCCACGCGGGGCTTCATCGACTTCACTGTGCGAGGGGGTGAGCCAAGAAGCTCGATCACCTGCTCTTCGGTGATTCCCTTGCGAATACCAGCCCACTGTTCTTCCTGAGTCCAGCGGAGGTTGCGCCAAGCGCTGTTGGCTAAAATGTCAAAAGAGGCGGCATTTCCGAGAATCGAGGCATTGTTGGCAGTGCCTGCACCACTATTGGCAGCCAGTACCTTCACCTCTTTAGTTTCCTGCTCGTTATCGGAAAGACGGGCTTCCAATTCAGCCAAGCGCGCTTCCAAACGGGCAATACGATCCGCATCGGCACCCGACTGGGCGCCCTGTAAACTGGCGAAAGATGCGCTTGCGATCAGCACAACTAGGCATGCATTAAATTTCTTAATACCCATATTTGCCTCACTTAAATGGTTATTATAGTGCCCAAAGCAAGCAAAAAAGATTGAACGCGGATCGAGACTCGAGGGAATTCATCCCTAAAACGGAGGTTTTTAACTACAAAAAACGCGAATTATCGCGAAAAATAGACGCCCCATGAATCGTTTTCGCGTCCTTTTGCGTCTTTCGTAGTGATCAATAAGAACTCGTGCTCAGATCCAACCCTCTCCTATTATTCAATCAAACCAGCAAATCGCCAAACGAACCGAATAGTATGACCAAAAATACATTCTACATCGCGATCGGGGCACTTTTCGGGCTCTTAGCCGTCATTTGCGGCGCGTTTGGGGCGCATGCGCTGAAGGCGGTCTTAACCGAGCGCGGAACGCTCGAAGTCTGGAAAACCGCAGTGGACTACCAAATGTGGCATGCCTTGGCCCTCCTACTTGGAGTCGCGCTCTCCAAAGACGGCAAACTCAGCCCGATTCCCGGTTATTCCTTTATACTAGGTATTTTGCTCTTCTCAGGCTCTCTATACTGGCTGGCGCTCGGTGGCCCGGCATGGCTGGGCCCCATCACCCCTCTCGGAGGCTTATTGCTCATGATCGGATGGGGAAGCATGGGGGTTTCTGTTTGGCGAAGCGGTAGGCGCGACGAGTAGAGAGGAACTGGGACGCTGTTGGCACAGCGTCGCTACGGATTCACTACGAAAAACACGAAAGGCACGAAACTAAGACGGTAGCGATGCTGCGCTAGCAGTGTCTTTTCGGGGTACTGCGACCTCAATCTGACCAAATAGACGCTGTTCGCACAGCGTCGCTACCAATAGGCAAGGCGATATCATACAATCGGGATTTCCCGTAGAGATGCTGTGCTAGCAGCGTCTTAAGGAGTCCCGCGCCGTCGATCCGACCAAACGGACGCTGTTGGTACAGCGTCGCTACGGATTCACTACAAAAAACACGAAAGGCACGAAACTAAGACGGTAGCGATGCTGCGCTAGCAGCGTCTTGCGGAGTCCCGCGCCGTCGATCCGACCAAACGGACGCTGTTCGCACAGCGTCTCTACATCTCGACCTCTCGACTCGCTACCATTCATCCGAAGTAATCTACCCTCGACCACCGCTATGCCTCAAGAGCGCCTTCCAAAAATCATCCCAAAACAGAGGCTTACGTGGATCCAGATGAGGATACCCTGGAAAAATCGCGCCCGAATATGGCCAATCCTGCCATTTTTGAACGAGCCCGGCGCGCAACGGATTACGCAAAATATACCCCACCATATCAGCAAAACCTTCGCGCGAGCGGTCTTTTTCCCGTAAAACACTATCGTAGGGCTGATGCTGCAAAGCGTGCGGCTTCAAAATACGATTCCATTCGCGGCGGAACCAACGAACCGCCAGTCGCTGATCCGTGCGCGAATCGTAGCCAACAAATAAGAAATGCCCATGATCCGGCATCAGACAATAGACAGGACAACACATAAAACCCCGTGCCATGGCATGCAGGCAAATCTGGCGCAATAAATCATGATGCTCTGCATTCAACCACCCCGAGGCTCGCCCCTTCACCGACATCGTCCAATGAACATAACTGTGCCTCCGATACAATGAGTCGTCCAAACGTTTCAGACCGCCCTTATATTCACGATTTTGCCTTAGGGCCTGCTCATTCATAACGCAAATAAGATTTAGATAATAATCGAGGCCGCAAGAATAAAGAATGGGACGCTGTTGGCACAGCGTCGCTACGATTCAACTCGAGCATACAGATATCCCGTAGCGACGTTGCGCCAGCAACGTCTCCGACGAGCCCGCGAGGCACCTAAATAGACACTATTCGCATAGCGTCTCTACCGATTTTTCTAACACACGACTTAATTACCGTAGCGACGTTGCGCCAGCAACGTCTCGGGTGAGTGCATGCGTAACCGAAATAGACGCTATTAGCACAGCGTCTCTACACTTTTTCGCGGGAATTCCCGGCTTTCGCAGTCTTAAAACGATTTTCTGAGTTCTCGGAGTTGCGATTGCCTGAATTCTGCGCCAAGACTCGATCATGGCATATGAACATACTTCAACCCGCCGGATCGAATTTTCGGAAACCGATATGGCGGGACTCGTCCATTTCTCAAATTTTTTCCGCTACATGGAAACTGCCGAGCGCGATTTCTTTGAGGCGGCAGGGGTCGACCTAATCAACACCAAGCCCGGCGAGGTCGTGGGTTGGCCACGGGTGCGGGCTGAGTGCAAGTTTTCCGCCCCACTGCGCTTCGGCGAGACGATCGACATACACCTTGCGGTCAAATCCGTGAAGGATCGCTCGATTGATTTTCAATTTCGTATTTTTCGACGAAATGAAGACGGCACGCGCACCCAAGCGGGCAAGGGACACATGGCAACCGTGCTGACCGAACTCAGCCCCAGCGGAGACCTGCGAGCCATCGAACTCCCCGAGTCCGTCCGCTCACGTATCACCGAGGCCCCTGCAGAGGTACTGGCCCGGCCTAGCGGCGTATAAATGTTGTTCGTTGCTTGTTGATCACTCAAAAGCACCCACTCTCAACTCACCACTCACGACTCTCAACTCCACTCATGAAAGCACACGCACTAGTCACCAACGACGACGGGATCGAATCCGCCTTCCTCCACCGACTGGTCGATGCGCTGCTGGAGCATTTTGAGGTTTCAGTAGCAGCGCCCGCCTTTGAGCAGAGCTGGATCGGACGAGCCGTGAGTCGTCACAATGAAGTGGAGGTGATTCACAATGCCTCAATTTTCCCGACTGGTGTCGATGCCTGGGCGGTTAGCGGCACGCCGACGGACTGCGTGAACATCGCGCTAGGCAACTTACTCACGAAAAGGCCGGATATTGTCATTTCTGGTATCAATATCGGGTACAATACCACCGAGACCCTAATTCTCAGTTCTGGGACCGTGGCAGGAGCAATTGAAGGCGCCCTCTGGGGATTGCCGGCGATCGCCTTCAGTAAATGCGTGCCGGGGCATCTATTTGAAGGCATCCGCGACTCCAACGGCCAGACGGTTGGCGCGTTTACCGATTCTCTCAATAGTGCGGCCCGACATGCGGCTGAGATCGCACGAGCGACACTCGAGTCACCACCGAAAACCGGTACAGTCGTGAACATCAACTTCCCCGAAGGCACTTCCAGCGAAACGCTACTTGAAGAGACGTTTCCTGCCAAGATCGAGCTCGGAAGCCTTTATAATGAAGTGAGCCCGGGGAAATACACCTTCCGCTACTCTGAAGGCACAATTATTGAGGCCCACCCACAGTCCGACCGCGCGGCACTTGAGCGCGGCAGCATCAGCCGTAGCCAGCTCGACTTTTCCCGCATTGGGCGGCGGCCTTGAACGTCCCCAGTCTCACCGAGGCCACGAGATCTGGCCTGCACGTAGCCTCCGTCGTAAGACGGGGGGAAGGGCACTCGCCTGTGATTGCGGAAGATTAATACTTGCGTGCGACACAGCCGAAAAATATTCCAATCTGATGCATTCATTCTCTGCGCAGAGATACCTCAACCTCTTTCATTTTAAATTCGGTGCGATTTTACTGCTTCTGCTGTCATTCGCATCAAGCAGCACGGTACTTGCCCAAAGTGGCAGCGACTTATTTCGGGGGACGTGGCAAATCGACACGCCCGATAATGGCGCGCTGATAATTATCGTGAAGCGGAACGGTCTGGCCTCATACTTCTGGGGCGATAATACGGATCGCACGGTTTACCAAGGCACTTGGACCAGTGACGATAACGCCGCTACGATTACATGGCCCGACGGCAGCAAGCACCGCATCGAGCGGGACGCACTGGGTTTCGGCATCAGCTATTCCGACAGCAGTGCCACGCAGCGCTACAGCGTCCAAGCCCAGCAAGTCCCCAAAGAGGTACTAGGCCAGTGGGCAAAACCACCGACTAAAACCGACCAAGTCGCCTCGATCCGCGATAAAGCGAAAGGCTTTTTCGGTATTTGGAAAATCAAAGACGGTGAAAGCAATCAATACGTCTTCATCGAGGCCGACCGCTCTGCGGCAAGTAACTGGGGCGATGCACGGGGACAACGCGGCGCATGGGCCAAACAAGGCAGTGAGCTCCATATCGCATGGGATAGCGGACACTACTCTATCCTCCGCGAAAACGAACGTGGCTTTGCCTACAAACGGATCAACCCGGGTCAAATTATCGAAGATGACGCAACCGACTTTAGCCCCGCTGCCCGCACGATCGAAGATCAAGTGCCTGCCACATGGCTTTCCGACTATAAAGCGGAGCGGGGAGTCCACAACGGCGGCATTGCGTTCTCCAGCCGGAAGAATGCCCGCGAGTTCTACCGCGGCGCATGGATCGTTCAACGCGGCGAGAATTCCTACGAACGCATCGAAATTGGTCGCTTCGGCGGCCTAAGCACGAGTCGTGACCGCTCAATCGAAGGCGCATGGCAGATGCAAGGACAAGATATTTTCATGCGCTGGGATGACGGTATGCGCAAAATCCTCGGCCCCATCGGCCAAGGCTTCTTGATTTACGAATACAAGCCCGGCCGTCCGCTTGACGGCGTGCCGACACGCATATTGCCCGCAGCTCCGGAGGATTCCTCGAAGCTCGCCGAGCATCTGAAAGGCCGCGAAGACGTCGCTCAGCAAATGCTCAACTTAGCTGACGCCGCAGGGATCAATCCGTCCGAGCAAGAGGCTGCGGGATGGGGGCGCACTTTTGCCCGCTGGGTTTGGCCCTTTGGTTCAGAGGAAGCCGCCACGCCCGAAAATCTCCTAGATGAAGGATATGAAGCCCCCGCCGACGAAGATCCCTGGTGGTGGCCTTTCTGGAGCGAGAAAAATAAGGACGCTCAGACTACAGACACCGCATCTGTTACCACTTCGGAAGCAGCGAAACCAGAGGCTGAGCCTAAACCAACGAAAGAGCCCACGCCTTCTTCGTCGAAAAAAAGCTGGATATGGCCCTTCTAGTTTGAAACCAGCCGGATCTTGCGCAACTTCACCACTATCCAAATTCACCTATAGTCCGGCGCATCCATACAAACCGGGCCCACTCTTCATTCTCCATGACAACTGCAACCAACACTTCCTCCCTCAATCCGAATCCGCTCGCGACGGTTGATCCTGAAATCGCCGCAGCCATTGCCGCCGAACGAAAGCGCCAAGAGAGCCATCTCGAGCTCATCGCGTCGGAAAACTTCACTTACCCCTCCGTGATGGAGGCTCAGGGCAGCGTCTTGACCAATAAGTACGCCGAAGGTTATCCTAGAAAACGCTACTACGGCGGATGCGAGCATGTGGACGTAGTGGAAGAACTCGCCATTGAGCGCGCCAAGACACTCTTCGGTGCCGATCATGCCAATGTACAGCCCCACTCCGGAAGCCAAGCCAATGCCGCGGTTTATCTCTCCGTTCTTCGACCCGGTGATAAGATTTTAACCATGAGCCTCTCTGATGGCGGGCACCTCACTCACGGTCACCCGATGAATTTCAGCGGCATTTACCACGAAGTCGTCAACTACGGCGTCGGGGTCAAAGACGGTCTCATCAATTACGATGAAATTGCCGAAACCGCCCGCAAAGAAAAACCCAAGATGATCACGGTCGGTGCTTCGGCCTACTCCCGCATTATCGACTTTGCCCGAATGGGTGAGATCGCCCGCGAAGTCGGCGCCTATTTGATGGCCGACATCGCACACATCGCCGGCCTCGTTGCCGCGGGCATACATCCTTCCCCAGTTGCCCATGCGGACTTCGTCACAACGACAACTCACAAGACGCTTCGTGGTCCACGCGGCGGGCTGATCCTCTGCAAAGAAGAGCATGCCAAGAAAATCAACTCCGCGGTCTTCCCCGGCATTCAGGGCGGACCGCTCATGCACGTGATCGCGGCCAAGGCCGTTTGCTTCAAAGAAGCGGCCAACGAAGAATTCAAAACTTATCAACAGCAAGTCGCGGCCAACGCCAAAGCCCTTGCGGCGGCACTCATGGCGAAAGGCCATCACATCATCAGCGGCGGCACGGATAATCACCTCATGATGATTGACCTCCGTGTCAAAGATCCCGAACTCACTGGGAAAGTCGCCCAAATCGCGCTCGACAAAGCAAACATCACCGCGAACAAAAACACCGTTCCCGGTGAAACTCGCAGCCCGTTTCAAACCAGCGGTATCCGCCTCGGTACGCCCGCGGTCACAAGTCGCGGCTTAGTCGAAGAAGATATGGTTCTAATTGCTGAAGCGATCGATCTCGTGCTCGGTGCCCCAGGAGACGAAGCAGTCATCGCCCAGGCAAAAGCAATCGCACTGGAACTTTGCCAGAAATACCCATTACCATATCAGAGTTAAACACTCGGTAAAGCTAAGCATAAAAACAGTTGGACTTGAGCAATCGAGCGACGTAATTTGAAAACATAGCCACGGCTCCCTCAAACGTGGAGCAATCCGCGGCCATTTACAGATTATGAAAACAACGAAAGCCCCCCGTTCTGGTTTCACGCTGATTGAGCTACTAACTGTAATCGCAATCATCGGCATTCTCGCAGCGATTCTCATTCCGGCTGTCGGCAAGGTGCGGGAGGTTGCAAATAAGACGAAGTCGGCAGCAAATATGCGTTCGATCGCACTGTCCTATGCGACCTATTCGACTGCAGGCGGAAAGATCCGCACACTCACACAATCCAAACTGCAAAGCACTGCCAGTGGTCAGACCGTACACGGTGCGGCTGAGTTTCTAGCCAAGCAAGTCGACCTGACGGACGCATCAATTTGGATCATCGGGACGGATCCCGCAGTAGCCGCTTACACAAAAACACTCCCGGCCATTATCGGATACCGCAACGACAGTAATGCCTTCGTGGTTTCACCGGATTGGACTACAGATGTTCCCGTCGGTTACGATTTTGCTTACGGCATCAGCGGGAACGCGCCGACTTCCA
>Ga0316201_10001937_pt1 | contig 14414 bp, 14 predicted proteins | sample CS6wburrow_MG_FD_204516 | JGI IMG/M metagenome (GOLD analysis project Ga0316201, IMG submission 204516) | Coastal sediment microbial communities from Delaware Bay, Delaware, United States - CS-6 worm burrow | ecosystem: Environmental > Aquatic > Marine > Coastal > Sediment | place: USA... | reverse complement strand
AACGAAAATCTGGGCACGCTTTAGGACCGGAAAACGGAAACCGCGATACTCGCGGAAATCATGATAGGCGGAGAAATCTCGCGTGACAGCGCGCACTACGTCGGGGGCAAAACGATTGGCGTCTGTGAGCACCTGTGTCCAGTCACCGGAATATTTTTTTGCAACAACCTGGCCGATGTTGCGCATTTTTTCGAGTCGTTCGGCCAGCAAAGGCACCTCTCCCCGCTTGGCGGCAAAAATCTCCTGCATGGCCGGTAGGTCGAGCTGTGCCAGATAATCCGGCTCCCACAGCGGACGACCGGCCCGAAAAGCTCGCGTCAGGGCCACGGCCACGCCATGATAGCGACTAGCCTCACCGAATTCCTGCCCGTCCATTTCCACCACGAACTCGGCCGGCCAAAAACAAAAATTGACCGCATCAAGCAGAAGGCAATAGGCGATCGTCCGGTCGGTGCCGTCATAGTAATGAACCGGATCATTTTCTGGGGTAGTCGGTTCGCCGGCCAAATGGGCCTTCAGCCAAACCGGCGGCTTAAGACGCATCAAATCCGCCGCCAACCGTTCCAGGCCGACGACGCTAATGCGCACTGACTGACTTTGCGCGGCGACCGCCGCGGCTGCATCTCGAATTTCATCCATATGTTTGAGGGACTACTTTAACGTACCGGAACAAAACGGGCAACTGCTCGGTTCGCTACCGCATTTGCCGCACCGCATCGGCGATGATCATGCTGTCGGTCATCAGCTCAATCGGCGCCCGGTCATCGGTCAGTAACATGGCCTGCGAATCGTATTGCGCTGGCTCGACCGCCAACAGCGACGGTGCCAGGTCGGCATAATCCTCCGGCAAACGGGCGGCCGCCGCCCCGTAGTCGAGCGGGCGTTTGGCGGCCACGACCAGATAGTTCCAGGTGTTGCCGGCCTTGGTGACATAGACGTGCGGAAAAACAGACGCTGCCGTATTGACGATCGCCCGCAACAGTTCCGAATCAGCCGAAGTGGCGTTGACGTTCATGGCGGTCAGTCCGCCGGCTGTCAGCCGGTCGCGCACCAACTCAAAAAACTCTCGACTGGCCATGTGGGACGGAATGTACATCTGGGTGCTGTAGGCATCAACGATGATCACGTCGAACGGATCGGCCGCGGCGGCCAAAAAAGTTCGACCATCCTCGACCTCGACCTGGATCGGCAGATCGTCCAGTGCAAAAAAGCGCCGCGCAACTTGGACGACGCTTGGGTCAACCTCTACGCCGACAATCTCCGGCTCCAAACGTTCGGGATAGGTCGCCAAATACTGTCGAACCAGCGTACCGCCGGCCAGACCGAGTACCGCGGTTCGCAGCTGGTCGCGGCCGTCGTCGACCAAGAGCGGCACCGACGCCAAATGATCAAAATACATTCGGGTGCGCTCCCGGTCGGGAAAATAGACCGATTGAATCCCCGAACCCTCGTTGAAGATCAACCAATTGGCGTCATGCCTCTGTTCGACTCGAATCAGCTGGTAGGGCGATTCCTCTTCGTAGATGACCTCCGGCGGATTGCTGCCGCCGGACAGATAAACCATAGCCAGACCGGCCAACACGACCAAACCGGCGGCGAGCTGAACCTGCCGACGCAGCACTGGCAATCCCAGGGCGGCCAAAACCGCGGCGACCAGCATGAAAGTCCAGCGAACGCCGAACAGCGGCACCAACAGAAGCGACGGCAATACCGTTCCGATCACGCTGCCGACAGTCGACAGGGCGAAATAGCGACCAGCAGTCAGGCCGACATCGTTCGATTCGGTCGACCAGTAACGCAGGATGAGCGGTCCGGCCGCCGCCAACACGAACACCGGCAATGAAAACAGGATGAAGGTCATCAGCAGGGCGCCGACGAAAAGCGCCCCCAGCGAACTATTCATCGCCACCAGCACCAGACTGACTCCGCCGGACAAACCATAAGACGCCCACAGGCCGATCAGCAGCATGGCCGCCGCCCCGACCAACAAAAAGCCGAGTGGCTCGCGGTCGTCGCCGAGACGCGCCGCAAAACGGCCGCCAAACCAGTAGCCGAGCGACATCGACAGTAGGACAGTCACGATGAGCGCCGTCCAAACAAAAAACGATGCACCGAAATGCGGCGCCAGCACGCGTGAAGCGGTCATCTCGATCGCCATGACCGAAGCGCCGACCGCAAAAGCGACGGCCGGCAGATAGTATCGATTATTTTTCATGTTTACGATTCAGGTTAAGCAACCACAGCCCGACCATCGCCAGTATCAAGCCGCCGTATTGCGAGGGTAACAGGTACAAGAAGCGCGGTTCACTGCTCGGCAAATCCCAGGCCCGCAAAAAATCCAGGCCGAAACGGGCCAGGCCGTACACGATGAGCAGGGTCGGCAGGTAACGCCAGCGATCCGCGCCCGGCTGCCAGCCGCGCCATTTCCAAAGCGCTAGCCAAGCCGCAAATATCGCGAAGCCGACGATCGACAACAGCAGTCCGTGATCAAGCCGGGCGCCGGTCGGAAAACGGACGGAAAGCAGGCAATCGATCAGAATCCCCGGATGGTCATGAATAAAGAAGCAGCCGAGCCGACCGATGCCGTAGCCGAGCGGCAAGGCAAAAGCCGCCAGCTCCGCATAGGGACGCAGCTTGAACTTGCGCCGCCGTACAAAAATCAACGTACCGATGGCCGCCCCAAGATACCCGCCAAAACTGGACATGCCGCCGTCCCAGACCCGAAAAACCATGAGCGGATCGGCCAAGGCACCTTCCATATTATAAAAAACGACATAGGCTAGGCGAGCGAAAATCAAGGCTGACACCAGAGCCCAGACAGCCAAATCCAAAAACAAATCGCCGTCTAAATCAAACCGCTTGGCCAATAAGTACGCCACGCCGAGGGCCGCCAGTATGCCCAAGGCGACCATCAGCCCCCAAACCTGCAAATTTACCGGACCGAGCGGGATAGTCGTGAAATGAAAAAATGGAATCATGGTCTTTTTCTGATTAATACAAAAAGCCAGAGGACGACCACGATCGCTACCACGAAGCCGATCTGGCCGAGCGACAAACCGAGGGCAGCCGCCTTGATGTCCAGCCGCAAAACCGCGGCCGACGCAATCAGCAGGGCCGCCGCCAGCAACGCCAGCACTCGCACGTCGTTCTGCCGGTCGAACTCTTCCTTCAGGTCACGCAACTCTTGCAAGTTCAATTTGACCCCGACCTCACCTTTCTCCAAACGCTGCAACAGAGATTGAGTCTGTTCCGGCAGGTGCCGCAAAAAATACAGACTGTCAAAGGCCGAAGTTTTCAGGTCAGAAACCAACCGTGCCGGATCGAGCTCGTTCTTGATGACCTCGATCAGATAGGGGCGCAGCTCTTCTTCCAAGTCAATATCCGGCCAAAGACTAAAGCCGGTATTCTCGATGATGACGTACGCCTTGGCCAACAGCACCAAGTCGGACGGAAACAGCACGCCATTCTGCGCGCCGGACATCAGCACCTCATAAAAAGCGTAGGCGATCCCCTTCTTTTCCGTGGGCTTGTGCATGACCCCGGTCAGAATGGTCTGGGCCCGACTAACGAACGCCGGCACGTTGGCTTCGTTATCCAGCTCCGAAATATCCAGGACGTGCTTGATGTAGGCCTCAGGATTACCCTCCAAATAACTAATGAAGCAACTCAGCAGTTCGGACCGGTGTTTTTCGCTGACCCGGCCGATCATGCCGAAGTCAAACAATCCCAACCGCAAAGGTCGGCCCTCCTCACCGCCTTCAGCCGGCAGGACGATCAGATTTCCGGGGTGCGGATCGCCGTGAAAAAAGCCGTCGACCAAAAACATGTGCAGTCCGGCCCGCAATCCGATACGCGCCAACTCATGCTGGTCGACCTGATGCTGTTTGAGTGCCTCAAAATCGTCAATCTTAATGCCCTCGAGCAAATCGGCCACTAGTACGGCCCGACTGGTGAAATCCCAATGAACCTTTGGGACGACGATGTCAGACCAGCTGGCAAAGTTATCGCGGAACATGCTCATGTGAGCACCCTCCAACTCGAAATCAATCTCGCGCAGTGTCCAATCGGCAAACTCGCGGGCGATACGGACCGGCTGAAACCGCCGGGCGTTCGGCAGATGCTTTTCGATCAACTGAGCCAGATAAATCAAGATATGAATGTCGGTCCGAACCGTTTCTTCGATGCCCGGACGACGCACCTTCACTATCACCGGCTGCCCGTCGCGCAAAACGGCACGATGCGCCTGAGCCAATGAAGCAGCGGCCAAAGGCTGAACCTCGAACTCCGAAAATATATTTTCGATCGGCATGCCCAATTCATCTTCCACCAGTTTTTCCGCCACACCGGGACGCAACACCGGTCCGCGGTCCTGCAGCTTGGACAATTCCTTGACGTATTCGGGCGGAACTATGTCCGGCCGCACGCTCAACACCTGGCCGAGCTTCATGAAAGTCGGCCCAAGCCGCTCCAGCGCCCGCCGCAGACGCACCTCGGGCGGCACTTCACGACGAAGAGACACGCCAACTACCCGACCGCCCTTCTGAACGCCGAACTTGAGACGTGACAATAGGCGAGATCGCCACGGCACCAGATAGCGCAGCTTGGTCTCGTCAACCAAAAATGACAGGCCTTCATCAAACAAAACGGTGACCACAAAACGAAAGCGCTTGATGTCACCGATGGCGTAACGAAATTTGGGTAACGAGGAACTGCTCATATTGCTCCGATCATCTTTAGAGCCTGACGAAAGCTGCGAATCGCCCGCCGGGCAATGGTTCGGTCCAACCGGTAGCTGGCCTCATGCACCAGCCGATTGCGCACGCGATGCGCCCACCAGACGTCCTTCAGCTTGGGGTACTTATAGGCCGCGAACTTGAGGCGCTCACCGAGTGTCTCGCCGGGCATGGCCATGGCTTTTAATGCGTGATCCAGTAGCTTGTCGGCCTCGATAACCGCCAACTTGAGACTCATCTCCCCGGGTGCATCGAGCAAAGATTCAACTTCCTTCCAGCGGCGCAGCAAAGCCTTGCGATCCCCGACCTCATACTGGCGCGACGCGATGAACCGCTTTAGATTCAAAAAAGTCAGCCAAATCAAAGTCGCCACCAGCCCGACAGCCAAGACAATCGCCAAAAACCTAATGGTGCTCAAAACATCCAGTGTGATGGTCATATTATTCGAGGTCAGCCAACCATACGACCCGTACCGGCTGATCGTAATGTGACCAGGTGATGTTCAGCTCGCCGCCCTTACGGGCCTGATGCAATTTTTTTCCAATCGCAACCGCCAAATTCGGCTTGCTGGTGTAGACCTCAAAACCGGCTCGGCTGGACTTAACCCGAATGATACGATCAGTCTTGTCTTTCTTGAACTTAGCGGCTCCCATGTTCTCGACCAATTGCAGCAGCTCGCGCTTCTCTTCACGGCCAAACTGACCCAGCACAACTACTTGGCCGCCGAAATTAACCACTCGACCGCCCTCTTTAATATATCGAGGCGAGCTGGCTGCCTGTCCCTCTTCACCGGTCATGGATTCACGTCGTGCCTTCAGGTGAAAGCTGCCGGCAAGTTCCGACCGGGTCTTGCGGCTGGGTTTGTCGATAGTCCGACCTGGAGATGATTTACGTTTGATGATGCGCTTGGCCATATAAGGAACGTTATTTATTTGCAGGTTGATACTGCCTGAAGCCGCCGATGGACTCTTCGTAAGCCGCGGCCGCATTTAATATTGTCTTCTCGTCAAAGTGACGCCCGATTAGTTGGACACCGACTGGTAAGCCACCTGCCAAACCGCAAGGCAGGCTCAAGGCCGGCAGCCCGGCCACGTTAACCGATACGGTATAGATATCCTGCAGGTACATGGCCAACGGATCATCGGCCATCTCACCTAGTTTCCAGGCGGTAGTTGGTGTGGTCGGCGTCAAAATGCAGTCAACATCAGCGAAAGTCTTGGTGTAGTCGTTCGAAATCAGCCGCCGCACCTTTTGGGCGCGCTTGTAGTAGGCGTCATAGTAGCCGGACGACAGGGCGTAAGTGCCGATCATGATTCGGCGGCGCGTTTCCTTGCCGAAACCCTGGCCGCGTGACTGGCGATAGGTGTCGGTCAAAGTCTTGCCCGAAACCCGCAGGCCGTAGCGAACGCCGTCGAATCGGGCCAGATTAGCGCTCACTTCGCAGGGCATGATGACGTAATAGACCGCCAGGGCATAGTCCGCATGCGGCAAACTGACCTCAACGATTTCCGCACCCAACTCTTTGTAGCGTTCAATCGCTCCGCGGACCGCTTCTTCCACCCCCGCATCTAGACCGGAGACGAAATATTCTTTTGGTACGCCGATCCGCAGGCCGCGCACCGAAGGCTGTAATTTGTCCGGCAACTGCCAGTCGGACTGCAACTCCACGCTGGTCGAATCTTTCTGGTCACGGCCTTCGATCAGACGCAGCAACTCGGTGATGTCTTCAACCGACCGAGCGAGCGGACCGATTTGGTCCAAGCTAGAGGCCATGCTAATCAAACCGTAGCGAGAGACGCGGCCATAGGTCGGCTTCATTCCGACCACGCCACAAAGAGCGGCTGGCTGTCGAATCGAACCACCGGTATCCGAACCGAGCGACCAGGGAGCGGAGCTCTCGGCCACTACAGCCGCCGAACCGCCGGACGAGCCGCCCGGAATACGATTCTCTCCCCAAGGATTGACGGTCGGACCATGACAAGACGACTCAGTCGAAGACCCCATGGCAAACTCGTCCATGTTGGTCTTGCCCAAAATCACCATCCCCTTCTTTTTGAGACGGTCAATCGCCGTCGCATCGTAGGGTGCCACGTAATCGCGCAGAATATTTGAGCCGGCCGTGGTGCGCTGACCGGACACCATCAGATTGTCCTTAACGGCGATCGGCACGCCATCGAAATCGGAAAGCGTTGCGCCGGCTGCCCGGCGGGCGTCCGATTCGTCCGCTGCCTGCAGGGTCGTCTCGCGGTCAATGGCCACATAGCCCTTCGTGCTTGCCTGACCCGCCTCGGCCGCTAGCAAATAGGCCTCGGCCACTTCGCGCGCGCTCCAGTCGCCGTTCGCCAAACCGGCGGCAATGTCTTTGGCTGTCAAAGTTTTGATATCCATACTATTCAAACACCGCCTTTACCTTGAGCATGTTTTCTTCTTGTTCGGGGAAGGCCTCAATTATGCCGGCCCGAACAGCCTCATCGCAAACCGCGACCTCATCAGGCCGCATGACATTGGTGATCGGAATGCTATGGCTCATCGGCTCGATACCCTCGGTTTCCACCTCGGCCAGCTTGCCAACGTAATCCAAGATCGAAGACAGTTGATCGCGAAATTTTGACCGCTCATCTTCAGCCAGCTCCAACCGGGCCAGTTCGGCGATCTTGTCGACCTGTTCTTGGTTCAAAGACATATACTATATTATATATCAGCTAATTTACTGCTTTACCTTAGACAGAAAGCTCTCTTCATTCAAGACCTCCACCCCCAACTTCTCGGCCTTGGCCAACTTGGAGCCGGGCTTGTCGCCGGCTACCAGATAATCGGTGCTGGCGGAAATCGATCCGGAGACCTTACCGCCCAGGGAGCGAATCAGTTCCTTGGCCTCGTCGCGCGACATGCTATCGAGTGTACCGGTAATGACGAACGTCTGGCCGGCCAACTTGCCGGCGGCTTGCGTCGCGCTACGGTCGGACTTAATTTTCATCGATTTCGTCAGACGATCGACCAGCATGGCGTTTTTGCGGTCGGCAAAATAATCGGCCACGCTTTCGGCCACGACCGGTCCGACACCAGCAATCCCGGCGATCTCGCCCACCTCGGCCTGACGCAGGGCATTTAGAGATCCAAAGTGTGCCGCTAGATCGATTGCGGTCTGCGTTCCGACATGGCGAATACCGAGTGCATATATGAAACGGGACAACGCCACCTCGCGACTCTGTTTGATGGCAGTGATCAGATTTTCGGCCGACTTCTCGCCCAGACCGGGCAAACCGGCCAGATCTTCCTGACGCAACTCATACAAATCGGCGGCATCACTGATCAGACCTTCTTCCATGAACAGCTCAATAATCTGCGGACCGAGCCCGTCGATGTTCACCCCGGACTTGGAAATAAAGTGCCCGAGCGACCGCTGTGAGCGGGCGAAACAGCTCGGGTTACTGCAGTAGTAGGCCACTTCACCGGTGCGCCGCTTGATTTCCGAACCGCAATCCGGGCACTTGCTCGGCAGCTTGTATTTTTTCTCGTCGCCCGAACGGGCCTCCTTAACGACACCGATAACTTTGGGGATGATGTCGCCGGCTTTTTCGATCACCACCGTGTCGCCGATCCGCACGTCGAGCCGATCGATTTCGTCCTGATTGTGCAGGGTGGCATGCGTTACCGTGGTGCCGGCCACCGAAACCGGTCGCATGACCGCCACCGGCGTGATGGCGCCGGTGCGCCCAACCTGCACCCGAATGTCCTCAACGACGGTAGTCGCCTGCTCGGCCGGAAACTTATAGGCCACTGCCCCGCGCGGCGCCTTGCCGACCACCCCAAGCTGCTGAAAAATCCTATCGCTGTTAACGACCACGACCGTACCGTCAATCCAGTACTCCAGATTGGGCCGCTTCTTTTCGATCGACCGGTACATCTTCTGAATCTCGGCCAGCGAAGAAACGCGCCGGCTCAACGGATTAATTTTGACCCCCAACAGTTTCATGCACTCGTGCGCCTGCTGGTGGGTAGCCAAACCCAAGTCTCCGAGCAGAGCGTAGCCGTAAAAATCGAGCTGGCGACGGCGGACGACGGCCGGGTCAAGTTGGCGAATACTACCGGCGGCGGCGTTTCGGGGATTGGCGAAGGCGGCCGCACCGGCCTCTTCTTGCTGGCGATTCAATCGTTCGAACACCGGCTTGGACATGAATGCCTCGCCGCGCACCTCGATTCGGCCGGACAGGTTCCGCATCGCCCGCCGAAACTGCTTCTCGTCCAGCCCGTCACCGAACTGTTCGACAAACTTATCGACCTCTTTTTCGGTCGGCTGACGCAGGCGCAGCGGAATCGCCTCGACTGTCTTCAGGTTGTTCAACACATCCTCGCCCACCAGACCGTCGCCCCTCGTCGCCCCGATCACCAACAGCCCGTCTTCATAAACCAAAGACAACGCCAGGCCGTCCATCTTGACCTCGACATAAAAATCATCGATCCGCTCGGTGACCAATTTGGAAATGCGTTCATGCCAATCGCCCAGCTCATCCTCGCTGAATACATCTTCCATGGAAAGCATCCGATTGGCATGCGTGATCTTGCGGAACTTGTCGAGCGGTTTGCCTTCCACCCGCTGAGTCGGCGAATCTGGCGTAACCAAATCCGGATGCTCCCGCTCCAACTGCAGCAGTTCGTGCTTGAGCGAGTCGAGCGCCGCTTCGGAAATCTCCTGCCTATCTTCGACATGATAAAGAAAGCGATGATGGTTAATCGCTTCTCTCAACTGATTGATTCGATTTTTAGCTTCGTTCTTATTCATGATCATGGACAACTAATCGGTCGGCCGCCCTTAACCAGCGAGCACTCGCTGAAGATAACAAAATCAAAAATTCCGGACAACGGCGCCCCGCGGGGCATGGTTGCGATCAAGCGCCGGCGCGAATTGACTTGCTGACCGAACATGTCGATCACAACCTGTCCGGGCAACTGCTGACGAGTCCCAGCACTATCGTAAGCCCGAATCTCGACATCCTCGAGAGTGGCGTGACGGGCCCGCAGACGCAATTTGTACAGTCGGTCCGGCGGACCGAGCGGCAGACTAGCCGAACCGCCGGTAAACTCGAAGGGCTGCTCCAGACGGGCCGCATCCGAACCCCAAGCTACCTGACCGCTGCCAGGCCACCAACCGACCGCCGAAGCGCGCAGTACCGAACAGCCCCCGCACGAATCGGACCAGACCACATCCACGCGCGAAATATTGGAACTGCTGAAATCAGCCGGGCTGTCCGGGTCAAACAGGTTGACTTCGATGACGCCCTCCTGCGGAATCTCGGAATAGATAATTTCGGTCGAACCGGTGACGTCACCCCACCACCGAGTGTCGTTCGGATATGCCTGGGCCTCACCCGCTTCATACGACGGGGACAGATTGCCAGTTCGTCGCGTATTGAACAACGACTGCTCCACGCCGCTCTCGGCCGTATAGTAGGCAGCGATTGAATTGTCGGCGATTCGCGTTTGCTGCAGCATGTCGAGAATGATAGTTCCGACACCGACTGAGCCAATGATGACCGACCCCATGATTAGCAGGGCAAACAAAAGCACGCCGCCGCGCCGCCGCGACCGCCCGCCATATAAACTATTTGTCGCCTGATGACTAACGGACATACTTGCGGCTGGTGGCCGTGGCCTGAACGTCAAGGTAAGTTCGCTCACCCGACTTGCGGCCGACGCTTTCAAGCGACATGACCATGGTGACGATCGGCTGCACATCCGAAGCGTAGCCCGGGATGGTCAAGTCGAAGGCCATCGGATCGACTTCCGGCGTTATGAAAAAATTGACTGCATGCACTTTTATGCCTCGCGGATTAAGCGGGGCCGGATCGTAGTCCCCCACTTCAACCAATAAACACGGCGTGTTTAGAGCGTCACCGCAATAGGCTTCGGTCAGCTCATCGCTCTCGTAAAACTTGATTGGCGTCTCCTCGCTGTCGATCAAGGCCAGCACCCTCTCTGGAGTCTTCAGGCTGGGTTCGCGACTGGCATAATAACCATAGTCGATCGTGCCGGTCCGCACCTCACGGACAATCGCGTCCAAAGTAAAGCGTGAACTAGCCTGCATCGACTGCAAATCAAATATTTTTCGCTGCGCTCGGCTGGCCATCATGAATATGTCCGAAGCGGCGGCGATCAACACCGAAAAAACAGCGATCGCCACCAGCATTTCAATCAACGTAAAACCGCGCCGCCCAGCCCGCGACCGCAATTTATGGCCAGTTTTGCTAATATTGTTCATCATCGCCAATCAAATAAGCGTTCCATCAGGCGGACGGTATTATACTCGCCGCTCGGATTGAGCCATCGCACGTACGAATTGATTTCGATGCCGATATTTTCTTGGCCGACCGGACAGGGGGCAGCCACAGACAGTCGTTCGTAGCTGATATAGTTATCGGTCGTCCCGTCGGCCTTGCTGCATATCCTTCGAAAAGTCAGACGTCGAATGAAACGGGTAACTTCGCTGCCGTCAGGCTGGACGTCGGCCTGCAAATACATCCCGGCCGGAACGCTGCCGTCGTTCGTCACTTGCTTGTACACCCGAATCTTATTGTCGTCCCAGCTGCTGCTGATGTCATGGTCGAGAGTCCAGGTCTTGGTCGCCGCATCAAAGACCGGAACGGCCCGAAACTCATAGCTGTCGCCGTATAGACCGTCATCATAATCACGGCCGGCTAGCCAGTTGGAATCGCGCATATGCCGCACCACCTCAACCGACTCTTGCGCCAAGGTGTAAGCGATGATTTGCTCTTCGCTGGTTTTGGCGCCGGACAGCGAGCTTTGCACCAGAGTTAACGCCGCGCTGACGGCGGTGACGATAACCCCGGACGCGACAATAACCTCGAGCATGCTCTGCCCGAGGGAACGACCGACTAGATTGTTCTTTGGCCGCCGCATATGTCTAGTCATCAACGCTGATCAGGCCGGACACGCGATTGATCGTAATGGTCGCCACGTTACTGGTGTGCTGATGCTGCAGCTCAACCGTCGCGATCGTGTCGGCGATATCGTTATTAAATTTGGTGGTCGGCTTCGGCGGGTCAAATAGTATGTCGAGCGAATCTCCGTCGACTGGATCAACACCCGTTATCGAAACAAACGGCCCCGGCGAGATCGAATCGACCCGAATCGCCTCGCCGTCGTCGTAGCGTCCGTTATCGTTCGTGTCGGCAAAGATTCTGACCTCGCGCTCCTCGCCTTCGGCCACGGAAATGTTTATGCCGTAGGCCGGCGGGATATCATCTTCACAGGCACCTTCCCCACAGGAGATGCCGCTATCGAGCGGACACAGCTTACCGTCGTCAGCACCTCCGTGACAGTAATAAACGGAGAAACCAGCCACGGTTTGCGTACGGGCCCGGCGAATTAACGAGGCCACATTACGGGCGGATAGGCGTAGTTCGTCGCCCTGCTGACCGACTCGAAAATTTGCGGTTGCAAAAGCCGTTACTACCGCAAAAATAGAAAGTGAGATGAGCATTTCCACCAAAGTGAAACCTCGACGGCGACTGACTGCTGAAAAATTCTTGCCTGACATTACATCAACCCGAAATACCAATTTATTATCTGTTGGCCATAAAGCAGACAAACTGCCGTGGCGGCTGACAAAAATGTGCCGAACGGCAATTCGCTTTTCCAGCCCTTGCGCTGCAGCGACAGCAGAGCCACACCGAAGACGGCCCCAACGATGTAAGACAAGAACATGGCGACCAGTACGATCGGAAAACCAAGCGCCGCCCCCATCAGTATGCCCAACTGAACATCACCACCACCAATCCAGCGTCCACCGGACAGCACGCGCTGCAACCAGAAAAATCCGGCGCAAACCAAGACCCCCAAAACAATCTTCTGCCAACTCATGCCTAATGAAAGGTTGGCGAGGGCCGCTAGTATGGCCGCCGGTAAAGTTACCGAGCGCAGTATCAGCATGTAGCGCAGATCAAAAACGAATACTACCGTCAATATCGCCAGCAAGTACCAGGTTAAAAGCAGGCGCGACAGACTGTCCGCGGATAACTGCAATAAGTCCGGCGGCAACAGGCGTTGGGCGGCCAGCAAAAACATGACGCCCATGACAAGCTCGATTATGAAATACGACCAGCTGATTTTATGACGACAATAGCGACAGCGCCCCTGCAGCAACAAGTAGCTGAGCAGCGGCAATAAATCCCAGGCGGACAGCTCGTGCTGACAGCGCGGGCAATAAGAACGTCCAAAGACAAAACTTTCCTTGGTGCGCAAACGCCAAAGCACGGCATTTATGAAACTGCCGACAATAATTCCGAATATGAAAATGAAGACCTGAAGGGTGATGGTCATATGAATAAATATAGCATAACTTCACCATTTTTACCCACGTCGATCGCGATCAACATGGCTTGAACCTCTCCCGCCAGAAGGAGATCCGAAATGCCTGATGCAACTGACGAAAGACAGACGCGGTGTAGTCTTCCTGTGTATGCAAGAAAGGGCTTTCGCAGTTGCGAAAGCCCTTTCTATTTTGCCGAATTCGGCCACGAATCGCCTCACCCTAAAGCAAGGCGAAGACGAAGCTCATTATTGAATGCCGTTCGGGTTGGCGGTGTGATTGCCGGAAGACAGATCACCGACGGTGCCGCCGAGACAGAAAGCGATGGTGTAGCTTGCACCACTGCCAGCCTGCGAGTAGACATAGTCTTCATCAGCACAGCCGTCAGCCGGGAGCGGACCATCCGGAACCAAGCCCATGTAAGTGGTACCGCTGCAAGAAGTATCGAAGCCGGTACTACAGAGAGCTTCCTGACCGCTTTCACCCAAGTTGATAGCACTGCCAGTCGGGTAACCGTTGCTGTCAGCGAAATACAGCTCGAGAGCAGTCTGAATCTGCTTGATGTCAGCGACACGCTTGGAGTCGCGAGACTTCTGACGGGCGCTGTTTAAAGCGACGACAGCCAGAGTAGAAAGCAGACCGATGATGGCGATAACCACCAACAGCTCGATGAGAGTAAAACCTTTGTTAGTTTTGCGCATAATTTTATGCACCTCCTTTCTTGTTTAAGATTTACTCCAGACGTCTGGAGATAACGTGCGAACTTAATATCCACACGTTGAGTATATTATAGCACAGACTTTAATGATAAACACGGATTTCAACTCATGAAGCCGTATTCACAATAAATCTGCACCCTCGAAACCCATCCAACGAATGGGCTTCCAGGCCGCAGATCTAGAATTCAGTCGCCAGATTGTACATGGGCAAAAGAATCGCCGCCACCATGATACCAACCGCCACACCCATGACCATCATGATGAGCGGCTCGATAGCGTGCACCAAGTTCGAAACCATGTTCTGCAATTCGCGCGAATAAAATGAGGTCAGGCGATCCAACACTTCTGCCAGACGACCGGTCTCCTCTCCGACTGACATCATTTGCGGCACCATCTCTGGCATGGATTTTTCGCGCACGATCACTGTAGTCAAAGCATTGCCATCGGTCACCTCTTTCTTTGTCTCGACTAGCTGCGAGCGGAAATAAGCGTTACCGACCACGTCAGCGCAAATATCCAGACTACTCGGGATGTCAACGCCGCCGGTAATCATGGTGCCGAAACTCTGTGTGAATCGAACCACGTAGATCCGCTGCAGCAAAGGACCAAAAACCGGAATCTTGAGCTTGTATT
>Ga0316201_10001936_pt1 | contig 14426 bp, 14 predicted proteins | sample CS6wburrow_MG_FD_204516 | JGI IMG/M metagenome (GOLD analysis project Ga0316201, IMG submission 204516) | Coastal sediment microbial communities from Delaware Bay, Delaware, United States - CS-6 worm burrow | ecosystem: Environmental > Aquatic > Marine > Coastal > Sediment | place: USA... | reverse complement strand
GTGCTTGAGTTGCCCATCCGGGTGGGTGGCAGGAAATATGGTGGGATCATCATTCCGGGTGTTGCCGACGATCAACTTTTCGCAGTCATTGCACTGGATGACGGTCATGCCTTTATCCAGCCTGTTAAATCTGACCTGGCCATCTTTCACAATGACGAAAAATTGACCGATTCGGCCTGGCTGAAGTCCGGTGACAGGGTTCAAGTCGCACAGAGCGTTGTTGCCTGGGATGTACAGGGAGACCGGGTACACATCAGTGTACAACCCCATTTAAGCAGGTCGCTACGGTTTCCTGCACCCCCGCAGGTCCCGTCGGTGACAGTGAATGACAAGCTGCCGGTTTCCGATTCTGCTTCTGTTGGACGTGGTGGTAAAAAATTGCGTCGGTCGTTATTGGCATTGGTCGCTGTGCTGACCCTGGTCGCTGTTTACCTTTTGGTGTCGACATCGGTTCTCATTGAGGTCGAGCCCGAATCCGCCCTTGTCAAGGTAAGGGGTTTTCCACCTGCCATTTCAGTCGGGGATGCCCAACTCATTTTTCCGGGAGACTATCAACTGGACATCAGTGCCGAGGGTTACACTCCTTTTACGGGCATTCTGGACATCAGCATGGGGCCCGCGGTTAATCTGGCATACACCCTTGCCGAGTTGCCGGGAGTGCTTCAGATCAATACCGATCAACCGGCCGATCTGACAGTGTTTGTGGATGAAAGGGAAATACCAGCCAATCAGCAGGGTAAATACGAACTCCTGCGCGGTACCCGCACCCTGCAGGTTGAGAGTCGGCGTTTCCTGCCGCAGCAATTGGATGTCAAGGTTGAAGGATTTGGTGCTGAACAGTCCGTCGATTTAATCATGCAGCCAGCCTGGGCGGTTGTTTCGATTGACAGTTCACCCGGCGGGGCCGAGGTGTTGGTCGATGGCCAGCCTGCTGGTTTTACACCAGTGCAGGCAGAGGTTCTCCAGGGGCGGCGCGAGATACGATTGCAAAAACCGGGGTTCAAGCCAGTGACCAGTTTCTGGTCAGTGAAAGCTGGTCAGGATTTCAGCTTGGCCAAGACCCGGATGGAACCGGTTGATGGTCGCCTTACGTTAACAAGCACACCCGCTGGCGCCAGTATATTGATCGGTGACAAATTTCTTGGCACTACGCCACAGATACTGGACCTGCCTGCGGAGATGGAGCATCAACTGCATCTGAGTAAGTCAGGTTACGAGACCACTGCAAGAACCTTCAGGCTTAAGGCGGATGAGGAACGTGCAATGGACGTCAGCTTGCCGGTGGAATACGGTTACGTCTTCCTGAGTGTTGAGCCGGAAGGAACGGCGTTGACGGTCAATGGCACACAATCTTCAAAGGGTAGCGGTCGTTTACGTTTGCAAACACTGGAGAACACATTGCGGTTCAGCAAGAACGGCTATGTAAGCAAGGAGCTTACCGTGACCCCCCAGGCGGGTATCAGTCAGAATGTTGAAGTCAGGCTTGTGACGGTAAAGCAACAACAGGCGGCAACAAGGGAAGCGGCAACACCCAGGCTGTTTACCACGAAAAACGGCCAGACGATGGAGTTGATCAAGGCGAATGGCAGTTTTCTAATGGGTGCTTCACGGAGGGATGCAGGAAGGCGGGCAAATGAAAGCCAGCGACTGGTTAAACTTGAGCGGCCTTTCTACCTTGCACACAATGAAACCACCAATGCAGAATTCCGCCGTTTCATGGCAAGCCATAATTCCGGCAGTGTTGATTCCGCCGCGCTGAATGGAGAACAGCAGCCGGTCGTCAACGTCAGCTGGGATGACGCTGCTCGCTATTGCAATTGGCTAAGCAAACTCGAAGGCCTGCCCCTGGCATATCGGGAGGATGGCGGCCACATGCGGGCTGTGAGTCCGATGACCACCGGTTACCGCCTGCCGACGGAGGCCGAGTGGGCGTGGGTCGCACGCCGCTTCGACAGCGATACCGAACGACGCTATCCGTGGCAAGGTGGATTTCCACCATCATCGGTAAATGGAAATTATGCCGATGCGAGGATTGCCGATACCCTGGCAGATGTTGTACCGGGATTTGATGATGGGTTTCGCGGAACCGCACCTGTCGGGAGTTTTCCGGCCTGGCCCGCTGTCACTTCAGCTGGCAAGGCACGTGGTTTTTATGATCTGAGTGGTAATGCGGCCGAGTGGATGCATGACATTTACGCGGTTTATCCGGCTGCGGCCACACGTCTGGTAACCGATCCGACGGGTCCCGAAACAGGGCAACATCACGTCGTACGGGGTGCCAGTTGGCGTCATGGGAGCATCTCCGAGTTGCGTTTGAGTTATCGTGATTACAGCAGTAAACAGCGACATGATCTGGGCTTCCGGATTGCACGCTATGCAGAGTGAGAGAGACATGAAAAAATTGCGATTGAGAACCCTGGTGTTACTGGTTGTTGTTTCTGCAACTTATGCCGGATTGAGCGGCTCGGCAGAGAAGGCCAGCGAGCCGGTTCCTGTTTCAACACCGGTGAAGAAGGCCTATGAACCGCCTGGTGTTTTTGTCCCCACTGATAAACTCCGGGCGGACGACGCGGTTGCTTTCCCTGTTGATATCTAGTGTAGTGTCACCCCTCATGACAACGGCAATACAAGCATGAAAAAAACCTTCACAAATGAATTCGTCTTCCAGGTATTTGCACTGTTGATTTCTTTTATTATCGTGCATGCAGTTTATGTCACCCTGGTCCGGCCTTCGGCTTCAATTCATCAGCAGCAACAGGCTGAGTTGATAGCAGCAGATCCGGCATATATCACCAGGGACTCATTTTTCGTGGTGATCAAGGACTATGAGCAGGAGACCTGTTTTGTCCTGATGCTTTGGGCATTTTCAATCCTTGGGTATAAGGCCTATGCAGCCTGGCGACAGCAACAACTGCTGGACCAGGATCTGTTGCAATTGCCCCAGGGTTTACCGATTGGATCGGAGGATGCGAAGGCTCTGGTCACACGCCTGAATTCACTGCCCGCAGTTGAGCAAATCTACCTGTTGCCACGTGCTTTATTGACCGGGATCGAGCGTTTCAGCGCGACCCGGAATGTGCAGGATGTTTCCACCGCTGTTCGTGATATCTGTGACTCGGAAGGTGAACGCCTGGAATCGGAACTATCCATTATTCGCTACCTGGCCTGGGCCATCCCGTCTGTCGGTTTTATCGGAACGGTACGTGGTATCGGCAATGCGCTGGGACAGGCACACCGGGCTGTCGAGGGTGATATCACAGGTATCACCTCTAACCTCGGCGTGGCATTCAATTCCACCTTTGTGGCACTGGTGATCAGTATTATCCTGATGTTTTTTATACACCAGTTGCAACTGATGGAGGAAAGACTGGTGCTGGATAGTGAGCGCTATGTAGACCACTGGCTAATCCGAAAATTACGCGTCTGATGCTTTGAGACACCAATGAAACGACGTCCCGTCTCTCCATTTTCCCTGTCGTTTCTCGACATCATGTTTTGCGGCTTTGGTGCGGTTGTGTTGCTGGTGTTGATTTTAAATACCAATACACAGCAGGAACGTAATGAGATTTTCGCGGACTTGCGATCAGAGGTGGTGCGCATGGAGAACGAGGTCATTGTCGGGCGTGAAAACATGGTTGTTGCCCGTAATAGCCTCCAGGCCACCGATAAGGAAATTGTACTGATGCAGGGTCAGGCCAGGCAGGTGCAGCAGAGTATATTGGAGATCGAGGCGGGTTTGACCGATCTGAACCGCCAGACCACGGCCAGTAAGGAACATATCAATCAACTCAAATCAGACATCCAGGGCCTGGATAAAACCACCAGCGAACTGGCCAGTCAGCAGAAGAACGCCAGTTCACAGGGTAACAAGGTTCATCAGTTTACCGGGGAAGGCAACCGCCAATATCTGACAGGCCTCAAATTGAGTGGGAAACGCACGGTTATCCTGCTTGATGTATCTGCCAGTATGCTGGAAGAAACCATTGTTAATATCATCCGTCTGCGCAACATGAGTGACCAACGCAAGCAGGCATCAGAGAAATGGAAACGCGCCCAGGGCACAGCCGAATGGCTGATCAGTAATCTGCCGGAAGATTCACAGTTCCAGGTATACCTGTTCAATACCCGCGCCCGCAGCGCAATGCCACTTAAACAGGGCGTTTGGCTCGAGGCCTCGCGCCCGGAAGAGGTTTCAGGGGTTGTGGAAGCTATACGTGAGGCTATCCCGGCGGGTGGTACCAGTCTGTTCCACGCGTTTCAAGCTGCAAATTCCCTGATGCCACGACCGGACAACATCCTCTTGGTTACCGATGGTTTGCCAACACAGGGGAGCAGGAAACCCACAAAGACAACCGTCAGCAGCAAGGAGCGCCTGAAGCTATTTGACAGTGCGGTTGATCAACTCCCCGCCAGGGTGCCAGTCAATACGATTCTGCTACCGATGGAAGGAGATGCCTATGCCGCCGCAGCATTCTGGAAATTGGCAGTAGCGAGTAGGGGATCATTCCTGACTCCTGCAAGGGATTGGCCATGAGCGACAAGAAACACCGACGCCAGGTGGAGATATTCAATTTGTCATTTCTGGACGTTGTTTCCTGCGGGTTCGGCGCCATCATCCTGTTGCTGATTATCGTGCGCTTCAGTGAACCTGTCGTCATTGAACAGTTGAGTGTTGACCTGTCTGGTCAGGTATTGGAGCTTGAACGGACCCTCTATGATATTCGCGGGGACACGGTGGTTCTTAATCGTGAATTAACAGAAAAACAGGAACAACTATCTATCCACCGGGATAAACTGGCGCGTCTCCGCGGCAGCCTGTCCGTCATAAAAGGTGAGTTTGCAGATTCCCGTAGTGACGCCGAAACCCAGGCAATCATCGAAGGCAGACTGCAAATTGCACAACAGAGCCTGAGTGAGGAAATGCGGCGTCTGCAAAAGGGTGCATTGCGTCGGCCAGAGGTCAATAACCGTATTGGTGGAGTGCCGGTGGATAGTGAATATATTATTTTCATTATTGACACATCGGGCTCAATGACCCAGTACGCCTGGGCCCATGTATTGCAAAAAATCAGTGAAGTGCTGAGTGTGTATCCCAAAGTCAAGGGGATCCAGGTCATGAATGACATGGGTCAGTATATGTTCCAATCCTATGGTGGCAAGTGGATACCGGATACACCGGGGCGCAGGAGCGCAATCAATCAACGCCTGAGAAGCTGGACCCCGTTCTCCAATTCAAGTCCAGTAGAGGGTATTGAGGCGGCTATCAGACGTTTTTATGCCAAGGATAAGCTAATCAGTTTATATGTTTTTGGTGATGACTTCTCACAGGGGTCTATCGAGCGCGTGGTCAACACCGTCGAATCGTTAAACCGGGCAGACAGGAGTGGAAAGCACCTGGTTCGTATTCATGCAATTGGTTTTCCTGTATTGTTTGGAATGGGAGGGATGGATAGCAATGTGGTGCGATTTGCGGCACTGATGCGTAAACTGGCAGAAAATAATAATGGGACTTTCGTTGGTCTCAACAGTAATACCCCTTGATAATGAAAAACTACCGAGGAATTTATCAATTACTCTGCCACCATGAGCAAAATATCGGGTAAGAAATACATCATTCGCTGCCCTGGTTCTGCGGACAAATTCGCTGGAAACTGGCTGCTGGAAGAGCTGAAAACGTTTAGGGAGACCCACCAACCATGACCGCAGGACAGTAAGATGCTAAAACGCTTGCGCCAGGCTCTGCAGGGTTCGTTAATCCTTCTGGCCATCACTGCGAATACCATTTTTTCGACGCTGCTTGTTTTTCTGCTGGCCGTGGTCAAGGTCCTTGCGCCCAAGGGCCCGGCCAGGAACAGGGTGACCCGTTGGCTGTCCTCGGTAGGGGAATACTGGATTTCATTCAACAAGCTAATGACCTCGACGCTTCCCGGCATGGAGTGGGACATTCAATTGCCAGATAATCTGAATCGGCAGGGTTGCTATCTTGTGTTCAGTAACCACCAGTCCTGGGTAGATATCATCGTGTTACAGCATTGTCTTAACCGTCGGGCACCCTTTATGCGTTTTCTGTTGAAGCAGCAACTGATCTGGGTTCCTTTCCTGGGTTTCTGCTGGTGGGCGCTGGACATGGCATTCTTACGTCGTTATAGCAGGGCTGAACTACTCAAGAATCCGGCGTTGCGTGGTAAGGATCTCGAAAACGCTGCGCGTGCTTGTGAGAAATTAAAGCATATCCCCGTTTCGATGATGTCTTTTCCGGAAGGCACACGTTTCACTGCGGCCAAGCATCAGCAACAGAAATCGCCTTTCAAGCATCTGCTTAAACCCCGATATGGTGGGCTCGGCCAGATTCTTTATTCGTTTGATGATGCGCTTGATCAACTGATCGATGTGACCATTGTTTACCCGGACGGCCCACCGAACCTCTGGCAGTTTGTTTCAGGACAGGTCAAAAGAATTTCCGTCAGGATTCGTTTGTTAACCATTGGGGAAGAAATTCGGGGCAAGAATTTCCGTCAGGATGCCAAGGCGAAGAATGCATTGAATACCTGGTTACATGATCTTTGGATGGAAAAGGAACAATATATTACCCGACAGTTAACAGAATACAGGAAAACCGGGATATGACAGAAAAGCGAGATGATCCAGGCCGGATACCAGCCAACACGCTGATTGTTCCATGCAGATAGCTGAAGGCTGGGGCGGCATTCGGCTGGTTACGCTCAGGATGGGGTGATTTCAGAAAGGCGGGTTCTATCAGTCTTATCTATGGCGTATTTGTTTTTCTAGTGAGTATTTCAGTTGCCTGGTTTTCGTGGAAACTGGGTGGTTATATCCTGTTGATAACCATGTTATCCGGTTTTGTTTTTGTTGCACCCATGCTTGCGTTCGGCCTCTATTCAGTGAGCCGGCAACTTTGTGAAGGCAATCAGGCTACTCTCGGGCATACGGTCCAGGCGATTAAACGTCCGTTGGGAAACGCCATGGTATATACCCTGATTTTATTGGTGGTTTTTCTGTTATGGGCAAGGGCAGGCATGATGGTGCAGGTGTTTTTCCCCTATGGCCAGGACCCTGAATGGAATCACATCATGACATTTCTTTTTATTGGCTCGGCGGTGGGCTCCATATTTGCCTGCGTCAGTTTTGCAGCGAGTGTTTTCTCGCTGCCAATGATCGCAAACCGGGATGTGGATGTCATAACGGCGGTCATATCAAGCGTCAATGCCGTGTTGCGCAACAAACCGGCGATGTTCGTTTGGGCAATGTTGATCAGTTTAATGACCTTGGTCGGTTTCTTAACGGCAGGGATAGGGTTGATCCTCATCATCCCATGGTTGGCCTACGCCACCTGGCACGGCTACCGCGAAGCCCTCGACGTCTCCGAATGGCCCAAACTGAAATAATAAAAACAAGCGACCCCGAAGGGTCGCCTGTCCGTAACCTCATGCGCAAGTAAACCTGCGCCACAGAAGAAGGGGGGGACTGTGTTGAGGTTACTATCTTAAGCATAAGTCATATCGAAAATATTTCAAGTTTTCCGGTTGCTTAAGAAGCCTCTTATAAAATGCAATGTAACCGCATCTATTGTCAGTCTTTTTCCACGCCAAGTCTTTTATGCATAATCGGGCTGGTCGTGGTGTACTGCAGAAAAACTCTCTTGTCCGGGTCAAGGTGTTTCTGCACCGCAAAGGCCGCCAGGGCAGCTTCGTGAAAACCACTCAAGATCAACTTTTTCTTACCCGGATAGGTGTTGATGTCACCCACGGCAAAGATTCCGGTCTCACTGGTTTGGAATTTTTCAGTGTCCACCAGAATCTGACGTTTTTCAATATCCAGGCCCCATTCTGCCAGTGGGCCAAGATTGGGTGACAAACCCCAGAAAACATAAACATCGTCTGCTTCGATTACATGAATTATGCCTTCTGAATCTGCTACCTTCAGCGCCTTAAACTGGCCATCTTCAGAGAGGACTTCACGAACCATGCCGTGAAACTCCCTGACTTTACCTTTCTTGGCAAGGGCCTTCATCTTGTTAACCGAAGCAGCTTGTGCGCGGTATTCGACACGGCGGTGGATCAAGGTAAGACTCCTGACCCTGTCGTGCAGCTCAATGGTCCAGTCCAGCGCCGAATCGCCACCTCCCAGGATAATGATGTCTTTTCCCGCAAGTTCGTCGGACCTGGTTATCTTGTAGTGGATGTTTTCTCCATTGAAATCCTCTGCCATTGATGCGCGCAGCTTTCGCGGTTGAAATGCACCCAGACCGGCGGCAATGATCACGGTCGCAGTATCGAATTCGGTGCCGGTCGAGGTTGTCAGCGCGAAACGGCCATTCTCTTTTCTTTGCAGGTGGGTCACTGTCTGACCCAGATGGAACTGTGCTTTAAAGGGTTCTATCTGTTCCATCAACCTGTCAATGAGTTCCTGTGCACCGATGACCGGGTATGCCGGAATATCGTAAATTGGCTTTTCGGGATACAGTTCACCACACTGGCCGCCAACATGGGGTAATGAATCCACCACGTGTGCATGTATGTCCAGTAAACCGAGCTCGAATACCTGGAACAGACCGGCTGGACCAGCACCGACAATGACTACATCTGTACTAATGGGCATTTTGACTCCAAACTTATGCGAATATGATCGGGTGGAAGTGTATAGAATCATCATGGAAAGTGCGCTATTTTCTGACCAGAAGTTCAGAACCCACCAGGGGCGGATAGTATGAAATGAAAAAAATTCAACTAGATGAATCCTGGCTCAGCAGGCTGGAGGATCAATTCGAGTTGCCCTATATGCAGAAATTGCGTGAATTTCTGATCACCAGGAAGCAACACCAGGCCGTGATCTACCCTCCCGGCAGCCAAATATTTAACGCCCTTAACAGTACGCCGTTGGATCAGGTACGTGTCGTGATTCTCGGACAGGACCCGTACCATGGTCCGGGACAGGCGCACGGTTTGTGTTTTTCGGTGCAACACGGGGTCAGGATTCCACCATCTCTTGCCAATATCTATCGTGAGATACACTCTGACCTTGGACTGGAGCCACCCCAACATGGTTTTCTTCAGTCCTGGGCGGAGCAGGGTGTTTTGTTACTCAATGCGGTTTTAACGGTTGAGCGAGGGCAAGCCGGATCGCATCAGGGAAAAGGCTGGGAGACGTTTACCGATGTTATCGTGCAGTTACTCAATGATGAGAGAGAAGGGCTGGTTTTTATGCTGTGGGGTAGCTATGCCATGAAAAAAGGTGCGGTGATCGATCGCAGAAAACACCTGGTATTGAAAGCGCCTCATCCCTCACCCTTATCCGCTCATCGTGGCTTCCTGGGTTGCAAGCATTTTTCCAGTGCCAATGAATACCTGGTCAATCACGGCCATTCACCTGTCGACTGGTCTGTCCCAGGCTGAATATACGCGAGGAATCCGGTCTGCGTTTCAGGATTGAACGATTATCCAGCCCAGCCTGACCCAGATGGCCAGCAGGACAAGACTACTGAATATGAAAACCATGAACCGGTGCATGACCTGGTTATAGGTAATATGTATCAGACTGTGTACATAACGCGATGCGACCCATGTCCATGCCAGTACGACCAGTATGGTGTCTTGCAACATCAATACCAGCGATAGCAGTATCGCCACATAGAAAAGCACAGGGGTTTCAAACAGGTTGGAGAGGTTGTCAGCGGCGCTCTCCGAGTCCTTTAATACACCTTGTGCGATAGAACGGGTCTTGACCTTTTGTGGATGAATCCTGTTTTTTTTCATTTCGGAAACGCGTTTGCGGTACATGATCAGCATAACGATAAACGTCAATGCGACCTGGGCCAGTAATGGAATCAACAGGGGCTTGAAATACATATGGTCTTCCGAATCTATTGGATGCTGGTTTCATATTAGCAGAGGCTTGATGGTTTGTGCGTGTATTGAATGGCTGCAAACCATCAGTGAAGAAAGTCAGTGGGGACGAAAACAAATCGCGAAAGCTTTGGGCTGAGAAAAACTTTCGTATTCAGTCTTCGTCCCCACGGTATTCAAAGGGTATTGCCCGAAAGGTGGTCAGCCAGTAAAGCCGGGCCTGGTCCCGTTTGAATTTAACCATCTCAGTACCGGTCGTACTCTCTCCAGTAACGAGAAGAACGGTAGCGGTGGGGCGGGTCATAAAGAGCCGCGTCGATGATGGACCACAGGTGGATAACCCATCCCAGCAATATGACCCACAGGATAATCGACATGACAAACATGAACCCTGCCAATAACCAGCGCCCCTGGAGCAACTGACCCAGACCTGGTATGAAAAAACTGCATAAGGCTGCAATGACATTGCCTGCTGAACCCCGACCCATAATTTGCTCCTGTTGTGCTTGAGTGTTCAGACATTAAGCATGCAGATATCATGCCAATTGATGGTGTTTTGCACGCGCACTGCCAGGAATGGCTATATGACGCGGTTTAAGGGCATCCGGTCACAGAACAGGAATTAAGTCTTGACTGCTGGTTGGTTCCCAGGTTTTGGTGCTGTATCTACATTTTTTGGCGAATTCCACCACTGTCAAAATTTATAACGCAGTGACGGTAAATTGAATGCGATTTGAGTCTGCCACACGTATAATGAATGCACTTTCAAAAAGGCCGATCAAAAAGGAATCAGTAGTATGAGTTATGAACACATCAAAATACCTGCCAGTGGCGAAAAAATCACAGTTCACAATGACAAACTGGTAGTAACCGACAACCCGATCCTGGGGTTCGTTGAAGGTGATGGTATCGGTCCTGATATTACCAATGCTGCCATGCGGGTCTGGAATGCTGCGGTTGAGAAGGCCTACAACGGTCAAAGAAAGGTTCATTGGGCAGAGCTTTACCTTGGTGAAAAAGCTGCAGGTATTTATGATGGAAACTATTTTCCGGAAGAGACCCTTGATGCCGTCAAGGATCTCATTGTTTCGGTCAAGGGTCCATTGACGACCCCAGTTGGCGGCGGTTTTCGTTCATTGAACGTGTCCCTGCGCCAGGATCTGGATCTGTACGCATGTGTCAGGCCGGTTGAGTACTTTGATGGGGTGCCCTCACCGATGAAGCGGCCCCAGGATGTCAATGCCGTCATCTTCAGGGAAAACACCGAGGACGTTTACGCCGGTATCGAGTATGAATCCGGTTCACCCGAGAATGAGAAACTGGCGAAATTTCTGCGTGAGGAAATGGGTGCGGAGTTCTTCGAAGGCGCGGGTATTGGTATCAAGCCTATATCAGCCTTTGGTTCGAAACGCCTGGTGCGCAAAGCGATCCAGTACGCGATTGATCACAACCACAGCAGTGTTACCCTGGTGCACAAGGGTAATATCCAGAAATTTACCGAAGGTGCATTTCGTAAATGGGGCTACGAGGTAGCGGCGGAAGAGTTTGCTGAGGAAACCATCTCTGAAGCCGAACTGTGGGACAAGTACAACGGCAAACGGCCGGAGGGTAAAATTGTGATCATGGACCGGATTGCCGATATCATGTTCCAGTTGATGCAACTACGTCCTGCTGAATTCAGTGTTATTGCCACCACGAATCTCAATGGCGATTATCTTTCAGACGCCCTTGCTGCTGAAGTTGGTGGTATGGGTATCGCACCGGGTGCCAATATGGCGGATCATATTGCCGTATTTGAAGCCACGCACGGGACTGCACCCAAGTATGCCAACCTCGACAAGGTCAATCCCAGCTCATTGATGTTCTCAGGTTCGATGATGTTTGAATATATCGGCTGGAAGGAAGTGTCAGCGCTCATTGCCAGTGCATTCGGTAAAACCATACAGCAGAAGATTGTTACCTATGATTTTGCCCGTCAGATGGAAGGGGCAACAGAAGTATCTACATCTGCATTCGCCGATGCATTGATTGGGAATATGTAGTCAGCAGGGAGCACTGGCGTGAGCGGTTTTTTTGAGCGTGCTGCGCAGTGCCTTGAAATCTCTGCACCCGAAGAGAAATGTAGTGCCGTCACCGAGCTGTGGGTGGCGGTGCAGTCTGACGATATAGATTTTGATCCGCATACACCGGTCACAGCGATTGGTGTAGCCGGGCACCCGCACAAACCTGAGCTGGTTGAGCCGTCAAAGGTTCCGCGCAGGCGCCTTGGAAGTGAAGCAGGGCGTGGTGCACTTGTCCACGCTGTCACGCATATTGAATTTAATGCGATTAACCTGGCACTGGACGCAGCCTACCGTTTTCGTGACATGCCAAGGCAATTTTACGCGGACTGGATTTCTGTTGCCGCTGACGAAGTCCGGCATTTCCAGTTATTGTCCGCACGTCTTCAATCCATGGGTTTCAACTACGGTGACTTTCCTGCCCATAACGGTTTATGGGAGATGGCCCAGCGTACGGCGGATGATTGCATGAAACGCATGGCGCTGGTGCCAAGGGTGCTGGAAGCGAGGGGGCTGGATGTTACCCCGGGTATGATAGAACGCTTAAGAACGACCGGTGATGACGATACCGTCCGAATACTCAAGATCATCCTGGAAGAGGAAGTCAGGCATGTCGAAATCGGCAGTCACTGGTTCCGTATTTGCTGTGACCAGCGTGGCCTGGAGCCCGAAAGCACATTTCTTGCCCTGTTAACCGAGCACTTCAGTGGTCCTCTGCGCGGGCCTTTTAATATACCGGCGCGTATCCAGGCGGGTTTTACCCAGCGCGAAATGGACGCGATACAGAACTTGAATCCAGGCTCTTCAGGGGCTTAAGACACGTGTCCGCATTTAAACGATAGCCGATAGCGTGTAACTTCCAGGATCCACCCTTAACACACTACCCTGTGTGTACCAATCACCCAATACGATGCGCTGGGCAGCATGGCCACTGATTTCAAGGTCATGGATGGCGGGCCGGTGAGTATGGCCGTGAATCATCCTGGTGAGGCCGTGGCGTTCAAATGCGGCTATCACCTCGCCCTGGTTAACATCCATGATATCCATGCTGACATTGCCCTTGTGCTCGGCGCTGGCATCACGTGCCTGCATCGCAACTTGCAAACGTTCCTGCGGGGTCATTGCCAGGAACCCCTTCTGCCAGTTAGCATCACGGACCATCCGCCTGAATTGCTGGTATGGGATATCGTCCGTACACATGCTGTCACCATGCATCAGCAATACCTGTTCACCATACAGGTCAGCCACGTGCTCTTCCGGCAGAAGCGTCATGCCGGCTGATTTCGCATAGTCATGCTGTAACAGAAAGTCCCGGTTGCCATGCATGAAATAGCAAGGGACACCTTTTTCTGTCAACGAAAACAATGCGCTGGCAACCTCGACCGAGCTTTTTGAAGGCACATCATCACCCAGCCAGAACTCAAACAGGTCGCCGAGGATATACAGGGCATCCGCGTTAACGGCTTCCTCCAGCAGAAACCTCTGTAGTAGCCGGGTTGTATCCGGTCTCGAGTCGACCAGGTGTAAATCAGAAATGAACAGGGTGGTCATCGCCGGTGGCCAATCCGCTCAGTGTACTTCAACAGACTTGATGAATACCGGTACAAGTGGGACATCACGCGGATCGGTTTTGACAAATCGAATATCATCTACAACATCCATACCGTCTATGACACGTCCAAAAACCGCATAGCCCCAGCTACGGGAGTTTTCTTTGCTGACATGATCGAGTGAGCCATTGATTTCAACATTGATGAAGAACTGCGAGGTGGCGGAATTTACCTCACTGGTGCGCGCCATTGCGATGGTGCCACGCAGGTTTTTCAAACCATTGTCTGCTTCGTTAACGATGGGATCACGTGTCGGTTTGCGCACCATGTCAGCGGTCATGCCACCGCCCTGGATCATGAAATGACTGATGACGCGATGAAAGATCGTACCATCATAAAAGCCATCGTTGGCATATTGCAGAAAATTCTCGACGGAAATCGGAGATTCTTTGGCGTATAACTCGACTCGAATGTCACCACGGCTGGTCTTAATCGTAACCTGCGGGTTGCCGGCATCGCTTTGTGCCAGGGCAACTGACGAGCTGAATATCATTACAGCTATAAGGGATATCAGCTGTTTCATTGTTTTCTTCTCCAATTTTCAGATTCAGATCGCCAATGATACTGGGCTACCGTACAGGTATAAAGACCCTTTAGTCATAAACGATGTATTAACTATTTTTAGTCACGTTTTCAGACCCAAACCCCGGGCGTTTTGTGGTAAAATGGAGCGTTCGTACAGAACACAAGAACAGTAGTCGAGCATTCATTTTTTGCTTTATATATTGTCAATAAAAATCATTTAGATACACATTATTCCGGAGAATTTACATTTAATGGCTGAGCTCGCCAAAGAAGTACTTCAAGTTAACTTGGAAGACGAAATGCGCCAGTCCTATATGGACTATGCTATGAGCGTCATTGTCGGCCGCGCTTTACCCGACGTACGGGAT
>Ga0316201_10001935_pt1 | contig 14427 bp, 9 predicted proteins | sample CS6wburrow_MG_FD_204516 | JGI IMG/M metagenome (GOLD analysis project Ga0316201, IMG submission 204516) | Coastal sediment microbial communities from Delaware Bay, Delaware, United States - CS-6 worm burrow | ecosystem: Environmental > Aquatic > Marine > Coastal > Sediment | place: USA: Delaware... | reverse complement strand
TGGCTTTTCTGCTCGCGCAGGAGGATGTCAGCGGATTCCGGCCCCTGAAGATCGTGGCCAACGCGGGCAACGGCTGCGCCGGACCGGTGATGGCCGCTGTGGCGGAACATCTGCCCGGTGAAGTCGTTCCGGTGTTCTTCGAGCCGGACGGCAACTTCCCCAACGGCATTCCCAATCCCCTGCTTCCGGAGAACCGCTCGGCGACGGCCACCGCCGTGCTGGAACACGGGGCCGACCTGGGCCTGGCCTGGGACGGCGATTTCGACCGCTGCTTCTTTTTCGACGAGAAGGGTGACTTCATCGAAGGGTACTATCTGGTCGGATTGCTGGCGGCCGCGAGTCTCCGCGCGTACCCGGGGTCGGCCATCGTCCACGATCCGCGCCTGGTCTGGAACACGGTCGACAAGGTCGTGGCCGCGGGCGGCCGGCCGATCATGAACAAGACCGGCCACGCCTTCATGAAGGAACGGATGCGGCAGGAGGATGCGGTCTACGGCGGGGAGATGTCGGCCCACCACTATTTCCGGGAATTCGCCTACTGCGACAGCGGCATGCTGCCCTGGATGCGCGTACTGGGGGAGATGTCGCGCACGGGGCTGCCCCTGTCCGAGCTGGTGCGAGCCATGCAGGAAGCTTACCCCGCCAGCGGGGAAATCAACCGGCGATTGACCGACCCGGACCAGGCTCTCGTCCGTATTGAAAAACGTTATCTGTTTGATTCCAAGAGCCTGGACCACACCGACGGCCTGTCCCTGGACATGGGCGAGTGGCGCTTCAATCTGCGCAAAAGCAACACCGAACCGGTGATTAGGCTCAATGTTGAGTCGCGGGGGGACCGGGCTCTCATGGAGGAGAAGACCGCCGAGCTGCTGGCGCTTCTTGATCGGTGACGATCAATTGCGGAAAAGGGTTGTTTCCAGCGCAACAACCCTGGCTTACCTTGGGGTCGGAAACGGCGATGTAAACGTATGCCGTTTTTGACCGTCGACTTAACCGAACTCCCTTTGCCGGGAGCAGGAGAGGGATCGCCGTGAGCCATCCTCTGATCAATCCCGTCCACAAGTTCTACATCCCCGTCATGGGGACGGGCTTCACGATCGACACACCCCTGAAGGTGGCCCGCTACGGCATCTCCTCGGTGGTGTCGCTGGTGGACGACACTCTCATCGAACAGATGCGCAAGCGTGTGAGCGGTCTGCAGGGTCGGGACTACCGCGAGATCCCCGCCAACGACGAGGATTCACGGGCGAGCCGCATCACCTCGTACCTGAACATGATGGACGAGATGGTCGAAGGTCAGATGGAAAAACTGCGGACCTCGTTGTTCGAAGCCGGCAGCGAGATCACGCGCTATTTCGAGATGCTGCCCGAATCGCCCCTGAAGGCGATGTACACGGCGATGCAGAACGCCCGTGATCCGCAGGAGAGAGCCCGCCTGCAGGCCCTGCTGCGCGAGAAGATCAGGCCCGGCGCCATCGACGTGAACATCATGACCAAGCTGGATAAGGACAAGATGAGCCGGGGCAAGGCCCTGCCGCCCGTCTTCTCGGACGCCATGAGTGCCCTGCGCGGATACGCCAACAGCAGGCTCCAGTCGTCGCTGATCCTTTCGGCGGGCATGAACCGCCGGCTATTCGGTTACCTCGCCGAGTTTTCCGACTTCTTCCCCGATGAACAGGGTGAAATCCGCAAACGCATCATTCTCAAGGTGAGCGATTTCAGGTCCGCCATGTTGCAAGGTAAACTGCTGGCTCGCAAAGGTCTGTGGGTATCCGAATACCGGATCGAGTCCGGCCTCAACTGCGGCGGCCACGCCTTCGGCGGCAAGGGCACCCTGCTGGGTCCCGTGCTCGAGGATTTTGCCGAGAAGCGGGACGCCTTGGCCTCCCAGCTGCATGAGGTCTGGGCCGGCGCCATGGCGGAACTGGGCCGGATCGTGCCCCAGGAGAAACCCATGGTGCGGGTCACCGTCCAGGGCGGCATCGGCACCGCGGCCGAGAGCGAACTGCTGGAAAAGGAATACCGGGTCGACGGCACCGGCTGGGGCAGCCCGTTCCTGCTGGTGCCTGACGTGGTCAACATTCCCGAGGACCATCTGCGGAAGATCCAGAAAGCCGGCGAGAACGATGTCCATCTGAGCAATGCCTCGCCGCTGGGGGTGCCTTTCTGGTGTCTGAAGAATTCGTCCAGCGAGGAACTCCGGATCTCCCGGATCGAAAAGGGCAAGCCGGGCAGCGCCTGCCCCAAGGGCTACCTGGTCTCGAACACCGAATTCACGAAGGTGCCCATCTGCACCGCCAGCAGGGCCTATCAGCGCCGCAAGCTGTCTTCGCTCGGGGACAGCCCCGCCACGCTGGATCAGCGCCGGTTCCTCGAAGAGGAAATCACCGACAAGGCGTGCATCTGTCATGATCTTGCCGGGAGCGCGACCGTGCCCAACGAAATCGATCCGTCGGCGCAGACCGCCGTCTGCTGCGGCCCCAATACGGTCTATTTTTCCCGCCGGGCGAAGCTCTGGGAAATGGTGGACCACATCTACGGCCGTGCGCACCTGCCGATCACCAGCGACCGGCCCCACATGTTCCTCAAGGAGCTTTCCCTTCATCTGGACCGGATGAAGCAGGAAGTCGAGAGGCGGGGCCGCAGTCTGGTCGAGGCCCGGCCGCGATCGACCGACGAGGTGAAGGAGAACCTCCTGGGAGGTATCCGCCACTACCGGAATCTGGCTTCACGCCTGGCCGCCGGTACGAAGGACGAGTTCCTGGCGAAACTGGAAAGCCTGCGCGGCGAGCTGGACCGGATCATCGACTGATCGGTTCTCCCCGACGGTTGAAAGCGGAATCCGCAATCATTTTTTATTGTGTACGGGCCGGGTCGGCTGAAGACCCGGCCCTGTTTTCTTGAATATCCGGGAGGAAACCCATGCTTCGTTTTATTCTGCCCCGCCCGATCCTGATGGCGGCGGTGGCGCTGTTCGCCGTAGCCGCCCCGGCGACGGCCGCCATTCGCTACGACGTGGTCATCGACGGTCCTACCGCGGGCACGTCTTCGACGGCCACCGGCCAGGGGGTGCTGATCCTCAACGACGAATTGACCGCGGTGTCCTTCGAGATCACCTACAGCGGTCTGGAAGGTCCCGAGACCGGCGCCCATTTCCATTACGGGGGTCCCGGCGCCATCGGGCCCAAGGTGCTGACGCTGCCCTCGGGCACGCCCAAGATCGGCGTCTGGGCGATCACGCCCGAGAACGTGGCGCTGCTGCTGGCGGGGGAAATCTACGTCAACATCCACTCCGAGTTCTATGTCGCCGGTGAGATCCGTGGCAACGTGACCCAGGGCCAGGTGGCCGTCGACGCGGCAACCTGGGGGGCGGTCAAGAGCCTGTATCGCTGACGTCGCCGGGTTACAAGCTGATCGAGGGATCCGGCCGCGGCGTCTCGGGGGGATTCAGCGGCAGCTCCACGATGAACCGGGTCCACTTGCCCGGATCGCTGGCCACGCGGATGTTGCCGCCGAGCCGGTAGAGGATGTCGTGGACGATGGACAATCCCAGCCCCGTGCCCTGTCCGGCGGGCTTGGTGGTGTGGAACAGGTTGAAGATCTTCTCCTGGTCCTGCGACCGGATGCCCACGCCGTTGTCCTGGAAGGTGATCAGGATCCGGTCGGCGTCCAGACTCGTGGCGATCTCCAGGATCGACGGCCGGTCGCGCGCGTCGATCATGGCGTCCAGGGCGTTCTTGATCAGGTTCACGAAAACCTGCTGGAGCAGCAGGGGGTCGGACGTGAATTCGGGGATGCCCGGCGCGAAGAAACGAACGATCTCCGCCCGTGACCGTCGGACCTCCGTACCCAGAACGCTGACGCACTCCTCCAGCAATTCCCCGATGTCGATCGCGACCATGCCCGATTTTTCACTTCTGACGAAACCGAGCAGGCTGTGGGTGATGGTCGTCACCCGCTGGACCTGATGGTGCAGGCGATTCATCGCCTTGCCCAGGACCTGGCGCGTATCGGGTTTGAGCGCATCGCCCTCGTCGGCGAGGGTCTCTTCCACCAGGCCGGCGATGGTGTCGATCACCGCCAGCGGGTTGTTGATCTCGTGGGCCACGCCCGCGGCCATCTGGCCGACGGCCGCCAGTCTTTCCGAACGGATCAGGTCGTTCTTGAGCTGCAGGCGCGTGGTGATGTCCCGGCACAGACAGACCACCTCGAGCGGCTTGCCGTCGGGGCCGTCGATCAGCGTCAGGCTGATGTTGCAGATGACCGCCCGCATGTCCTTGCTGCGGAACTCGGCCTCGTACTCCGCGGCGTGACCGTCACGCATGGTCTCGGTGAAGAGTTTCGCGAAGACCCCGGGGTTGGCGCAGAGCCGCGCCGCCGGTGTACCGACGACCTCGTCCCGCGTGAATCCGAGCACGAGTTCGGCGCCGCTGTTGAAGGTCAGGATGTTGCCCGCGGGATCGGTCAGGAAGATCATGTCACGGCTGTTTTCCAGGACCTCGCGCAGGTATTTCTGCGTTTCATTGAGCTGCTCGTCGACGAGGTGGCGTTTCTGCTCGCTCTGGAAGAGTTCAGTCGTGTCCTCGATCAGGCCGTAGAGCCCTTCCACCCGGCCGTTCTCGATGATCGGGAACAGCGTGACTTGGACGTGGATCTTCTGGTCCTGGACCGGCAGTTCGCCTGACGCGCACAGCGTGGCCCGCGACTTGAGCGTCTCCTGTTCCACCTTCTGCAACCACCGGGGAGCGCCGCCCGGGTAGATGGCGTGGTCGGTCTTACCGATGATGTCGGACTCGTTCAGGCCCATGACCAGCAGGGCGTGGTTGTTCATCTTCCGGTAACGGAGGTTGTTGTCCTTGATGTAGATCGACAGCGGCGCCGTTTCCACGAACTTGTTCAGGCGCAGCCGGGTTTCCTTGAGACGGCGGCTGTCGGACCGCAGGTGGCGGTTGTCGTCCACGAGATTGATGACTCCGGAAATGATGTCGCGTGTCTCGGGTCCGAGGACCGGAATGACCGGCGAGAGCCGGGCGCGCAGGTCGCGGGCGATCGCCGCCGGTCCCGATTCGATGATCACCAGCCCCAGGTTGTCGATTCCGGTCAGGACCGCCAGGTCGGTGCCGACATGGGGCACCCGGATGTCGCGGGCCTGCTTGAGGGCGGGCTGATCGTCGCTTTCACCGAGGTCGATGACCGCGACGATGTTGAGCCGCAGCATGCGGGCGCGGTTGGCGAGCCCGGCCAGCATGTGTCCCAGTTCCTGTCCGGACCCGACGAGGGCGGTGTTAATTCTGTTCGTATTCACTGCGGAGTTTGTCGCTCTCCTCGATCAGCTCCCGGGGGCTGGTGGTATGGGTTACCAAGTTGTTGAGCTTCTCTTCGAACTCCCGCTGCATCCTGTCCCGCTTGTGCCTGGCTGCGGTCAGGATCACTTCGTACAGCTCCTCGAAATCGTAGGGTTTCAGGACGTAGCGGAATGCCTGCAGGCGGCCGGCCTCCCAGGCGGAGTCGTGGCTGCCGTGACCGGTGAGCATGACCACCTCGAGGAACGGCTGGATTTCCTTGAGGCGCTCGATGACCGTGATGCCGTCCATGTCGGGCATCTTGAGGTCGACGATGGCGACGTCGAGCTTGACCTGGGTGCCGGCCGAGACGGCCTCGGATCCGCTGAAAGCCATGGTCACTTCGATGCCTCGCTTGCGCAGGCGGTGGGCCAGGAAGGTGACCAGATCCTCCTCGTCATCGGCGATCAGCAGCTGGACGGGGCGGGAACTATCTTCGGTCATGACAAGGTCTTTCGCTGGAAAACAGGCCGTTTCGATCGACCGTGAAGGGGCCTAGGGAATGATCATCCCGTTGGCGGCCACTGTCAAGGGCCCTCAAAGACCGCGCAGGTGGTCGGGCCGCAGTTCCACCTCGTCCCTTGACGACAGCACCCGGTCGAGCGTCTCGAGGGCGACATCGCGGTCGGCGGGCAGGTTCAGGCTCAGGGGCAGGTAGTTGCTCGCATGGTTGGAGTGAAACCGGCAACGGCTGAAACGACTGTCGCGCACCAGGACACGCAGCTCCTCCAGCATGCCCCAGCGGTCGGGCAGGGTGAACCGACCGTCGGCGGCTGCCGCCGCCAGCGGTGTGCCGGGAACCACGGTCGTCGTCAAGGCGCCCACGAAAGGGGGATCCATGGCCGTCAGCAGTTCCGCGGTCCGGGCGGCGTGTTCGGCCGACCGTTCGACGCCCCCGATACCGAGCATGACCATCACCGAATGGCGCATGCCGGCTTCGCGCAGGCGGCCGGCCGCCGCGACGGCCTCGGCGGCGGTCGAACCTTTGACGATGCGGGTCAGGACCTCGTCGTCACCCGTCTCGGCGCCGTGGTAGACGATGCCCAGCCCCAGCTCCTTGAGGCGAGCGAGGTCGGCGGGGCTCTTGCGCAGGATGCTGCGGGCGTCACCGTAGATGCCGACCCGGCGGACCGACGGGATCCTGCTCTTGAGCCGTTCCAGGATGCGGGCCAGGTGATCGACCGGCAGGATGAGGGCGTCGCCGTCGCAGAGGAACACCCGGCGGATGGTCAAACCGGCCGCGTTCAGGGCCGCGGCCTCGTCGATATCCCGGGCCACGGTGGCGAACGGCTTGGCCCGGAACCGCTGTTCCTCGAGGTCGTACATGGCGCAATAGGTGCATTTGTTGTGACTACAGCCCACGGAAACCTGCAAAAGGAGGCTTTCTGCCTCGCTGGGGGGTCTGAACATGCGGCCGATGTAATCCAAAAAAACCTCCGTGAATCCTGTTTACAGAATAGTCGAATGAAACTATGTTAGGCGAATCAAATTATTGTTGAGTAAAAATCCCGCATCAGGGCCGGGACCATATTGTCAGATTGACTTAGGGCGAGAGTCATTCACCGACAGGTCCCGGCCTTCGTTTGCGTCCGCTCAGGATCTTCTACAATCCCGCGAATATCCCGTCGGTGATGATGATCCGGTCCCCGTCGGGTCCGGTGAGCCGCACTTCCTTCACCACGACATCGGGCTGGGTCTCGGGGATGTAGACCCGGTCCAGATGGATGACCGCATCGGGTCCGGAAAAATCGTCCGGGCCGACGGTGCCGCCGAAGTGGTCGCTGCGGCCGAAGGCGATGTGCAGGCCGAGCTTTTCATCGAGCAGGATGCTGCCGGTGGGCTTGAGGCCGAAATCCCCGAGCACCCCCAGGCCCAGTTCGGCCACGTTGGCGTACGCCGGTTCGCGCTTGAAGTGGTCCGCCTCGGCAGCGCTGTTGGGTCCGGTGGTCAGCACCTCGACCACCTTGTTGCCCTCGATCCGGTAGACCACGACCTCGCCTTCGATCTGCACGGGCAGCGTGCCGGCCGTCAGGCTGTCGGTGCCGGGGATCTCACCTTCGTAGGGCACGATGTAGGCTTCGCCCGAGGGCAGGTTGCCCGCGATGCCGTTGGCGGGAAACAGACCGCCCGACGCATGACCGGTTCGGTGCCTCAGATCGAGGGTCAGGTGGTGCCGCCGGTCCCCGACCTGGAATTCGAACTCCGCGGCGGTGGCGGCATCGAGCATCCCCTTGAGCAGATTGACGCGGCGGTTGATCTCACCGTAGTCCAGGCGCAGGGCGGGGATCATCGACGGCAGGAAGCCCGGCATGGTGGCGGCCCGGAAGCCGCCGGCGCGCGTGGCGACCTTCAGCGGTGCGGTCGCCGACAGCTCGGTGGGGGCCAGGACCATGGTGTGCGTCGCGAACAGCTCTGCGCAGGGGACGGAAGCCAGGTGGGCGGCCTCGTCGGCGTGGTTGTAGACCGTCTGTCCGTCGTCGGGCCGGCACACGGCCGGCAGATCGGCATTGTTGCCCCCGGCGTTGCGGTACCAGGCCAGGGTGATCCTGGCCAGGCCCAGGGATTCCCGTTCGCCCAGCAGATCCCGGTACCAGGCAGCGGCCATGCGCCGGCGCCGGGCCCAGTCGGGATTGTCGGCCAGGCGCGCGTCGGGCAGGTCGACGATGATTGCCAGTCCCGTGTCGGCCGCCGTGGGCTGGAAGACGCGTTCGACGAGCAGACGAAGGTCGGCGGCGGAAAGTGTTTCGGACATGAGGAGCTCTTTCGTTTCTCCGGGTGACGAAGGTTCGCAGTGTACCCGGACCATATTATGACCTATCTTGTGCCAGAGCCCGAAAAAATTCGTCTTCGGGGATCTGGATCCCATAAACACTCGCCCCTCAGGGAGGCCCCCATGAGTCAGGACCGGGAAAACAATCTCGCCCTGTTTATCGATTTCGACAACGTTGCCCTCGGAGCCCGGGACGCCCACCAGCGCTTCGACATCAAGCCTCTGCTGGAGCGTCTGCTGGAAAAAGGCAAGATCATCGTCAAGAAGGCCTATGCCGACTGGCACTATTACAAGGAACACATGTCATCGCTCCATGAGGCCGCCATCGAGCTGATCGAGATTCCCATGCCGCGCATCTCCGGCAAGAACAGCGCCGACATCAAGCTGGTCGTCGACGCCATGGACCTCTGTTATTCCAACGATCACCTCGACACCTTCGTGATCGTGTCGGGCGATTCCGACTTTTCCCCCCTGGTGTCCAAGCTGCGGGAGAACAACAAGCGGGTGATCGGCGTGGGGGTGAAGAACTCCAGCAGCCGCCTGCTGATCGGCAATTGCGACGAGTTCATCTTCTACGACGACATCTTCCGGCAGAAGTCGGGCAAGCTGTCGCGGACGGTCGCCAACGTCGCCTCGGAGAAGCGCGAGCTGTTCGACTTTCTGGTCAAGACCGCGCAGAGCCTTCTCCAGGAAAGCCGGGGGTCGCTGTACTCCTCGCTGATCAAGGACACCATGAAGCGCAAGCAGCCCGAATTCAACGAGCGCGCCCACGGCTACACGACGTTCGGTGACCTGCTCGAAGAGGCACGTACCCTGGGACTGCTTATTGTCGAGAGGGATGCCCGTGCCGGCGGCACCTGGGTTGTGCAGGGCATCGGCAAGGGCGTGGCGCAGGAACGATCGGGCGAGGACAAACCGGCCGGTGGCAACGGACGTTCGAGCCGCCGCCGCCGCCGCTCCGGCCGGGGATCGGACCGCAAGCCGCAGGAAGGCGCCAAGGATGCCACCGCCGGCGGCGGGGCGGGCGATGGCGCCCGGTCTGCGGAGTCGGCCGATTCCTCCGGCGAACCGCAGGGCGCGGCATCGGCCAAGAAGGCTTCGGCCAAGAAGGCGCCCGCGAAGAAGGCGCCGGCCAAGAAGACGCCCGCGAGGAAGGCGCCGGCCAAGAAGGCGCCGGCCAAGAAAGCACCGGCGAAGAAGACGCCGGCCAAGAAGGCTCCGGCGAAGAAAACCACGACCAAGAAGACAACAAAAGCGCCGGCCAAGAAGGCACCTGCGAAAAAGACGACCACCAGGAAATAGATCGGCAGGGGGACCGGCAGCGACCGGTAGCGACGAACGATCGGCGGGTACGGACGGGTGGGACTCCGCATACTGAAGGTCTGCACCAGTCGCTCGTGGGGCGGCATGGAAATGAGCATGGCGACGATCAGCGGCCGGTTGCGCGACCGTGGCCACGACGTCCATCCGGTGTGCTACACCGGCAGCCCCATCCACCAGCGGCTGCTGAAGCTGGGTTTCGACCCGGTGACCCTCGATTTGTGGGGTAAGTTCCATCCCTTCAAGGCGTTCCGGATTGCCCGGTACATCAACCGGCACCGGATCGACATCGTGCACACCGATTACTCGCGCGACCTGTTCACCCTGGTGCCGGCCCTCAAGATGAGCCGGCCGACGCCCCTGGTGCTGCACAAGCACGTGGGCACGATTCGCCCCAAGAACCTGCCGGTCCACCCCTACCTCTACCGCAACGTCGACTTCGTCATCGCCATCTCGCAGGTGATCGAGAAGAACCTGCTGGAGACCCATCCCCTGCGACCGGACCAGGTGGGGATCATCCACCACGGCATCGACCTGACGCGGTTCGTGCCGGATGCCGGGCGACGTGCCGCCGTCCGCGCGGAGTTCGGCATCCGCGACGACGAACTGGTCGTCGGGATCGTCGGCAGGCTGCAGGAGGCCAAGGGACATCTGCAGTTCCTGGAAGTGGCCCGCCGGATCCTGCCCGCTTTTCCGCAGGCGCGTTTTGTCGTGGTGGGGGAAGCCAGCCGCGGCGAGGACGAGGAGGCGAATCTCATCCTGGACCGGATCGACCAGGCCGATCTCGGCGAGCGGATGATCCTGACCGGCTACCGCGACGACGTGCCCGCTGTCCTGGGCGCCATGGATCTGTTCCTGTTCCCGACCCACTCCGAAGCGTTCGGCCTGGTGATCGTCGAAGCCATGGCCATGGGGCTGCCGGTGGTGTCGGCCGATTGTGACGGCGTGCCCGACATCGTGGAGCATGGCACGACCGGGTTTCTGGCACCGCCGACAAATGTCGACGCCTTGGCCGCGGCGGTGACGGACCTGCTGGAGAATGCGGACCTGCGGCGGGAATTCGGCCGGGCGGGGCGGCAGAGGGCCGAAACGCTGTTTTCCGAAGACCAGATGTGTGCCGCGATGGAGTCGTTGTACCGCCGGCTCATCGACCGCTACCGCGCCTGATCCGAGCGCTACCCAACGCGTGGAGGGGGCCATGACGGCCCCCTCGTTTTACCCGCAAGCGGCTGCCTTGCCGACGAGCGTCAGTCCTGCGGTGTGTCGTCTTCCTCGCGGGCGGGGGCCGATTGGTCCCCGACCGGAAATTCAGTCTCGGCCACGGGATCGGTGGCGGCGACCTCCATGTCGTCCGCCACACTGAAGCTGTCGGCCAGGACCGCCAGGTCGACGGGCATCGTACCGGCAGCTTCGGTCAGCTCGGACACCCGGGCCAGGCTGAGGTCGGCCTTGGCGTACCCTTCGTCGGCCTCCAGCGCCGCGGCGTAGGCTTCACCGGCGGCCGTGTAGTATCCGGTGCGTTCGAGGGCCACACCCAGATTGTTCTGGAAGCAGGCGACGGAAGGATCGATGCCGACGGCCTTGGCCAGCGCGGGCAGGGCCTCTTCGTAACGGCTCTGCTGGATGCGGATCAGTCCGAGGTTGTTCAGGCTCCAGGCGTCGTCTTCGCGGCTGCGCAGCACCGTCAGGTAGCTGGTCGCGGCCTCGTCGAGCCGACCCTGCTCGTGCTGGATGCGGCCGATGACGCGGACGGCGTCGATGCTCGCCGGATCGGCGGCCCGGGCCAGTTCGACCTGGGCGAGGGCCTCATCGGCGCGGTCGAGTGCGAGCAGCACGCGGCCGTGGTTGATCAGGCTCTTGACGTGGTCGGGTTTGAGGTCCAGAGCGGCGGTGAAGGCGTCGGACGCTCCTGCGAGCTCGCCGCCCTTCCACTGGCTCAGGCCCAGCATGTAGAAACCCCAGGCGTTCGTGGGATGCTCGTCCGTATAGACGTTGAACAGGTCGGCGGCCTCGTCGTACCGGCCCGCGAAATAGGCCTTCTCGGCCATGGCGTAGGTCACGATCCGGGGCTCCGCGGCTGCCGCAGCGGCCAGGCTGTCGGCCGCGAGTTCCGCGGGGTGTTCGGCTTCAGCTTCGGTGTCGGCGGCGATCACGGTGACGGCCTCTTCCGGAGCGACGGTTGCCGGCGTCACGACGGTCGCGGCGACGAACTCCTCGCCACCGTCCCGGTCGGCCACCTTCACACCGATGAAGATGGTCAGGGCCAGGACGAGAACGAACAGGACACCTGCTTCGGCGAACTTCATGCGGCGTTCCTGGGGGTGGTTGTATTCCTGCTTTTTCATGACGGTCTCCTTTGCGATGACGGCGGTTCCGGTTCCCGGTGCCGCCGGGTTGATGATCTCACCCCCATACCGCAAGGAGTCGGCCAACGACTATATGATTTCAATATGCTGTAAATAAACAACTTAAAAACATGTAAACGATTGTTGACCAGAAAGTGTGTCGCCCTGGACACAGCGGTCCGTGTCGCTGGAACCACAAAAGGACGGCCCCGGGGGCCGTCCTTTCGTGAGTATGGCGGCCGGACCGGTCAGTCGGTCAGACTCCAGGATTCGGGCAGAACCTCCGGCCCGACCATCATGATCGGTGCGCCGGGCGAATGGCTGACGGCTTTGAGGAATTCCACATCGTAGCTGGTCAGCCCGGGCGCGCCGACCAGGGGTTCGCCCGTCAGCGCGGCGACGTCGGCCTGATCGTCCAGGCCGTAGAGAGTGGCCAGCCAGTCGTTGAGCGCATCGCCCAGCCCGAAGAAACGGGGCAGTCGCGGGCCGAACGTGGGCCACTGGATCAAAGGCCGCGGGGGATATTCGGTGATCTCGACCTGACGCCAGTCTTCGATGCCGGCCAGTTGCCGCGCCCGCGTGATGGCGTCGTCCAGCGAACCGAAGCGGTCGACGAGCCCGTGTGCGATCGCATCGCCACCCATCCAGACCCGGCCCTGGGCCACCGCGTTCACCGCCTCGGTGCTCAGGTTGCGGCCGGCGGCTACCCGGCTGACGAACTGGTCGTAGTTGTCGGTGATCAGTTCCTTGATACGCTCCAGTTCTTCCGGGTCCAGGGGGCGGCGCGGGACGCCGCCGAGGAACGGCAGATTGATGGCCGTGAACAGATCCGCCCGCTTGCCGCGCTGCACGATATCCGAGCTGACGCCCAGCTTCTCGGTGAAGCCGTCGTCCCACACCCAGCCGCCGATCACGCCGATGGAACCGGTGATGGTCATGGGCGTGGTCAGGATCTCGGTGCCATCCATGCTGATCCAGTAGCCGCCGCTGGCGGCGACATCGCCCTGGCTGACGATCACCGGCTTGCCGGCCTCCTTGAGGACGGCAACGGCGCCGGCGACCAGGTCGCTGGGCAGGGAGAACCCACCCGGGGAATCGGCGCGCAGGACGACCGCGGCGACATCGGGATCGCGGGCCAGGCGCCGCAGGTATTCGCTGGTCCGGCGGCCGTTGATCCCGCTGTCCATGGCGCACGGACCGACCGCGTAGACCACGGGGATCTTCCAGGGCTGGCCCCACTGGTCATCCCAGAAGTGCAGGTCGTCGGATCCCGGCGATAGAGGCTGGAGCCGCACACCCTGCTTTTTCAAGGATGGGCCCAGGTCGTCCCAGCGGGCGATCTCGTCGACGAGGCCCAGCTCCAGCGCCTCTGCCGACGAGAGGATGGTCTTCTCGTCCACGGCGGTCTGGAACGCCCTGGCCGTGATGCCGCGGCTCTCGCGCGCGCCTTCGAGCACGGTTTCGTACAGGACGTCGACGATGCGCTGCCGCTGCTGGCGGTCGGCCGCCGACATGCTGTCGCGGCTGTACGTCTCCAGGGCGCTCTTGTACTCGTAGTAGCGCAGTTCCTGGAAGCCGAGGCCCAGCTTGGCCAGGGTGCCCTTGAGGTAACTCCGGCTCAGGGCGTATCCGGGCAGTCCGAGATTACCCCACGGGTCCATGGTCAGGTGGTCGGCCACCGCGGCCAGGTAGTAGACAGCCGGATCCATGCGGTCGGTGTGGATGACCACGTTCTTGCCGGAGTCCTTGATCTGCTGGAGCTTCTGGCGCAGCTCCCAGATCAGCGACGGCCGGCCCCTGAAACCGGCGAGATTGACGGCCACCCCGTCGATGTCGTCGCTGTCGCGCAATCGGTTCAGCAGCGGCAGCAGATCCAGCCAGGCTACCCGTTTGTCGTCGAAATACCGGTATTTCTGGTAGGTGAGGACCTTGTTTTCCAGGCTGAGGGGGTAATACACGCTGCCGCGCGCCAGCAATCCCTGGCCGGTTTCGAAGCCGCTGAACGGCGGCTGGGTCCGCACCAGGAACTGGGACTGGATCTCGTCGCCGTTCTCGTCGAACAGCGGCAGGGCATTGACGTTGAGGAAATTCCAGGTCACACCCAGCAGCACCGAGTAGTCCACCTCGCCGGTGCGGGCCCGTTCACGCGCGCGGGCGCCCAGATGCAGCCCGCGAATCGGCCTGACCTCGACCCCGGCGCCCCAGACCCCGTCCCTGAAGAAGGCCTGATCGTCGTTGGCCGTCCAGTCCGCGAACAGGGTGAGCCAGGAGCGGCCGAGAGGCCGCACGCCCACGTCGAACACGTACTGCGCGGCGGACGATTCGAGGCTCCACACCCCGGAAGCGCCGAACGACATCCAGTTGCGCACCCGGTGCACGGTCCCGAGCGACAGGGCCTGCTGCCGCGGTGTGCGGGCCGTTTCCCCTCGCGACCAGCGGTAGGCCATACCGAACGAGTGGCGGCGCGATCCGGCCGCCATGCCCAGCTGGTAGTCGTAGATCTTGTAGCTGTCGGCGGTCGTGCCGAAGGTGCTCGTGTTCATGCCGAAATTCAGGCCGCGGCCGAAGGCGAAACCGTAGTTGTCCAGACCGCTGCGGATGTTCCGGTTGTTCCACCACAGGTCGCCGGCGCCGTGGTCGATCATGGCCG
>Ga0316201_10001934_pt1 | contig 14428 bp, 16 predicted proteins | sample CS6wburrow_MG_FD_204516 | JGI IMG/M metagenome (GOLD analysis project Ga0316201, IMG submission 204516) | Coastal sediment microbial communities from Delaware Bay, Delaware, United States - CS-6 worm burrow | ecosystem: Environmental > Aquatic > Marine > Coastal > Sediment | place: USA... | reverse complement strand
ATACTCAGGTGAACCGCGCCGGGATAGCCGCCGACGGCGATTTTCCAGGCGCGATCGACAAACTCCGAAATTCGTTCGCCGTCGGTGATCGACACGCTGTACTTGGTCAGCGGCGCCGCGATCGAAACGTCGTCGATCTCCTTGAATCCACCGCTGCCCTGGCGCTTCAGCGTGCTCGAGCCAGTGACGAATATCACCGGCGAGCGCTCGCCCCAGGCTTCCATCATTGCCGGCACCGCGCCGGCAAAGCCTTCGGGGCCGACCAGGCAAACCGCCGGGTTGCGGGTAATGCGGGTATGGCCATCCGCGAGATGACCCGCGATTTGCTCCTGCGGCGCGTTGATCACCGGGATCCCGCATTCCATGAAACCTTCGAGCGCCGGGTTACAGAAGCCGCCACTGAGCGTGAACACCTGGCTTACCCCCTTCTCCTGCAATGCCTTCGCCAACAGCATGCCGCCACGAATCTTCATCTATCCCCCGGCAGCACGTCCCCGATGATATAACTGGCATCGATATCGTTGATATCGGTGCAGCCCAGTTGCGCCAGGCTGATGTCGATCTGGCTCCTGAATAATTCGATCATTTGCTGCAGCCCGTCATAGCCATTGGCGCCCATGGCATACAGCAGCGGACGACCGATGAACACGAAATCGGCACCCAGCGCCAGCGCCTTGATTACCGCCTCGCCGTTACGCACGCCGCTATCGAACAGTAGCGGGTAATCGGGGCCCACGGCCGCCCTGATCCGCGGCAGCATGTCGATCGCGGCCGGTGCGCTGTCGAGCTGGCGACCGCCGTGATTGGAAACATACACCGCGTCGACACCGGCATCGCGGATTCGTAGCGCGTCCTCGCTGCCGAGCACACCCTTGACGATCAGGTTGCCGGGCCAGCGCTCGCGCAGGCGCGCGAGGAAATCCCAGTCGACCTTGCCGCGGGCCTCGTTGCGTTTGAATTGTTTGCCGCCGGAGATATCGACGTTGGCGAGCGTGGGCACCCCGGTCTTCAGGGTCAGCAAAGACCAGTGCGGATGAAACGCGAAATCAAAAAACTGCCTGGGCCCGATTCGAACCGGGGACTGGAATCCATTACGCTTCTCACGCGCGCGATAGCCGATCTCGGGCACGTCGACCGTCAGGATCAGGTTGGTGTATCCAACGGTTTCAGCGCGCTCCACCAGGTGATAGGCGACCTCTTCGGATTGCCCGACGTATAACTGGAACCAGGCGTGTTCACCGGCGCGCTCGGCGGTGGTCTCGATGCTGCTCGACGCCATGGTCGACAACCCTAGCGGAATGCCGTACTGGCGCGCTGCCCTGGCCAGCATGGCATCGGCCCCCGGCCAGGTCAGGTTACACATCCCCATCGGCGCGATGCCGAACGGCAGGTCCCAGGTCTGCCCGAAAATGCGCTTACGATAACTGCGCTGCTCGACGTTGACCAGCACCCGCGGCAACATGCGCAGGACCTCGATCTGCTCCACGTTGAGCGCACAGGCGCGCTCTTCGCCGGCGCTGCCGTCAATATAATCGAAGGTCATTTTCGGCATGCGGCGCCGGGCATATTTGCGCGCGTCCGCAAGACTGAATATCTTTCTAGGCATTCGAGGTGAGCCGCTTGCTCCAGTTACAAAAGATTTCACTTTTACCAACGACCAGCTCGAATAGCAATGCTTTTTGCCGCTTCGTCGCCGTTAAGCGAAATTCACGTTTATCGGGGCCCGACGAATAGCCAGCATCGCGCTCTGGAATCCCTTTGGCTTCCGGCCTGCCGAACCACCGCGCAGGAGTTACCTCGATTTGATATTTACCCGGAGGGGTGCAACCATGGCGGACGGGTCGGTCTGGCCCGGTTGACGTTAGTGGTCAAACCTGTTCCAGGACAAGGCTGATGTAATGAGCGCGGGAAGAGAGAGCGATGTCGGGCACCCCGGCACCTCGCGATCATGATCGATAACCAAATGGCAATCCAATGCAAACAGGAATCGAAAAGTGGAACTGCTGCTAGCCTCGGCCGCGATTAATATTGCCTGTATATTTCTGTGCCACGAAATTGCGAAACGTCGTGGTGCGAGCCCCGTATTCTGGGGCGTCATGGGCGCGCTGTTTGGCCCATTTGCGGTTCCTTTCGTGTTGTTATCAAAATCGAAGCCAGGGGGCGATTAAACGGCATGCGCTGGTATGGATCAACCCTGACAAGCGCAGGAGGTCGAGCCAGGGGCGGCGGCATCCATCTGCCGCTGATAGCAGGCGTCAACCAGAAAACCGGAGCTAACGGCCATGGCATTGTGCAGGATGTTTTATCCGGGAGCCATGAGTTTGCCTGCCGCGTCGAAAAAAAAATGCATGCAGTCGAACCGCCAGGCGCGGTACAGTATGCAGGTCACGCGGCAAGGCATTAGCCGACAAATTCACCCCTACACAACGAGGAAAAAACGATGTCGAACGAAGGTTATCACGAACCCATAAACGAACTCACGGACGAAACCAGGGACATGCACCGGGCAATCACCTCCTTAATGGAGGAACTGGAAGCGGTCGACTGGTATAACCAGCGCGTCGACGCCTGTAAAGATTCCGAACTCAAGGCCATACTGGCGCATAATCGTGACGAAGAAAAAGAACATGCAGCCATGGTACTTGAATGGATTCGGCGCAAGGACCCCGCCTTCGACAACGAACTGAAAGATTACCTGTTTACTGAAAAACCGATCGCTCACGAGTAGAGCGCGAAGGCAGGCAGTTGCCGTGTATCCGGAAGGCCAGGTCAGGCATTGCAGCTCCTTTGATTTTACGTCCAGGATTAGCCATGAAAATGCTGAAAAACGAAAAGGAAATGGTCAGGAAGGCGATTGACGAAGGCATGAAATACGGGGAAGCCCGCGGCGTGGTCGAGTTCGAGGCCACCGATTCGGCAACCGAGAAGATAGAGTATATCTATCGCTTGCTGGTTCATGACAAGGTGATCCAGCCGATCCCTCAAGACCAGATATCGCAGAAATCCATGAAACACAAGCTGGCTATCTGGGCATCTAAACTGAAGTAGATCGAATCACCAAGGGCCTGCTGTAACGGGAGACGAATCGATAAACGCCAAACTGACCCGGCTGATCGCGGGCATCATCGGCCTGGTGCTGGCCGCGTTCTGCGTACTCCGTTTCGCGGTCCTGCCCTACTACGACAACAGCCTCAACGCCGTGCTCGCGGCGGAATCCGCGGCCGTCCCGGCAGGTATACGGGCGTTGCACGACGACGCCTTTGTCGCGGACATGCATGCCGATTCGCTGCTTTGGGCCCGGGATCTCTCACGGAATCATCGCCGCGGGCAAGTGGATTTACCGCGCCTGCGCGCGGGCGGCGTCGATTTACAGGTGTTCAGCGTTGTCAGCAAGGTCCCCCGGGGCCTGAACTACGATTCCAACCCGGCTGACTCCGACAGCTTGCCAATCCTGTTTCTCGCCGCCTGGCGCTCGCCTGCCAGCTGGTTCGATCCGTGGCAGCGCGCGCTGGTACAGGCACGAGAACTCGCCGAACTGGCAGAACAACCCGACTTCACCATGGTATTACGGCAGCCAGACCTGGATGCCCCCGGCTTGAAGGGATTGCTGGCGCTGGAGGGCATGCATGCGCTGGGCGGACGCGCGGACGCGCTTGACGAACTGTATGCGGCCGGCTATCGCATGATGGGACTGGCCCATTTTTTCGATAACGAAGTCGCGGGCTCGGCGCACGGCAGGGAAAAACACGGGCTCACGGATCTCGGGCGCGTCCTGGTAACGCGCATGGAGGCGCTCGGGATTACGATTGACCTGGCCCACGCCTCCCCCGCCGCGTTCGCGCAAACGCTAGCACTGGCGCGCAAACCGGTGGTAATTTCGCACACCGGGGTCGAGGGCACCTGCCCCGGACCACGCAACCTGTCGGACGACCAGCTGCGCGGCATCGCGCGCAACGGGGGCGTTGTCGGTATCGGTTACTGGGCAGGCGCGGTATGCGATACCAGCCTGGTCGCGATCGTCGAGGCAATTCTCCACGTGATCGAGGTCGCGGGCATCGACCACGTCGGGCTTGGATCTGATTTTGACGGCACCATTACCGCGCCTCTCGATACCGCCGGATTGCCGCAAATCACCGCAGGCCTGGTCGCCGCGGGCCTGCCCGAGCCCGATATCGGTAAGATACTCGGTGCCAACCTGCGGCGGGTACTCGATACAAATCTACCGGATTAGTAGTTCCAGGCGGGTCGACTCGGGTTACAATCCACTGGCGGCCAACTAGCCGGGATACAACGTTAAATTTCGAGGTAACAGCAATTTGTCGAAACCATGCCAGCAAAACGCGATGCCGTCCGCTGACGCGGACAACCGATGGGAAATCATGGCCAGGCTGTATTACGAAAAGCTGACCAGCCTGCTGTCGGAGCTCGATCTCGACACCGAATTGACCTCGAAGCTGACGGTAAAACCTTATTTCAACGGCGCCGCCGTATACACCGAGCACGGCATCTGCGCCTCCTGGTCACCGGTGGGGCTCGCGTTCAGGCTTCCGCACGCGGAGAGCCGTGAACTCATCGCCGGCGGACAGGCGAAACCGCTGAAATATTTCGCCAAGAGCCCGATAAGAAAGGGCTATGTGCTGTTCGACAACCCCATTTCGAAGTCGGCGACAACCCTGAAGGACTATTTTCTGCGAGCGGCGCAGCAGGCCAGTGCAAGCCAGCCGGAAACCGGTCGCGGCCGTCATCGCGGGGCCAGTGGATAATGGACTGGTCGCTGGTCATATTCCTGGTCGTCATCCTGTTTTTCGTCTACCGCGGATTCAGGAAAGGCCTGCTCAAATCGATTAGCCGAATTCTGAGCCTGGCGGCGGGCTATTTCTGCGCCATCCTATACGCCGGAAAGCTGTCCGGCATCATCGAGTCCGGGTATCAACTGCAGGGAATCATTGCCTTTATCGCCGCCTCGCTATTGCTGTTTTTCGGTGCCAGCATCCTGGTCGGCTTTCTGTTCTGGCTGCTGGAAAAATTGCTGGCGGGGGATGGCAAGGTCTCGCTGGCTTCGTCCGTTGGCGGCGCCGTGGTCGGTCTCGGGACCGGCCTGTTGCTCGCCATCGTCATCGTCTGGACGCTCGGCTTTGTGCGGGATACCTTCCCGGCCCAAAGCCCTGGCAACACCGTTTCAAAGCCGCCGAGCAAGGTCGAGAAGCTGGCCAACCGGGCTGCGTCCACGGCCGTGGCCACCGCCATGACACTGGGTTCTGCTGATCCCGAGGTCACCAGGATTAGCGCCGCTATCGCCGAGGCCCCGGCTGACATCGTGCAAAGTGCTCAAAGACTGGCGCAAAGCGAAGATATGTCGGCGGTGCTGAATAACCCGCGCAGCCGGGCGGCGCTGGATAGCGGTGATCCCGAAGCCTTGCGCAGACTGCCCGCCTTCCAGAAGCTGATGGAAAATGCCGACTTGCAGGCGCTCGCGAACGCGACCGGGCTGGTGGAGGATGCAGCCAACAACAACCAGGCCGTTGACGCAGCGCTGGCGATCCGGTTGACCGATATCTGGGGCCGCGCCCAGCGGGTTAAAAACGATCCGCGCGTACAGGCGATTGTCGCCGATGCCGAGTTTCAGCAAAGCATTCGTTCCGGTAATCCGCTGGATTTGCTGGGGAACGAAAAACTGATGGAAATGGCGAACATTATCTTCTCCGAAGAGGCCGCGGCCGATGGTATCGAACAACCTGTTACCAGTGAACAGACGGGTAGCGATGTGCAGCCGGCCGAAAACGTCAAGCAACTGTATAAATGGATCGACGACAGTGGGCGGGTTTATTATTCGGACGTCAAGCCGGATTCGTGATCGTGAATCACCGCTCCGGTCTATTATCAAGATAATCGACCTACGCAGAAACGAATCCTGTGAAATAGCAGGGCCGACGCCGATTAACCACGGGAGTTGGCCATGCAAACCGGGATCTTCATTGTTTTTGCTTTTCTGATCGGGACGATATCTTCGATCTACCTGCCGATGAACAGCTCCGTCGCCAGGCACCTGGGTTCCCCGCTCACCGCCAGCATCACGTTCTACTTCGTGGCGCTGATCACGTCGATTCTGCTGTTCCTGGTTTTCGGCAAGCCCGGCACGCCAGGCAATATCGGAGCGGTGCCGCCCTACCTCTACCTGACCGGTTTTATCAGCGCGTTTATCGTGCTCAGCATTACCTTCCTGATACCGATACTGGGGGCGCGGAAGCTGGTTATCCTGTCGCTGGCGGGTCAAATACTAACGGCGATGATAGTGAGTCACCTCGGAATTCTCGAATCGCCCCCGGAGCCGATAACGCTGAAAAAAGCCATCGGTGCCTCGCTTTTCATCACCGGCGCCATCGTTTCGGTGAGTTAAGCGACGACAGACCCGGCCTATAGGTCCGGGCCGCCCCCGATTTCCCTGACTTCGGGGAACACCTCGTGCAGCGTTTCGTAAAACAGGTCCAGTTCTTCGCCGTGGGTGCCATGTACGTCGATCAGCTGCAGTAGTTTGCGCATGAAGGACATACGCATCGCCGGATTGCGCTTCAGGTAAAAATTAATCGTGTGCAGGTCGCCGTGAACGTCCGCGGCCGATCCCTTCGCGGCCTGGTAGAGATGTTCGACCTGAGCGTCATCGAGATCGAATTCCTGTTTCAGGATCCGGTCAAATTCTTGCTTTTCCTTGTGATCGACCTGCTGATCGGCACTGATGATGTGATACAACACCGACGCCAGCGCCACATGCAGAATCTCGTCGTCGCGATGGTCGAAAAGCTTGCTCTCCTCTTGCAGCGAGTCGAACCAGTGTTTCAGCGAATCAAACATGGCAATGCTTCCAGTTTCGGGGTTATTGGTGGTAACAGTCTTAACATAATAGTCGAAAATTCTATAACGCGGTCCGCGTCGGCCATTGATTTAGATCAATCGGGCTAAAAGATCCCGCTGCGTTTAAGCGCCATGTACTCGTTTATCAGCGTCGAATGCATGTACGCCGGTGGCGTATCGGCAACGATGATATTGTTGCCGCGAAGCTGGGCGTACATTGCCGCCTGCGCCTGCAGATGCCGGCTGACCCCACAGTAGCGCAGCGCGTCGTCGATGGACACCACTTCCGCCGTCAGCGTATCGGTCAGCACCTGCTGGCGCATCGAGGCAACCATCACCAGGTGGTGCCGCGACAACAGCCTGGCGGCGCTGGCCAGTTCGTCACGATCCTGTGGTTCCAGCGATGAAATCAGTATCACCAGCGAACGCCGTGGCTGAAGCGTCATCAACTGCTGCGCGACTTCGAGATAGTCGCTGGTCGTAGGTGAGCTGTCGAGATCGTAAATCTGGTCCAGCAGCCGGCTGATCTGGAAGCGCCCCTTGATGGGCGCGACCCAGCGCGACTGGCCGGCAAAACTGAGCAAACCGACGCTGTCTCCCTGGCGCAGCGCAACGAAAGCCGAAATCAGCAGGGCGTTGAGCGCATGGTCGAAGTGGCTGATTTTACCATCCCGGGCGCGCATGCGGCGACCGCAGTCCAGCAGGAACACGACCTGCTGATCGCGTTCTTCCTGGTATTCGCGCGAAATCGGTTTCTGGAAGCGAGCGGTCGCTCGCCAGTCGACCTGGCGCAACGAATCGCCGACCCGAAAATCGCGTAGCTGGTGGAAATCGGTGCCCTCGCCCCGACGCGGCCGGAGCTGCAGGCCGAGATCGGTATAGAGCTGATCGCTACCGACGAATGACGAACGGAACAGCGGCTTGTAGTTCGGGTAGATCTTCGATTGCTGCGGCTCAGCGTAATAGTAGTTCTTTTCCCACAGGCGCCAGGCGGATACCACGCGGCAGCAGACAGGCTCGAATACGGCCAGGCCCCGACGCAACGGCGTTATCGAGTAGCGCACCCGAACCCGGGCGCCCGGTTCTAGTTCGAGCCTGACCGGCAAGCCTTCCAGCTGCAACTGCGCCGGCGGAAAATCGGTCAGCCAGAGTGCCAGCTTGCGCGATTCTCGATTTTCCAGCTCGATCTCGACCTGCTGTCGCACCCCGAGCGCGAGCTGCGGCTCCAGCGCGCGCGTCGCCACCAGCCGCGGGCGCCGCAGCGAGTAGCCGTCGAGCAGGGCCAGCATTGCAACCAGCGCCAGCCAGCCCCAGAACACCAGCTTGATTTCCAGGGCTCGCGGCCATTCCAGCACCGTGGCGAACGCGGCCAGCAGGCCCGCCATCAGCCAGACTCCTAGTAACTGCAGTAATAACCAGGAGGGCCTCATGAGCGCGGGGCGTCGACCTTTTCCAGCAGGTTTGTCAAAACCTGGTCGACACCGAGTCCATCGATTTCCACCTCGGGCGCGAGTATCACGCGATGGCGCAGCACCGGTAACACCATCGCCTTGACGTCGTCCGGCGTGATAAAACCAACCCCGTTAATCAGCGCCAGTGCCTTGGCGCATCGCAGCAGCGCGATACTGGCGCGCGGTCCCGCGCCGTGGCGTAATAGCGTGGTGCCGCGCGTGGCGCGCACCAGGTTTACCGCGTACTCGGCCACCCGGTCGTCGACCTCGACCGCGGCGCATTGCTGCTGGGCGGCCTCGACCTCGAGCAACGCCTGCGCGTCGGCCTGGACCCCGCCAAAGGATTGCAGGGCGTAACGGGTCGCAATCAGGACCTCGTCCTGCGCCTGCGGGTAGTCGATATTGATCTTGATAATGAAGCGGTCGAGTTCGGCCTCTGGCAGGGCGTAGGTGCCCTCCTGTTCGATCGGGTTTTGCGTCGCCAGCACCATGAAAGGCTTGCCGACCTCCATCGATTTGCCGTCCAGCGTTACCTGGTGCTCCTGCATGACTTCGAGCAACGCCGCCTGGGTCTTGGCCGGGGCGCGATTGATCTCGTCGGCCAACAGCAGGTTGGTGAACACCGGTCCCTGCTTGAGTACGAACTTGCTTTGCGCCATATCGAACATGACGTGCCCGGTGACGTCGCCTGGCATCAGGTCGGGGGTGAACTGGATGCGTTTGAACTTACCGCCAATGCCCGCGGCCAGGGCCTGCACCAGCAGCGTCTTGCCGAGACCGGGGACACCTTCGATCAATACGTGGCCGCCGGCCAACATTGCAATCAGCACCTGGTCGACGACCTGCGGCTGCCCGACCAGGCGGCTGTTAATATGCTGGCGCAGTGCGTTCAGCGCGGCGGATGTTGTGCGGGTTGAATCATTCATAGTGATTGCTCGATACGTTTCAATAGTCTTACCGTTTGCACGAAAGAGGCTTCGTTAAAATCATGCTCGTCGAAGGCGCGCGCGATAGCCACCGGATCCAGCTCGCAGCGCGCGGCCAGCAACTGGTACTGCCGTTGTTGATCGGCGCGCGGAAACTCGGCCAGCAACAGGCTGGCGCGGCGCAGCACGCGCTGCCGTAGCGGCCCAACCAGGTAATCGCCGAAACGGCGATGCCACAGGTAGTGCGAAACCGAAGAAAAATGCTCTCCCAGCGCCCGCCTGCGCGACCTGTTACGCGGCAGCATGCGCCCGAAGCGATAACCCGTGCGCCAGATCCAGGCCAGTATCAACAGACCAGCGGCGATCAACAGTTCACCGGCGTTACGCCGCATCAACGCCCAGATCGAATCACGCACCACCGAGCGCAGGATCGCAAAATTACCCTCCCGCGCGCTCAGCAACCACAGCAGGTAGGCGTGATCGTGGGAGTCGATCCGGTACGAGGTCCAGATTTGCGGATCGGAGATGATCGTCAGCAGTCCGCTACCGACTTCGAATTGCATCATGTGCACACCGTAATCCGATACCGACCAGCTAAAGGGTTTGCGCCCTGCAGGCTCGTACTCGGAGTCCTCGATATAGGGGTGTAGCAGGACCCTGGCGTTGTCGAAGGCCACCTCGATCTGTCCGATATCCTCGGCGAAGGTCACCCGCGTCAGCGAAATGTCGTCGTCGGCCAGGGATCGCGCAATCTGCTCTCTCGACTTGCCCTGCTCGAGCTGACGGTTGTACTCGCGCATGGTTTCGCTGAGTGGCCGGTCGTCGCTTTCCCGCCCGGGTTCATAATCGGACCAGTCCACCGCCACCTCGAACTCGGACAACAGCAAGTCGTCCTCGTGGGCCGTCGAGTTGGCCGCGTAGATCACGTTGCCGCCTACGTCCAGCCAGTCCATTACCTGTTCCAGCTGACGCGGCGACTGCACCTGGCTGGCGTCGCTGAAAAACAGCGTGCCAATGGAGCTCAGCTCGTCGAGCCGGGTCAGGCTGTCGACATCGGTTACCTCGATCTCGCTGCGCGTCATGAACTGCTGGGCCGCGAGGTATGGATTACGCATGGCGTCGATACTCCAGCCGGACTGCTCGGTTTCCTCGAAGAACTCGATATTGATATACAGCAGCCAACCGCCGACGCCGAGTACGATCAGCCCCAGCACCAGCTTGATGGAAAAGCTATTCCGGTCCATCGGATAACTCGCTGGTCCAGGCCTGGCACAATTGCTGCACCTCGTCCTTCGCCGGTAGCTGGTGGCCATAGGCCAGTTGCCGCCAGACCCGGGTCAGGCGCCAGAAGTAGTCGGTCAGCGAATCGATACCGCGCGCCTTCACCAGCGACGCGCACTCGGCCTCGGTATAGCTCGAGCGAAACGCAAATTCGTACTTGTCGATCAGGCGTGACAGGGATGCGCGGTAAAGCAGGCCCAGCGCTTCGCGGGAAGCATTCTCGCCCCACAGGCGCATCACCTGCGCCGGCACGTCGGCAGGCAGGCTTTGCGGCGTGACATCGAGGCCAAACAGGACCTCCGGCGGCGCCTCTTCTGACGGCTGGCGGCCCAGTCGCGCCAGTGGCCCACGGTAGCGGTGCAGCAGGTAGGCCACAAACCCCAGGAACAGCAGCACCAGCAGAATCTTGAGCCAGGCTGCGGCGCCGCTAAAGTCGGTGGACCAGGCGACATTCTCCTCCCACCACTCGAGCAACTCGATCAGCCACTCGGGGAAGGATTCTTCCTCGATCTCCTCGCTCCAGTCCTTGAATCGCCACTTGCGCACCGTTCTTTCCTTGCCGAAATCCTCGCCCTGCAAAACCTCGTCAATCAGTTGCGCGGCGCTGGCGCGATCATGAGCGGCCTCGGCGTTACCCGGGACAGCCAGACTGACCAGCAGGGCCAGCATCAACGATGCCAGTAACCCGGCCGACGGCGTCCCGTCGGAGCGCTTGCGATTGGCCAGGTTACGAAAACTGATCTCGATATCCCAGGCCTCGAGTTCGATCCGGCGATTAAGGTAGAGCGCGAAACCGGCCATGCCGTGGAAAGGCATGATCACCGCGATCGCGAGCAGCCCCGATAGTGTAAACATCCATTCACCGACCAGGGTCAAATCGTCGAACTTGTCGTAAACCTCGAGGCCGAGCGACTCGGGGATAAAGAAATCGAGCGTCAACGCGATACCGAAGGCGACCAGCAGTTCGAAGCACAGGCAAACGAACTGATTGCCGAGCGCGACATCGCTGTACTTGCCGTGCAGCACGCGCAGTCGCTGCCGACGCGCACCGCCCTTGAGTCCTTCCAGTACGGTCACCGGATTATCGAAGGCCCGCTGCAGCGAAAACCGGCGCCATAAAAGCCATGGCAAGATGTCCTCAAGCGGAAACGACTTCATGCTGGTCCATAACCCCGCATCCTCGTCGAACAGTTTACGACTGGCGATAAACAATGGCAGGCGTTCCCAGAACGGCGCCAGCCACCAGATAATCGCCAGTGCCCAGAACGGCGAATCCCAGAACACCGGCAACAGCACCAGCGCGAGCGGTAACATCGGCAGCATGCCCGCCAGGAACAGCGGGCGGAACCAGGCACGCGCCATCTGGAAACCGAGATCCAGCGCCTGCCAGCCGGTACGGATGCAGGCATTGATCTGCAGTTTATCGAGATTCATAGCGACGACCCGAAAACGAGTAAAGCAGGACCAATCCCCACAGCAAGCCGCCAACGAGATACTTGATTTCGATCGACAACAGGGTGCTCGAAGACCAGAAAGCTTCCACGAAGGCGGCGATAACGAGCATCAGGACGATACCGTATAGCATCGGTATCACATCGCGGCCGGCCAGGCGTAAGGCGTCGAGCCGTGAAAACTGTCCCGGGTTTACAATCGCGTAACCCAGCCGGAGGCCGGCGGCGCCGCTGAACACGATCGCGGTCAGTTCAAACGAACCATGACCGACCACGAAGGGATAAAAGGTATCGACATAGTCGAGACGCGTCAGGTGCCCGGCAATGCTACCGATGAACATGCCGTTGAAAAACAGCACCAGCAGGGTGCCGATCCCGACCGCCATGCCGCCGGCAAAACACCTGAAGGCAACGCTGATGTTGTTCTTGATGTAGAAACCGAACATGAAGATATCGGTATCCGCCTCGCGCTCCCGGCCCAGTTTGCGCGCCTCGGGATCATACATGCGCTCGACCTGGCGCACCTCGGCGGCATCGAGAATGCTGTAAACGGCTTCGTCATCGAAATAGGTCCAGGCGCCGGCCAGTAATCCCGGCAGGACGAACACCAGGAACGACAGCAGAACAAAGTATCGATGGCGGTATATCGCCAGGGGAAAATCACGCTTCAAGAAGGCGTAAAAATTGAGTCGGCTTTCCGAGCGGAAGCGATAGAGTTCGCGGTAAAGCGCGAGCACCAGGTTGTTCAGCCGCTCCACCAACGCCGCATCGTAAAGCCGCTCCTTGGCGATCGCCAGGTGCTGGCAAAGCAGCAGGTAATGCTCCGCCAGGATTTTGCTGTTGTCACCCTGCGCCGGATTCTGCAGTGAATCCTCGATCCGCCGCCAGGTCGATTCGTGCATATCCTCGAAGTTGTGCTGTTTCATCTCACGCCCAGGAACCAGGCGCCGATACGATGCAGTCGTCGCACGCCGTTATCGCCTTTTTCGTGGGTAACTCCCTCGAGTATATCGGCCAGCTCTTTCTGGCGCGGCTCTGAAAGTTGGGGGCTACGTTGCAGGAACTCTATGATCGAGGATTGCTCGGTGCGCAGCAGCGAGGTCGAAGGCGCCAGCGGTTCGATATCCTGCCGCGGCGTGGAACGTGCCGCATCACGCACACTGATGACCAGGGTGCCGGCAGCCAGGTCTCCCAGTCGTTGAAAATGGCGGTTGGATAACATCGTCACCAGCCCGGCCAGGTAGAACAGTGGCAGGAAGTCCACCGTGCGCAGCAGGTTGCGCACCATCGAGGTACCGAGACTGACCGGGGTCAAATCGTCGTTGATCACGGAGATACCGAGCGCTTTCTTGCCCGGGGTCTGCCCGCGCCAGAGCACTTCGAACAACACCGGGTAGAGCCATTCGATCGCAAACAGGAAAATCAGGAAGAAGCCACCGCCGAGGCCAAAGGCGCCAAATGGAATCGATATTATCGATAACAGGAAAACGATAACGCCGCGAATACCGAGATCGATGGCGAAAGCGAAGAATCGCGGAATCGGTCCGACAACCTGGGCATCGATGTTGATGCCACCGGGTATCTCAACCCGATAACCTGTATCCAGCAATAAATCCGTCCTTAATCTGCGAGGGTGTGTGCCTCAACCCCGAAGATCTTCTGGTAGACCATTGAAAACGTCAGTATGGTCCAGGGTATGGTCCAGATCCAGCCAATTATCGTGACCATGCCGAGCAGGTTGATCAGCGATACCAGCAACAGCAGGCCGACGAGCCGAAACCAGACTTTGGTGGTCGCCTTGCGCGAGGTTTCCAGCGCATGCCAGGCCCCCATTTTCTTTTCGACCACCAACGGCATCGAGTAAATGTAGGCAAACATCAGGTAGATCCCCGGCAACACCAGCAGCACCAGGCCGAGCATGATCATGATCGTCATGAGAATGTAAGTCAGCAACAGGGTGCCCATGACGCCAAAATGCCTGAATATCTCGCCTGCCGATACCGACCTGCTGTTCGCATGACGCATCGCCATTACCATGACCGCGATGCTCATCGGCAGTGCGACCACGGTAATCACCAGCTGGAATACGATACTCAAAATTCCGATAACGCTCGGATCTGCCCCGGTTTGGGAAACAATACCGGTAAAGACGCCGAACAGGATACCCAGCCCGATGAACACGGCAAAATAAAGCCCCAGCGCAATATGACACTTGAGTTTAAAGCCCTTGAGGCCGCGCCAGGCCTCGCCCAGGGTTTCAAGCATGTTGACTTCGAAATTACCGGCGATCGCGTCATCGATATTGCCGCCGGCGCGATCCGCTTCGATTTGCTGCGCGAGATCGGCTTCGGGAGTGGCGTAGATGTCAGCCATATCTGACTCCTTGTTTTTATTCACAAAGTGTCAGCGATTATAGCAGGCGCTGGCGATTACGCCGGATTCGACCGCCAGGCCGGATTCGGGCCGCGGC
>Ga0316201_10001933_pt1 | contig 14429 bp, 10 predicted proteins | sample CS6wburrow_MG_FD_204516 | JGI IMG/M metagenome (GOLD analysis project Ga0316201, IMG submission 204516) | Coastal sediment microbial communities from Delaware Bay, Delaware, United States - CS-6 worm burrow | ecosystem: Environmental > Aquatic > Marine > Coastal > Sediment | place: USA... | reverse complement strand
TTCGGGCCAACAGTTGACTGGGTTGCATCGATTGTCACAGTGTTTGTTTCACAATCCAAAGATTGATCAACGACAAGACTAATCGTCGGTAAATCCTGGTCAGCAAAAATGATAGTCATACTTTCAGCCAAACATCCCGTCGCGAAATCAACTACCTCAACAAAGTATTCGCCTGGAGCGTTGATTGTAACCGACTCTAAATAATCAGGTGATATAATGTTGCCATCAAATGTGTACCAAAAATATTCATATTCGTCCGTACCACCGCTCACCAAAACTTCCAGTAAAATCTCGGGAGCCTGGCATGTCAATATACTATTTGAAAAAACCTCAGCCTCTGGCCCATTAATAAATTCAATTGTCACTGATTGAGAAGTGATACAATTGTTTTGATCCGCTACTTCGAGTACATAATCTCCGTCAGGTAAATTATCGAACACCCCCCCACTACTCGTTGTTGAAGAGCCATCCGGCCAAAAGAGAGTTACTGTATGATTACCTACTCCTCCAATTGTTTCAAATTCAATTATTCCATTGGCCCGGTCACATTGTTCGTCCTGAATATTGATCACTTCAACCTCAAGCAATGGCGGTTGGGTTATTTCATAAATAGCTTCAGAAGGGCAATCATTATCGTCCACAACGACGACATTATAAAATCCTGCAGGAAGACCGGTAATCAGGTTGTTTGGATTTCCATCGATTGAAGGATATTCATTGCTATACCAACCAATCGTATATCCTGGCGTTCCACCACTTACTGCAATGGACAATTGACCGGTTGTTTCGCCAAAACATTCCACATTTGTTTGGCCCTGATTTGAAATACTGATCTGAGAGGTCGGACCATTGATCAATATGTTGCTCACTACACTTATTTTGCCGTTCGCCTCTGTAACAGTAACGGAATAGTTCCCTCCACCTACACCTGTCAAATCAGCATTGCTTGATCCATCGCTCCAGGCATAAGAAAGAGGCGAAAGACCTCCGGTCACACTGATTGAGGCTGTTCCATCTCCAAAACAGTCAGCATCAACAACTGACTCAAATGATGCTTCCAAAGAACAACTTTGCACCCAACTGTAAAGTGTTGATGTCGGTGCCTGACCGGTTTCATATACGGTAAAATCCGTTGGACAAATGGTATAAATGGTAGGGAAATATGAAATGCTGTATGCGTTCGGTATGCTGTTATTTTGCACGTCAATAATGGGATAAGGAGTTCCAGAGATCCAATCGCCCATTGAAGCCGGATCATTACCATTCAGATCATTCATGTCCGTACTGACATCCGCTTCAATCATAAACACCATTACTTCATTCGTTCCATTCGGTCCATATTGATCGTATAGATCTTCTAATGCTCCTGAATTGTGATAACTCCAACAGGGTGGGCACCAGGTAGCAGAAAAATCAAGGACCACCATTTTACCTGCATTCAGATAATCATACAAATGGTGTGTGGTTCCGTTAATATCGGTTAAAGTAAAATCGGGTGCAATGGTGCCATCAGCAAGCTGAGCATAGGTGTTCGTCATGCAAAAAAAGGATAGCATCAAAGAGTACAGTAGATATTTAAATTGCATAGCTGGTATCATTTTTTTTAAAGAATTGCTTGAAGATAATTGGAATTTTTTTTTTTGAACGAATGATTCTCGTCATGTGCCCTCCTTTGAGACACCTCAATATCGCTGATCACTAAAAAATAATAGGCCTCAAGTCTAACATTTTTACATCTTTGCCGCATAAACCAAATCAATCAATTGTTGTTTAACGAGGCATAATCGATACGTATGAAAACTAAAATTCTACTATTTCTTTCTTTATTCTGTTTTTTAGTCGTCAGTGGTTCTGCACAGAATCCATATGCTGGCGGGAATATACCTCAAAAGGGACCATCCATCATTGGACATATCAACGGACATTTAATTGATTCGATAACAAATGAAGCCATTGAATTTGCTTCTGTCGCATTACTCGATGCTGAGCAAAAAATCATAGATGGATCCATCACTGATGAAGCAGGAAAATTTCATATAGAAAATGTGAAGACAGGGAAATATGCCCTTGAAGTCAGTTTCATTGGTTATAAGTCAAAGAAAATCAACGACATAGAACTGACGCTGAAAAAACCGGATTTAGATGTTGGCAATATCCCATTATCTTATGACAGTCAGATTCTGGATGAGATCGAAGTAGTTGAAGAGGCAAGCCTGATTGAAAATAAAATTGACCGGATAGTCTATAACGCAGAGAAAGATATTTCAACAAATGGAGATGCTGCGGATGTCCTTCGTAAAGTACCGATGCTTTCCGTTGACCTGGAGGGGAATGTTGAAATGCGTGGGTCGCAAAATATTAATATCCTGATCAATGGAAGACCTAGCGGAATGTTTTCTTCAAGTGTGGCAGATGCGTTGAAAATGATTCCCGCTGAGCAAATCAAATCTGTAGAAGTGATTACGAGTCCTTCCGCAAAATATGATGGTGAAGGAAGCGCCGGAATCATTAATATCATCACAAAGAAAAAATCAGCTGAAGGTACAAGCGGATCAATCAACCTGACTGTTGGCAATTTAATGAACAGAGGAGTTGGTAATCTCAGCATGGCAAAGGGCAGATTGGGTGTGAATTTTAGTGGTTCTGCGATATATTCAATACCACAAGAGGGTACCAGCACTTTTTTCAGAAGGGATGATATTGGAAGTGAAAGCCGCATTTTCGAAAGAGAAGGGACAAACACATCAAGCCGTATTGGTTTCAATGGAAATGCAAGTATGTTTTATGACATTAACGCATTTAATTCTTTGAGTTCTTCTTTTCAACTCCGGGGCTTTAATTTTGATCGCGACGGATCACTGGCATCAAGTTTTATCGATCCAGTGAATGAACTCAACCAAATTTATAATCGATCAAATGATGGTACGACCGGAAGATCAGGGTATGAATGGACTACGGATTACACGAAAAAATTTACACAGGAAAACAGGGAATTATCACTTGCCGTTCAGATCAATGGCAATAATAGTGATAATGATATCATTTACCAGCAAGTGAGCAATGATCCCGCTCTTGAAGAAGAAGAAATCTCTTTCAATAAAGGACGAAATGTTGAGACTACTTTTCAAGCGGATTATACGCATCCGTTTTCCTCAAAAGTTACACTAGAAATCGGTGGAAAATCAGTTATCCGGGAAATCAAAAGTGATTATCGGTTTGAAAGGCTGGATTATAATTCAAACATTTTTGAAATTGATCCACTCCAAACGGACATATTCAACTATAACCAGGATGTATACGCTGGTTATGGATCATTTCGGATCAATTTTAACAAATCACTCGGCCTTGTCGCAGGTGCCCGATATGAATACACAGATATCAATGGAGACTTTAGGGATTTCGATCGACCATTTGAAAATAACTATACCAATGTCTTACCTAGTATCATTTTATCAAAAAAAGTGAAAAAATTCAATACGCTCAAACTTTCGTACAATCAACGAATTCAGCGACCTAGCTTGAGGTATATTAATCCATTTATCAACAACGATGATGACCGAAATATCTCCTTCGGCAATCCCGAACTGGAGCCTGAAATATCGCACCAATATGAATTTGGATATACTACTTTTTCAAAAGGAAACGTTGTCAATGCATCTGTCTATTATCGCCATACTACTGATGTCATTGAGAGTATCCTTGAAATTAGTGACGGTGGTGTATCCATCACTTCTTTCAATAATCTAGGTACAAGAAATAGTTTTGGGATGAATCTTTTTGGTTCATACAAGATCAAAAAAGCATTGGTGCTCAGAGGTGGAATTGATATCTATACATTTGACATTAAAGGTACCTTCAATGGTGCTGAACTTTCGAATACAGGAGTGAATTACAGTGCAAGACTGATTGGCACGTTGAACCTGCCAAAAGATTGGAAAGTTGAGACTTTTGGGCTGTTTAATTCACCTCGAATTACTGTCCAGGGCAAACTACCTTCCTTTTCTATGTTGAACATGGGCATCAGAAAAGACATCTGGCAAAAGAAAGGAAGTATCGGATTAACAATCACCAGTCCTTTTAGCTCAGACATTGCATTTAAAACTGAATTGGAAGGTGATGATTTCTTTCAATCGAATGAATTTATCCGCCCTTTCAGATCCATTGGTGTGAATTTCCGATATCGTTTTGGTAAGTTGAACTTTAAAGAGAGAAGATCGAAAATTCGAAATGACGATATGAAGCAAGGAGGCGATGCTGAAGGAAATCAAATGCAAGGCAAATAGCTTACATACTTTTGAAGGATAAAAGAACCCCACGCGCCAAATCGACACGCAGGGTTCTTTGCATCTTTAATATTGCATGCAATTGTTCCCTTAGCTATTTTATTTCTCCTTGTTTTGCTTTCCATTCAAACAAGGAACCATCGTACACTTTAACATTTGGGTAACCCAGAATATTTCTGAAAGCAACAAAAGCGACGCAAGCCCGAATTCCCTCTTTACAGTAAAAGGCGATTTCTTTATTTTTTGTCAACCCGTGCTTTTTCGCAATTTCTGCAATTTCCTGTGGTGCTTTAAAAGCTCCATTCGCATAAAGCAACTCCTTGTAATCAAGATTAATCGCACCCGGTATCGGATCAATGTCTTCATTTTCCCCCTCAAATTCCTTTGATGTCCGAACATCGACAAGAGCGAAATCCGGTTCTCCCAATTTCTCTATGATTTCTTCCATTGAGATATAAATGGATGGCATGACCCCAGGGCTCATATTGGCAGATGGTGGTTCTTTTACTTCTGATGACATTGGGATACCATCGATTTTCCACAATGCACCATCCTTATGCAAAATTTTTACATCACCTTTTGCGATGTATTTCAATATCCAATAAACACGGCTTGCATTTTTTTGTGATCCTTCATCGTAGAGAACCACAGTTGAATTTTTGCTCACTCCATGCTTACCAAAAATTTCAGCTAAGTCTATCCATGACTTAATGACCCCTTCCACCTCTCCATTTTCATAGAGATCTTCATGGTTCAGATAGGTAGCCCCTTCAATGTGCGAGGAGAGGTAATTCTCTCCTTTGCTGACATCCAAAATGACGAGGTTTTCATTTGTTTCCATCATTGAAACAAGCTCCTCGGGAGAAATAATGTCCAGCTGCGTATGCCCAAAACTAACACACAACAGCAAAAAGAAAAATGCAAAGAAATGATTCTTTTTCATGACATGACGTTTAAGAAGATTACTTAATATCAAAAATTAAAAGCGAATATTCGCTTTCCTGTGACTCACATAAGATAAGCGTCGAATCTTGAAAATTGACTAACCTTGATCAACAATGAATGTGATAATCGTCAACAGCCTTCTTCTTCTTCTACAACTTTCTTTTTCTGAGTAATGACTTTACGTTTTGGAATAACGACGGGTGGAGGTGCTACAGGTTTTTGTTCAAACCGTTTTTTTGCTTTTTCGAACTCATCAGAATAATTATACCGGGCATCCATTGATATATCCACTAACATCCCAGCTTCTTCGCTAAAATTTCCCTGTATCACTTTCACATTAGGCAGTCCTTTTTTCTTTAAGACAAAAAAGGCATCAACTGCTTTTGTAAATTGATCACTATAGACCAGAAAAACCTGATTTTTATAATTTGGAAATGATTGAGGTTTGGCATGCATCATTTCATTATATGGGAGATGTACCGCACCCAGCTCATGACTCTTAGAAAAGAGAGATTGATCTCTGATATCAAGCAGGGTAACACCACTGGTGTCCTGATCATACATTTCGTAAGCATCGCTAACAGAAATAATAATATCCCCAGCAAGGTAATTGGTCAATATTTCTTCGGGAGCAATATTGCCATTTTGGTTTCCGCCTGCAGTGCAGGCACCAATAAAAATTAAGCAGAATAAATAATTAACACCCCTCCTCTTCTTCATTGATTATCTTTTTTTTCTTAGGAACTACTTTAACTCTTTTTTTTGCAACAGGTCCGGTAAATATTGCCGGTTCGATTGCTTTGCTCATTCCGGCAAAATACATTGCAGCTGCTTCTCGAAACTTGAATATTTCCTGCTGATCGTCATCCAGAAATTCATCCGAAGGTTGTGCCATGAGAATTGTTTCTACCCAGGCATCAAGCCCGCCATCTAAAATGAATGGTTTCACCATGTTGGAATGTTTCAGAAAGAACGATGCAAACCTGGCATCTGTTCCATTTTGGTCAATTAAAATGACCTTTTGCTGGCCCCTTAATATCATTTCCAATTCCGCTTTTTTTTCAGCCCACGAGGCTAGTGGAATATTCGTGGAATTTGGCAATGCGTAGTCATTAAACACTTCTTCCGCACGAATATCAAGCAGAAAAATATCTGGTTCTTCATTGATCAGTTGATGTGCAAGGAGATCAGGTTGAATCAGCTGATGATTGACAGCCTGAGATTTGTAAAAGTTCATTTTAGGTTGACCGTCCTGTTTTTGTTGACATCCAATAACAAGCATAAATGCACCAACAAAGAATGGGAAAATATATTTTACTTTCATTATTCTAATAAATATAGCCAGTTAATTCGCCGCCCTCAACGATCAAAAAACGAAGTAAAAATCCTCCAATGAGAATGAGCATCGCAGGCCATCCAGCGGAAATTTTGGATCCGCGCATTCTGACGATTTCAAGAATCATTGGGATGACCAAACCAATTGCTACAACACCAATCCAAAACGGAAGGGAAAACTTGCCAGTGAGGAACAACTGAGCGGCATCAAGTTGAACTTCAGGACCGGACAAAAATCCCATAAAAAGGTGTGTGATTAAAAATAACTCTATACAAATGAGAAGCAGATCGATTCGTCCAAAGAGATGCTGTTCCTTGTGATTATTTGACATCCACATAATCACTGCTGCTCCGGTTGACAACCCCGAGACAAGAAATAGCGGGCCTAATATTGCAGTATTCCAAAGCGGCCTTGCATTAAAGGCTGATAATAAGATCCCGGTATAAATACCTAGTAAAACGGCAAGACAGATAATGACCCAGGCAAACTTTCGGCGATGTTTGATCACCCACTCCTCTGCCTTATCTAGAAAGCCCAGCTTCCAATTCCATCCGGGGATGAGTTCCTTCAGATAACTAGCTGCCCAAATAAAGGATAAAGGTGTAATCGCCATGAGTACCCATGCACCCCATGACATCGGTGATTCAATTCTGAAAGTCGTGTATAATTTCCAAAAATTCCATTGATTTTTTAAGTCAATAAATAAAGCGAACAATCCAATCACCAGTATAAATGGAACCAGGAAAGTAGACCATTTTACCGCAGTTGGCAATTCATTCTCTTTTTTCAAAATCGAATACAGTGCGGCAAAAAACAGGATACCGGCAGCCAGTCCCCCAAGGAACAAATAGACCGGTATCGAAAAGTGCCATACATTTAATGTTGGATCGATATGTGGTATATTTCGGCCACTTGTGATAAATTCTTCTTGCATGTCAAATTATATTAGATAATAAACATGTGGTTTTGTACCGGCCTCGGGGGCCAATACTTTATATTCTCTTTTCTTCAATAAAACTGAAATCTCGCTAGATGGATCATCGAGATCACCGAAGTACATACATTTCGTTGGGCAAACTGAGACACAGGAAGGTTCCAACCCTTCCCTCACCCTGTGGATACAAAATGTACATTTATCTACGTGACCATCTGGGTGTGAATACCGCGCATCATATGGACAGGACTCAATACAAGCTCCACAGCCAATACATTTTGCTGCTTCGACCAATACGACTCCACCTTCAGCGATGTAGCTAGCTCCAGTCGGACAACACCGGACACAAGGTGCATTCTCACAATGATTACATCGCTCTGAACGAATTTCCATTGAGAGCTCCGGATAAGTACCTACGACTTTTTCCACAATCCAATCACGACAAAATCCATGTGGTACGTCATTTTCGATTTGACATGCGACGACACAATCAGAGCATCCAACGCACTTCTTCGTATCGATCGCCATTGCGTATCTCATAATCACTCGATTTTTTTAAGTTGTTGCATCAACGATGAAGGTGACAAAATTGCCTCGCATACCTGTTGCGCCCATGATCGGGTCGATCTTCACATCCGTAATTAAATGGTTGTCACTTGCCCCTTTACCGACGGCCTGCGTAAGCTGTTTATTCGAATGTCCAAATCCATGGACCATAAAGACAGAATCCCACCTGATTCTTTCCGTTACACGAACTTTGATCGGAAACTCTGATTTGACGCCATCCTGGTTTTTCAAATATACTTTCTGGCCGGTTTCGAGATTCCACTTGGCAGCCACTTTGGGATGTACCCACACAAAATTTTCATCCATCAAGTCTGCGAGATATGGATTATTTGAAGTTCGGCTAAAAGTATGCATAGGTGCCCGCCCATAATTTAAGCGATAATACCCTTCGGGTGGCGTTGCATGTTCCGTATAGTTCGGCAACGGATCAAATCCTGTATCAGCCAATTGTTGAGAATACAATTCAATCTTTCCACTTGGTGTACTAAATAGAGGCAACTCGTTTTCAGGTTGGTAAAGTGGTCCGGATTTTCGTGGAAATCGTTTAATGCCAATTTCATGCATTTCTTCTAATGAAGATCCCACCTTATTGAGTTGCCATTCAAGCACTTCTTCATATTTTTCCCAAGGGAAATATGCTTCAAGTCCTAAGCGAATGCCTAATTCTCTGGCCATCCACGCGGCCGGTTTAGAATCTCCAACCGGTGGCAAAGCAGGCGCACGCAGCGCAATGTACGGCTCACGATGAGGCGAAGTTCGCAGATCATCGTACCGCTCCAGGTATGTACATTCCGGCAAAACAACATCTGCATATCCGGTGATCTCCATCGGCATTGTATCGACAACTACAATGAATTTTGCAAGTTGAGCTGCTTTTTCAAATTTTGAAATATCCGGGATTGCATACGGCAGGTTTGTTCCGGAAACGATCCAGCCTTTAATTTGATACGGCCCTTCCTGGTCAATTGTGGCATCAATAAAGGTATTGGAAATGGAAAGTGCAGCAAATGGAAATCGCCCATTCAAGATATTGCGCCAATCCCATTTTGGTGTGGGGTATTCAGGATATGGATATTTGGGAATTTTTACTTTCTCGGCAAAATAAAAGCCACCTCTTTTTCCCCAGTTACCTAATAAACCATTGATTATGGCAATCGCCCGAGTTCGTTGAGTATCATCACCATACCAGGTTACTTGTCTTCCAGGATGTACAAATGAAGCCGGTGCTGAAGCCGCCATTAACCTGGCCGTTTTGCGGATCATGGAGGGTTTGATTGTCGTGATACCGTAAGCCCACTCTGGAGTCATTTGTTTTACGTGGTGGGCCAATTGCTCAAAACCAATGGTGTTATTTTTAACATAATCCTGATCATAGAGATTTTCTTCAATCATGACATGAATCCATGCCAATAACAAAGCGATATCTGTAGCTGGTTTGATCGGAAGCCAGTATTTTGATTTACTTGCGGCGATTGAGTATCTTGGATCAACGGTGATAATGTCGGCGCCCTTTTCAATCATATCGGCCATCTCCTGAACCTGGCCATTGTGCATATTTTCACCGAGATGTGACCCGATCAATACCATACATTTTGAATCTCTGATATCCAAAGGCTCCGGAGAACCAAGTACAGATCCATAAGTGAGTTTATACCCTACTTCTCTGGGCCCGCGACATTGTGCGTATGAAGGTGCCGTGTTTGAAGACCCCATTGCTTTCATCAGGTGTGTAAAATGTGCACCAGAAGAACCATGATTAAAAAGAGCAATTGATTCCGGACCATGCTCAGCAGAAATCTCCTTTATTCTATCAGCGATAAGATCTAGCGCTTCATCCCAACTTGCTTTTCTAAATCTCTGGCTACCAACTTCTCCTTCTCTGATCAATGGGGTGGTGAGTCTATCCTTATCTTCATATACCCCTACTCCACCCGTACCTCTTGGGCACAATCTGCCATTGCAATGAGGATCAGAGTCATTTCCAATAATTTTACGGATTTTTCCTTTTTCATCGACATGAGTCCAGGCTGCACATTTCCAAAAACACACTTCACAATAGGTTGGAATGCGTTTCATTCCGGACACAACCGGATCGATAAAAAGCCCGTTTCCTAATAGTTTTGGTATCCCTTGACTGCCTAATGTTATACCTCCGATCCCAAGAGCTGAGATCTTGATAAAATCTCTCCGCGACTGCATAATCTGAAGCGTTTAGTGAATCTTATTTGATTTTTCTTTACCTCAAATTAACTTTATATTCAGCGCTTCATAAGTGACATAGATCAACTTTATACATGATATTATTCTCATATATTCATATTTCGTCAACAATTTTCACCAGTTGCCCGAAATGATCCACAAATGGTGTAAAAATCGATTATATATGAACGAAAAAAGTGTCATATCGACCTGGATCATTCCAAGTATGTTCCTATTTATGATGTATTTAGCTTGTGGTGAACCAGATCAACCAATCTCACTGCAACCCGTAACTGAATTTCTAGGAAATGAAGAGTCTTGTATAAAATGCCATGGAAAAGTTGAAGGATTTTCTCCTTACCATCAGCCCTCCACATTTGGCTGTGCCGCTTGCCATTTAGGGCATCCGAAGGAAGCTGATAAAATCGCTGCTCATGAAGGAATGGTTCGCATCCCAGGCAACCTGAGCAATGTAAAGGCTACTTGTGGCAATGCATCATGCCATCCAAAGTTCTCAGAGGATATTTTTCACTCACTCATGACAACCATGAGTGGTGTCGTTTCTGTCAATCGTTATGTTTTTGGTGCAACCGATTCAATTGAAGCGCATGCACACGTCAAGGATTTGAATGTTCGTGAGCCTGCTGACGCACATTTAAGGCAATTATGTGCCTCATGCCATCTCGGGAATGATAAAACAGGATTCGGGCCAGTCACAGAAAGATCTCGTGGAGGAGGTTGCAATGCATGTCATTTGAACTACAGCAACGAGTCAAAAAATGAACTGGAAACATATCTCAACCAATTAAATTCAGATTCACTTTTACGTTTCCATCCAAGACTTTCTCTTGAGGTTTCAAATGAACATTGTTTTGGTTGTCATAGCCGCTCCGGCCGTATCTCAACCAACTATGAAGGATGGCATGAAACTACATTGGAGGAGATGCCAACTGACTCATTTAAATACAGATTACTGGCCGATGGCAGAATATTTGAAAAACAAGCAGACGATGTACACCATAAGCGTGGACTCGATTGCATTGATTGTCACACAGCAACAGAACTCATGGGTAATGGCACCAGATATCAGCATAAGGCAGAAGCCCTTGAAATCCAGTGCGCTGATTGCCATTTCTCAAAAAGTGCCCAAACCATTTCTTATGCCGATCTGAATATTGAGGAAAAGAAAATAATAGCTCTGAGGAATCTGGGTGGAGATGCATCCAATTTCTTGAAGGTTGAAAAAACCGGGAAAGCAATCCTTAATAGTTCGTTGGACCAGTCAGGGCAACCCGTTCTCATAAAAAAGAATACCAGGGATACGCTCATATTGAAACCTCCGGCTGATGTTTGCACGAAAGATGCAGCACACAACCGTCTTACATGTGATGCGTGTCACACTGGATGGGCTCCTCAATGCCTGGGATGTCACACCGAATACACCACACTGGAAAAAGGATATGATTTAATGACACATCAACAAATGCAGGGCAAGTGGATAGAGCATCTTGGTTCCTTTTTCGCTGAACCTCCTCCCCTCGGGATTGTGACTGAAGAATTATCAAACGGTCAACAGATAGAACACATTAAGACATTCCTGGTTGGCATGATAGCCACAATTGATCAGTCAGCATTTCCAGGTCATGAGTCAGATACGATACAGTTTAGAAGACTTTTCTCTCCAACATCTGCACACACAACCCAGGTAAAAGGCCGGACATGCAACTCATGCCATGCCAGTCCTGTAGCACTTGGATATGGCAGAGGAAAGTTGACTTATCAAATAAAAAATAATATTGGCAAATGGGTTTTCGAGTCAGAATATGAAAATTCTACGTATGATGGACTCCCGGAAGATGCCTGGATTGGATTTTTAGTTGAGCGCAAGGGAATGGTATCAACCAGATCAAATGCAAGACCGTTTACGATTGAGGAACAGAAACGAATACTCACAGTTGGCGCATGCCTTTCCTGCCACGCTGAGGAAAGTAAGGTAATGTTGGAAAGCCTTGAAGATTTCCAGAAAGTAATTTCCAACAGGACAACTGATTGTGTTTTACCTTCCTACTAGACGGCAAAAATCCTGCCGGTACCGGAGCACCAGCAGGACATCTTGCCACAAAACTATCTTTATTGTACCACTGAATGGTTCGCAATCCATTCGTTGTATGCACCATCGTATACCTTCACATTTTTACATCCAAGAATATTCTTAAATGCAATAAATGCAACGGCTGCCCGAATACTTGTTTTACAGTAAAAAACAATTTCCATGTCATTTGACAAACCATGTACATCTGCAATTTTTTGCAATTCTTCAGATGATTTAAATGCTCCTGTATCTGTCAAAAGATCTTCGTAATTCAGATTGATTGCTCCCGGGATATGCCCATCACTTTTTTCAACACCTTTGTACTCATCTGCTGTGCGCACATCAACCAGGACAAAATTTGAATTTCCTTTTTTGGAAGCAACTTCATCCATTGTCGCAAAGACTGATGGGTCCACTTTTGCCGTTAATACTGCGGCATCCAGGTTTGTTGGTGTTGATGTTAATAAAATGCGAGCGGCTCTCCATTGATTCAGATCTTTATGCAAGACAGAAACATCTTCTTTACCCAGGTACTTCAAAATCCAGTATACACGTGAAGAGTACTTTTGAGAGCCTTCATCATAGACAATCACTTTTGATTTATCTCCAACGCCCAGTTTCCCAAAATAATCAACTAGTGCTTCAGGTGATTTGATCACACCGACCACACCGTTTTCTTTATAAAGGTCATTGTGGTCAATTGATACTGCGTTTTTGATATGCGATCCTGAATATGTTTTCGCTTTACTGGCATCCAGTATCACGATATCAGGATCAGATTTAACCAATGCAGAAAACTCTTTTGGGGTAACGATATCCATTTGCGCAGCTAATACACTTATCCAAAGGAAAGTGATCAGAAATGCAAAAACTTTATTGAATTTCATAATCGTAAATTTTTAGAAAATCACTTGGAATTGAACAATCAGTGCATCATTCGGAATTTCTACTTTGCCATTTTCTTCAGCTCTGTAGAGATAATTCACTTGTACACGTGTCCATTCATTAAAGAAATAATTAAATCCATAGGTCATGGTGTTCTTGACCGCTGTGTGAAAATTAGCCCCGATCTCATTTGCATCCATATCCAGATTCGGATCAAAGTGTTCAAATTTGACAATTGGCTGAATATTCCATTTTGTCATATACAATGCCTGCACCATATATCCATTTCGATCAGTTGATCCTTCAACAATCGTTGGTTCTTCTCCGCAACCTCCACCAACAACAGTTGATCCTTTATCCTGTCCATGGATAAATTCTCCCTGGACTAAGAAATTGTTATGCTTCAATTCGAGATCAAAGCCTAAGCGATTCCTTTCATCATCTTGTTCTGCAGTTACACTTTTTGGTGGATGGATTCCATGCCTGTAACTCGCCCCTATTGTAATAAACTCGAATGGATGAATCGTCAATCGTCCGATGATATCTTTATGTCGATTATCGTCTAATGTATTCAATCCTGTACCATTCATGATGGCCAGTTTATAACCGAAGAAGTCTTCCACTTCACTGCCAAATAATTTCAACTTTCCGGTAGTTCCGTGAATCATCAACCCAATATCCCGAAATGGTCCGGCTAAGTTATTGACCACTTCAGATCGATCTATCGTATGTAGTTTGTGGCAAGCTGTTGATAGCTCCAATCCGAAAGGAGACTTAAATTGTCCTACACTGGCCTTCACATAAGGCGCATAACGATTGTAAGAAATAAAAGCATCCAGCAGAAATGGGCCACCTAAAGTTGGACTCAATTCTATCATGGCATAGTAAGAAAAATCATAAGGAATGTTACCTGTTACACCTATTCTGGCACGGCTAAAATAGAATCCGGTTTCGTCCAGGTCAGTTCCTAAAGGGTCATTTCCTAAAAATGTATACTCGTACTGAGGTTGTATGTAGCCGATCAATTGTACACCTTCATCAGAAGATGCTTCCATGCAAGCTTGACTTTGCAGAAGAATTGGGAACAACATGGCTAGCATAACCCCAAAAATTAATTTCCTTTTCATTGCAAGCTTTTTTTTGTTGATCATTCAAATTTCTATTCTGGTCCAAAGAAATCCCCGGCAC
>Ga0316201_10001932_pt1 | contig 14429 bp, 17 predicted proteins | sample CS6wburrow_MG_FD_204516 | JGI IMG/M metagenome (GOLD analysis project Ga0316201, IMG submission 204516) | Coastal sediment microbial communities from Delaware Bay, Delaware, United States - CS-6 worm burrow | ecosystem: Environmental > Aquatic > Marine > Coastal > Sediment | place: USA... | reverse complement strand
GGCAAACTCACCATTGGGATGATTGACGCCATATGCCAGGGCATTTTGAACTCTGTTGGCAATTGCAGAAACATCTTTTTCTTCAGATTTAAGTGCCGTAATTAATTTGGCCTTTTCTTTATCAAATTCTTCCTGGGTGAAGTTGGGATTAATTGCTGCATCCGCCATAAGTTCCACAATCCTAGGAAAATATTTAGATAGAGATGACGCGAAGGCACTTTGAAATCCAAAGTTTATTCGTGCGCCGAGAAAATCTACCTCTTCATTAAAATCATCTTTGGAAATAGTTTTACTGCCATTCCCCAGTAAACTTCCGGTAAGAATCGAAACTCCTGCTTTTCCACCTTCCGCAACCGGGGGATTATCAATAGTTAATTGTAAGGAAACCCTGGGTAATTTATGATTTTCAACAACCAAAACTTTAAGGCCGTTAGGCAGTTCAAAACGCTGAGGATCCTTAAGATTAATCTCAGGGGCAGGCCCGGGTTTAGGCATAACACTTCTGTCTACCTGAGCATTAAGGGTAATGGCCATTAATGCAATAGTGATTGTAAAATATAATTTTTTCATATTTTCAATTGTCAATATTTTCTTTTGGTAAATAATTTAAGATAACCCTTTGGTTAGTATTCAAATATTTATTGGCCACTGCTTGTATTTCTTCCCTTGTAATAGAGCGGTAAATATCAATCTCTTTGTTTATTAATTCGGTATCGCTATATAATAAATAATTTCGTGCCAAAGAGTTTGTTATACCTTCAATACTTGAATTTGAATTCACAAAATTATTTTCAAATTTATTCTGTAATTTTTGATAATCGTTTTCAGAAATCAATTCTGAACGCACTTTTGAGATTTCTTCTTCCATTTCGGAAACGAGCACATCCAATGAGGTTTCACCAACAGGCAGGGCATATACTAAATACATTCCATAATCCTCCTGATCAAGATTTATAGCCCCTACCTGAAGTCCTTGTTTTTGCTCATCAACTATTTTCTTATAAAGCTTAGAGCTCTTGCCATCACTCAAATAAGTAGATATCATGTTAAGCACATATGCATCCCTATCTCTGAAACCAGGAATTCTATAGGCTATTCCCCCCAAAGGTATTTGAATATTTGCATCATAGGCAGTAACCGCTTCTTCCACTGTTATTGGCGTTTCTTTTGGATAATCCCTCACTACATCTTCCCCTCTTGGAATTTCAGCAAAGTAGTCTGAAACCATTTTTTTAGTTTCCGTGATGTCTATATCCCCTGCAACTACTAAAACAGCATTATTGGGAACATAATACTTTTTGTTGTAAGCAATAACATCTTCAAGTGTAGCTGCATCCAGATCTTCCATATAGCCTATATTTGGATCTTTGTACGGATGAACTTTAAACAGACTTTTTCCCAAAACTGTAAGTAATTGTCCATAAGGCGAATTGTCAACCCTTAGCCTCTTTTCCTCCTTTACAACTTCTTGTTGTGTTTCTACTCCCTTTTGATCTATAATAGGGTGTAACATTCGTTCCGATTCCATCCACAGACCTAATTGCAGATTGTTTGAAGGCAAAATCACATAATAATAGGTTCGATCCTGTGAGGTGTTAGCATTAAAAGTACCTCCTCTTGAGGAAACAATTTCCCGCCAGGTTCCTGTTTCAATATTTTCTGTACCCTCAAACAGCAGATGCTCAAAGAAATGAGCAAATCCGGTGCGGCCTTCAGTACGGTCTTTTCCGCCAACATGGTACATCACCGCTGTGGTAACCACAGGGGCCGTATTATCCTGATGCAGAATAACATGAAGCCCGTTATCCAGTTCATATTCCTCATAAATGACTTCTTGAGCGGCTACTTCCACAAAAGCAATGAAAGCAAGTAATAACAAGTAAAAATATCTTTTCATAAAAATTTGGTTAATAGATTGATTTGTGTGCTCGTTTTAAAAAAATTTAAAGTGTAGCTAATATAAATTTTTCATGTATATGTGAAAGAAAACTCTGCTTCTTTAACAAGATTTTATATGAAAATTGAACTATTATCATTATTTTTCGCGAATGCAAGTCCAAAAAATAAGAAGATGAAAAGAATTGCCCTTCCAATACGCTTTGGTATTGCAACAAGCGGGAGTCTTATTGCATATTTTTTGGTGTTATCGCTATTTGGTCTTCACACCAATGTATTTTTTAGTCTTTTTAATGGGGTAATTACCGGTTTCGGGATTTATGAGGCCATAAAATATTTTAGACTTCAGGAAAAATACAACTTTAACTACGGGGTAGGATTTAAAGCTGGAATGGTGACTGGTTTCGTCGCAACACTTATTTTTACCTTCTTTTTTGCTCTCTATTCTACTGAGATCAATACCGATTTCTTAAAGCAACTATCAACCAGCTGGTTTAATAATTTTAAAAATTTTGAGGGAATTGTATTCTTCACTGTAGCAATTATGGGTTTTGCTACGACCCTGGTGCTGACACTTACTTTTATGCAGCTATTCAAAACTCCAAGAGACCTCAATAAAAAATCTGATTAGAACAAAAAAACTCTTGTGATTTACCAATTTAGCAGTATATTTGCACCCGCCTTTAGGGAGCCTTATGTATTTAATTTGCTAAAAAGTGCTTTTAAAGGGAAATAAAAATATTTAATTTTACGCTATGTATGCAATTGTAGAAATAGCAGGGCAGCAATTTAAGGTTGCAAAAGATCAAAAGGTATATGTTCACCGTTTACAGGAAGACGAAGGAAACAAAGTTTCTTTTCACAATGTACTTCTTTTGGAAGATGGTAAAAACATTACAATTGGCGCCCCAGCTATAGACGGAGCCGCAGTAGAGGCTAAAGTCGTTAAACACCTCAAAGGTGACAAAGTTATTGTCTTTAAAAAGAAAAGACGTAAAGGTTATCGAAAGAAAAATGGGCATCGCCAGTATTTAACAGAGTTGGTAATTGAAGGTATTACGGCCAAGGGCGCCAAAGAAGTGAAAGCCAAGGCTGAAACTAAGAAAGAAGCTCCTGTAAAAGTTGCTCCGACTAAAAAGGCAGCTCCAAAAGCTGAAGCTCCGAAGGCTAAGGTTGAAAAAGTGAAAGCAGCATCTGCCCCTAAAGAAGCAATTGACTTAAGCAAAAAGACGGTAGCAGAATTAAAGGAAATGGCTAAAGCTAAAGGGATATCAGGTATTTCTTCAATGAAAAAGGCCGATCTTATTGAGGCATTGAATAAATAAAATAATAACTAATACCAGGCTGGTCCGGGTATAAAAAGTAATATCATGGCACATAAAAAAGGTGTAGGAAGTTCTAAAAACGGTAGAGAATCAGAATCGAAACGCTTAGGCGTTAAGATTTTTGGAGGACAAGCTGCTATTGCTGGAAATATTATTGTAAGACAACGTGGAACCAAACACTACCCTGGCAATAATGTCTACGCAGGTAAAGATCATACTTTACATGCTAAGGTAGACGGACTTGTAAAGTTTCAAAAGAAAGCAGGCGGGAAGTCATATGTATCTATAGAACCTTTTGAGGCATAAAACTCAATTGAATAACTCAAAATAAAAACCCATTATGTTTCCATAATGGGTTTTTTATTTCTAAATAAAAATATTATTCCTAATACCTGTAGTAGTCCGGCTTATAGGGCCCTTGAACTTCTACACCAATGTAGGATGCCTGATCTTTACGTAATTCCGTTAGTTCAGCACCCAAACGTGCTAAATGCAGTTTAGCAACTTTTTCATCCAAATGCTTAGGTAGCATATATACTTTGTTTTCATAGTTATCACTATTATTCCAAAGTTCTATTTGTGCGAGGGTTTGGTTCGTAAATGAATTACTCATGACAAAGCTTGGATGACCTGTGGCACATCCCAAATTAACCAATCGGCCTTCAGCAAGTACTATTATATCTTTACCGTCAATGGTATATTTATCTACCTGAGGTTTGATCTCATCCTTTGTTTTTCCATAGTTACCATTTAGCCATGCCATATCTATTTCATTATCGAAATGCCCAATATTGCATACAATAACTTTATCACGCATAGCCCTAAAATGTTCTTCCTTGATAATATCTTTGTTTCCTGTTGCAGTAATCACAATGTCTGCGTTCCCTACTACGTTCTCCAGTGTTTTTACTTCATAACCGTCCATACAGGCCTGTAGTGCACAGATTGGGTCTATCTCGGTAACGGTCACTATAGCTCCGGCCCCTCTAAAGGAAGCTGCAGTGCCTTTGCCAACATCACCATAACCCGCAACAACAACACGTTTTCCTGCCAACATAGTATCTGTAGCCCGACGAATGGCATCAACCGCACTTTCTTTACAACCGTATTTGTTATCAAATTTTGATTTGGTAACCGAATCATTCACATTAATCGCAGGCATGGGCAAAACTCCATTTTTAAATCGCTCGTACAGTCGGTGAACACCGGTTGTCGTTTCTTCTGAAAGGCCTTTAATTCCAGGAGTTAATTCCGGAAATTGATCCAGTACCATATTGGTAAGATCTCCCCCATCATCCAGTATCATATTCAGGGGCTTCCGCTCTTTACCAAAAAATAGTGTTTGTTCGATGCACCAATCAAATTCTTCCTCATTCATGCCTTTCCAAGCATATACAGGGATCCCTGCAGCTGCTATAGCGGCGGCAGCATGATCCTGAGTGGAAAATATGTTGCATGAACTCCATGTAACTTCTGCACCCAGGGCAATAAGAGTTTCTATCAATACCGCGGTCTGTATTGTCATGTGCAGACAACCCGCGATCCGCGCACCTTTTAGCGGTTGTTCTTTTTTATATTCTTCACGTAATGCCATTAGTCCTGGCATCTCTGCTTCAGCTAATCTGATTTCTTTTCTTCCCCATTCTGCCAATGAAATATCTTTGACTTTAAATGGCACGTAGGGTATAGTCTTGGTTTGCATATCTTTTTTATTTTTTTACATTCGCCTAACCGAAATTCTGTCAAAAATTTCAGAAAACAAAGGTAATGAAAACTTAAAAAACTATATGCCTCTTTACAAAACTATAGCAGTTAATCCAAGAATTAAGGTGTACATCTGGAAGATTACTGAATCTGAAAAGGAACTTGCCTTAAATATCAACCTTACTAACGCATGCCAGCAAAGGATGGATGGCATGAAGTCTGAACTGCACAGGAGGGGATTTTTAAGTATAAGGCATTTAATGGGATTAGCAGGCTATGTTGACAGCGATTTGTTTTATGACCAGGCTGGAAAGCCACATTTAAAAGATGGAAAACACATCTCTATTACACATTCGTATCAATTTACGGGAATAATAATAAGTCAGGATGATGAGGTTGGTATTGATATTGAGAAACAACGTGACAAAATAGCCGTCATTGGGCATAAGTTTACTACTATGGAAGATTATTCCGGCATTGAAAGTTCGGTAGAACTCGTTAAAAAACTTACCATTATTTGGGGTGCAAAAGAATCTCTCTATAAGATATATGCCACACATGGGCTGAGTTTTATAAATCATATTTATATTAATGATTTTATTAAAACTGATACTTCTACAACAGGCATTATAAAGTATCAAGGTACCCTGACTAACTATGATATTTCTTTTCTTGAATTTGAAGGATTTACCTGTGTATATGCAATAAAAAATGAGGTTTAGTAAAAAACCTGGCTAGAATTTAAATTACAAACTATGGATATATCTGTTGAACTGACCTTAACACCACTTCAGGATAATTATGAAGAGTTAATTATAAATTTTATCAAAAAAATAAGGGATTCAGGGTTTACTATCAGGGAAAACCCGCTAAGTACTCAGATTTACGGGGATTACGATGAAATAATGAATTTGCTTAATATAGAGATTAAACTTGCTTTGGAATTAATGGAAAATGGGTTAATGTACATCAAAATCGTAAAATCAGACCGAAGCAATTATGAGCCAAATTTTTGATTGGATTTTTGCGCAATACCAGGATACCCCAACAGTAATAGTCATTCTTGAAATGATAGGTGTTGTCTTTGGAATTTTAAGTGTGTGGTATGCGAAAAGAGAGAATATCTTGGTATTTCCTACCGGGATAATCAGCACGGGTATTTTTGTTTATATATTATGGGTATTTGGATTATTAGGCGATATGCTCATCAACGCTTATTATTTTTCCATGAGTATTATTGGTTGGTATTTCTGGACAAGAAAAGTAGATGCAGACCATTTTATCCCCATCACGAGAACTAACAGGCAAGAGAAAATATGGTCTGTATTGCTCTTTGTTGGGGCTCTTGTATTTGTTTTTCTGGTCTATACCTTATTTGATAAATTCAATAGTTGGACAGCCTATGTAGATACCCTTACTACTGCTATTTTCTTTGTAGGGATGTGGCTTATGGCTAAAAAGAAACTGGAAAATTGGACCTATTGGATTATTGGCGATATCATTACAGTTCCTTTATATTTGTATAAAGGACTAATTTTTACATCCCTTCAATATTTATTATTTACCATAATTGCCATTTACGGCTATATGGCATGGAAGAAAAACTTAAACAAAAGCCCTCTAACATTATTAAAGTAGTGCTTTTTGGACCTGAATCTACCGGAAAGACAACCTTAGCCCGGGATCTTGCTGATCATTACAAAACCGAATGGGTGCCGGAGTACGCCCGTGAATATTTGCAGGAAAAGTGGAATAAGGAACAAAAAACCTGTGAACCACATGATTTGATTCCTATAGCAGAAGGTCAAATTCGTTTGGAAAATTATTTGACAGAGAAAGCAAACAAGCTTCTTATTTGTGATACAGATTTATTAGAGACTAAAGTATATTCTGAAGCTTATTACCTGGGTTATTGCGACCCTGTTTTGGAAAAATACGCATTGCAAAATTCATACGCGCTTTACCTGCTTACTTCAATAGACATTCCCTGGGAAAAAGACGATCTTAGGGACAAACCGAATGAGCGCGAACATATGTTTCTTTATTTTAAAGAAACATTGGAAAAGTATAAGAAGAATTTCGTTATTTTAAATGGAGATAATAAAAAAAGGCTTGCACTGGCCATTAAATCTATCGATAAATTACTGGATAAATGATTGAGTTTTCACCAATGGATTTACAACAACTACAGGAAAAAGGAATCTCAAAAGAAAAGGTTCTGGATCAGATAGAGATATTTAAGGAGGGGATACCCTTTGTAAGGTTAGAAAAGGCTGCAATAGTTTCTGATGGGATCACCAAATTAACTAAAGCCAGAGAGAAAAAATTGGTTGGTAAGTTCGAAGAGTTAAAAAGAGTTTTAAGTTTACTGAAATTTGTCCCGGCTTCTGGCGCTGCATCAAGGATGTTTAAATCACTCTTTAACTTTTTAGAGCATTATGATCCGGGCAGCGAAAGTGTAGATGCCTATATAGAGCGATTAAATGATGCCGATTTAAAAACCTTTTTCAAACAAATTAAAAAATTTCCATTTTACGAGATTGTTCAAAAACGAATAAAAAATAAGGCTGGTTCTGGTAATGACATCAAATATCTTTTTGTAAGTGAAATGTTGCGGGAAGATTGTCTCAATTATGGTTTTTATCCAAAAGGACTTTTACCCTTTCATAATTACGGGAAATATACTGCCACTCCATTCGAGGAGCATTTAAAGGAAGCTTCGGCATATGCCGTGGTAAACAATAAAGCAAAATTGCATTTTACCATTTCTGAGCAACACCATGACTTATTTAATGAAGAATTTAATACCGCAGGACCAAGGGTGTCAAAAGCGACAAAAACAGAATTTGAGGTTACGTATTCAAATCAAAAAGCTTCTACAGATACAATAGCCGTTACTCTGGATAATGAACCATTTAAGAAGGATGATGGCTCAGTGTTATTCAGACCTGGCGGACATGGAGCGCTTATTGAAAATTTAAATGAGCAAAACGCGGATATTATTTTTATTAAAAACATAGATAATGTGGTCGTTCCTAAACACGAAGCTGAACTAGAAATTAGCAAAAAAGTACTTGCCGGATTACTTCTGGAAGTACAGCAAAAAGCATTTGCCTATGCCGATCAGTTAGATAGAAATGATATTACCGGGGAACAGCTTCATGAAATTAAAACATTTTTAGAAAATGACCTGAATGTTAGGTTTTTAGCAAGTTTTTCGAGTTTTAGCATCTCCGAACAGTTGGAAATATTAAAAGATAAAATCAACAGACCTATTCGGGTTTGCGGGATGGTTAAGAATGAAGGAGAACCGGGTGGTGGTCCTTTTTGGATTAGGGATTCCCATGATCATATTTCATTGCAAATCGTAGAATCTGCACAAATTGATAGCTCAGATGAAGGTCAAATGACTATTTTAAAAAATTCGACACATTTTAACCCGGTAGATATTGTGTGCGGCGTTAGGAACTTTAGGGGTGAGAAATATAATCTTTTGAACTTTGTTGACACCAAACAGGGTTTTATTACGCTAAAAACACAAGATGGCAAAGACCTAAAGGCTCTTGAATTACCGGGCCTTTGGAATGGTGCAATGGCCTTTTGGAATACGCTATTTGTGGAAGTTCCCTTACTCACTTTTAATCCGGTAAAAACAGTTAATGACCTTCTAAAGCCTTCACATCAGCTTACTTAATTAAAGCAGATTTGTTTATTACGGTAATAGGGTTTTTCCTCGCTGTGACCCTTTTTAATTTGTGGGATTTTATTATGAAAAACGAAACTACCATCGTAACTTTGAATTATCTCAAAAGGGGTGCGAACTCCTGAAAACAATAATTGCATAAAATAGTATTCGTGGAATACAATTTTTACAATACTTTCAGGATAAGCTGAGATTATACCCAATGAACCTGGGCAGGTAATGCTGCTAAGGGAGGCGAAAATCGCCATTTGGAATTTTTCCTGTTTCTTCAGAAAAAAGAATCATAAAATTAGAATAGAACCCCTTTTATTCGTGTAATTGAACTACGGATGAAGGCTGTTTTTGCACTATTATTTTTGGCTTGTATTGGAGTAAATACTTATGCCCAACAAAAAGAATCTGATACCACTGCCCTTGAAAAAATTGTATTGGATGAGGTTTTTGTTTCTGCCATACGGGTTACTCAGGAAATTCCTGTAACCTTTTCCAACTTATTGAAGGATGAGATAGCCCCAAGAAATCTCGGGCAGGATATACCAATTCTTATGAATTTTTTACCTGCTGTAGTTACAACCTCAGATGCGGGGGCCGGAGTGGGTTATACAGGCATACGTGTAAGAGGAAGTGATGCTACCCGGGTTAATGTTACTATTAACGGGATACCTTATAACGATTCTGAATCGCATGGTACGTTTTGGGTAAATTTACCAGACTTTGCTTCTTCTACGGAAAACCTGCAATTACAAAGGGGCGTTGGAACCTCAACAAACGGGGCAGGAGCTTTTGGAGCAAGTTTAAATATATTGACAGATGCCACCTCTTTGGAAGCCTATGGACATATTTCCTCCTCCTATGGCAGCTTTAATACGTTACGTAACAACATTAAGTTTAGTACCGGATTGTTAAATGAACATATTGAAATTTCCGGGAGACTATCCAGAATAACATCTGACGGCTATATTGATCGGGCTTCTTCAGAACTGGATTCCTACTTTTTACAAGGCTCTTATATTGATGATAATACGTTAATAAAAGCACTCCTTTTTGGAGGACACGAAGTTACTTACCAATCATGGTTTGGTATCGATGCCGAAACGCTTGCCACTGATAGAACATTTAACCCGGCCGGGATATATACAGATGAAAATGGTGAGATACAGTTCTATGATAGGGAAGAAGATAATTATAAACAAGATCATTTTCAACTACTTTGGAATGAGACAATATCTCCTTTATGGAGTACCAATATTGCATTTCATTATACCTATGGACGTGGCTACTTTGAACAATTCAGAGAGGACGATGATTTTGCAACCTACGGATTTTCACCAATCTTTGTAAACGGAGAATTGGTAAATACTACAGACTTAGTCCGCCGCCGCTGGCTTGATAATGATTTTTACGGAACTGTGTTTTCAGCTAAATATGAAAAAGACAAAGTAAACCTTATCATTGGGGGAGGGTGGAATTCCTATAATGGAGATCATTTTGGTGAAGTAATCTGGGCCCGTTTTGCCGGTAATAGTATGATTAGGGACAGATATTACGATGACGATTCCAAAAAGACAGATTTTAATATGTTTGGAAAAATAAACTATGAGATTTCTGAAAAGTGGAGACTTTTTGGAGATTTACAGTTTAGAACTGTTGGCTATGAGGCAAATGGCGAAGATACCGGAATCGTGGATGATACGTTTAATTTCTTCAATCCCAAACTTGGGGTCACTTATGATCTTAATACCAAAAATAATTTATATCTCTCCCTTGCGGTAGCCAATCGAGAGCCAAACAGAAATGACTATGAGAATGGTAATCCTAAACCAGAGAGACTAAATGACCTTGAACTTGGTTGGAGGTATCTCTCACCTTCTGTTCAGGTGAGTACCAATGTATATTATATGCGGTATAAAGATCAGTTGGTACTAACCGGAGAACTGAATGATGTTGGGGCCCCTCTAAGGGCAAACGTGGGCGACAGTTACCGTCTGGGTCTTGAAATAGATGCAAATATGAATTTAGGGAAGCACTTTAAATTACAACCAAATGTAGCGCTTAGTTCAAATAAAAATATTGATTTTCTCTTTCAGAGAGATGGGGAGTTACAAGACTTAGGGAATACCAATATTGCTTACTCTCCGGAAATTGTTGTGGGTAATATACTTACCTACTTGCCAAATGAAAACCTTCAAATGTCTTTACTCACAAAATATGTTGGAAAACAGTTTATGGCAAATATTGATGCAGAAGGTTCTGTTCTAGAAGCATATTCACAGACAGATTTTAATATACAATACACTTTTGATACAAATTCATTCGTAAAAAGCATTGTGATTTCAGGACTGATTAACAATATTTTTGACGCAGAAATTGTATCCAATGGCTACTTTTTTACTTTTGATGACGATTTTTCTAATCCGGGAACCATAACCACAATAGAAGGCGCCGGCTATTATCCACAGGCAGGGATAAACTTTCTATTGGGAGCAACATTCAACTTCTGAGGCTAGTCTGATACTTAATTGAGATCTCCCACTCCTCAGTTAGAAATTACAATGGATGTTCCATTGAATGAAGTATTGTAAAACAAAAGGTCATAATAACGCTCATCGTCATCCGGTCTGTTTAGTTGTTGTCCTGTGAACAGGCTATATTCAAAATCATCACATGAACAAATTACTGTTTGACCATTGAGATCCATCGTAGAACATGCATTTGGAGTATGATTGGGACAACTGGCCTCCCAGGCAAAAAACTCGTCGAAACCTTTATTGATAACAAAAATACCTCTTATTCCCACACCCTGATTGCCAATGAATATGGCATTCCCCGTGTTAGTTAAAGGACTATATAAAGGCAAATTAAGATTAACTTCAAATCTGAATCCAACCTCTATTAAATAGGGATTGCGGTTTCCCTGATCTTTGCTGCAAGCCAGCAGTAAAACAAAAACTAACCAGAAAGATATTCTTTTCATATAAGAGGATTCAATTCAGATAGACGAAAACAAAATTGAGCAAAAAATATGTATCTTTGCGTTAAATCCTCTTTAAAAAAGGGGATTTTCTTATCGGTTAAACCTCATTTTGATGAAAAATCCCACATAATGTGTTTATTTTAAATTAGTTACATCGAAATGATTGTTTAAACTAATCCTGCGTTTTCGTAGGATTTATTGTTTAATGATTTTGGGCAAATTTTTTAATGTTCAATAAATTATGAAGTTATGAGTACTGTTTCCTATTACACTGCTGAAGGATTAAAAAAACTGAAAGAGGAATTAAACCACCTTAGGGATGTTGAACGACCTAAATCTTCGCAGGCAATTGCTGATGCAAGAGATAAAGGTGACTTATCTGAGAACGCTGAATATGATGCGGCTAAGGAAGCACAGGGTTTATTAGAGCTAAAAATATCGAAACTGGAGGAAACCTTGTCTAATGCCAGGTTAATTGATGAATCTCAACTAGATACATCTAAAGTATTGGTCCTATCGACTGTAAAACTTAAAAACCAGCAAAATGGTATGGTAATTAGCTACACTCTTGTAGCTGAAAGTGAAGCCGATTTAAAGGAGGGAAAAATTTCTGTTACTTCACCAATTGGGAAAGGACTACTCGGTAAAGAAGTAGGTGATGTTGCGGAAATAACCGTACCCAACGGGACTCTAAAATTTGATATTCTTGAAATAAGCAGGAATTAAAAAGCTTTAAATCTTTATCTTTAATTCTGTCAATATTGACAGGACTATCATTTAACACTTTATTCGACGTGGGGAGTATTTTTACTAAAATAATAAACGGAGATATACCATCTTACAAAATAGCTGAAGACCATAATTGTTTTGCCTTCCTGGATATTAACCCCAATGCTAAAGGTCATACCCTCTGTGTGCCAAAGAAGGAAGTAGACAAAATAACGGATATGGAAGAAGCCGACTATCTGGAGTTAATGGCATTTTCCAGAAAAGTGGGTAAGGCAATAGAGGCGGCAATAGACTGCAAAAGGGTAGGCATTACTGTAATAGGTTTAGAAGTACCACATGTTCATGTGCATCTTATTCCCCTGAATACAATGGCAGAGGCAACTTTCACTAAAAAAATTGAATTATCTCAGGATGAATTTCAGGAGATTGCTTTAAAAATACGCTCTAAATTGAAATGATACCACTTTGGAATAAGTAGTATAATATACCCGCAATTATAAAGGGTGACAGTATTAGTATATAAAATAAAGCGGTGAATTTTATACTCGCTTTTTCCGGATTGACCATTTTTTGGTAATATTCAAAAATACGTTCAATATCTTCGGTCCATTTTACCGGGTAAATAATGCTCTCGCATTTATTGCATTTAATTTGATGAGTTACCGTTGCCGTTGTCCTATGATAAAGCCTTCCAAATAAATGTTTTTGATAAAACGTTAGCTTCATATTCTGATTAAAGCATTCGGGGCAATTATTCGTTATTTCTGCTTCTTTTAGTATAATTAACTTTTCTTTTACCATCTATTTTTGATCTGATTTTAATGATATCTGCATTATGGTGCCTTCCTTGCTCGAAGAAAGCACTTTTATCTTTCCTTTATGGTACTCTTCAATTATTCTTTTAACCAGTGATAATCCTAAACCCCAGCCCCGTTTTTTTGATGTATAACCAGGATTAAAAATAGAATTGAAGTCCCCTTTAGCAATACCGTGTCCGGTGTCCGAAACTAAAATATTAACATACTTCCCCTCCGGAATTATTTCAATTGCAATGTTGCCCTTGCCCTTCATGGCATCAATGCCATTTTTAACCAAATTCTCAATGGTCCAATTGTATAATGAGCGATTTAAAAGAATAGGAAGTTGTTCAACCTGAGAGTTAAATGTAAAATGAATTAGTTTAGAACTTCTGAGCTTTAGATATTCAAAAGCATTTCTGGTTTCCTTAACAATGTCGTATTCTTCAAGTTTTGGGAGGGAACCTATTTTGGAAAAACGGTCTGTTATATTCTGAAGTCTGCCAATATCTTTCTCAATTTCTTTAGTAATATCCGGGTTAATTTGTTCACTTTTTAATAGTTCATTCCAGCCAAGAAGTGAAGTAAGTGGGGTGCCAATCTGATGGGCAGTTTCTTTGGCCATTCCTGCCCAAAGCTTGTTTTGCTCAGAAGCTTTATTGGTTTTAAAGAAAAAGAAGATAACCGCTGCAAATAAAAATATGATTAACAATAAGGCAATAGGGTAATATTTTAGTTTGTTTAATACTTCTGAATTACCGTAATAGAGGGTGGCTAGTTTTTCATTATCATAATCAATAGAAATGGGGGTGTTTTCCGACTTAAATTTTTTAATTTTTTTCTTTAAATAAATTGTATCAGCAACTAATTCTTCAGGCATGTTATTGGTTCTTATAGAGCCATCCATATTTACCAGAATCATTGGGGTTGATGTATTATTTTGAAAAATTTTCACGTGTAGATTTCCCAGATCTCTATCCTCTGAAGACTGCAATAATTCAGACTGAGCGGTAGCCCATATCTCCATCTTATGGCGCTCTTCTTCCTTGAATTTTTTAAAAAAACTATTGGTATTCCAGAGGATTAGACTCACAATAGCAAAGCATGCTATTAATAAAAACAGATTAGAAGTCTTCTTTTGTGAATTAAAATTCATCTCAGTGGCTAATGAGCAATAAAGATAACTGAAAATGAACTAAAATGTTGTGTTCTGCAAGTGAGTTAAAGTTTTAAATGGAGCACATTTTACATACCTTTGTTATGATGCAAAAAGCCAGATCACTTATCCCTTCTGAGATTGC